>CEQE01148711.1_pt1 | contig 25642 bp, 18 predicted proteins | sample 356201 | NCBI WGS metagenome assembly CEQE01 (sample SAMEA2619970, study PRJEB7988) | marine metagenome | biome: marine biome (ENVO:00000447); feature: mesopelagic zone (ENVO:00000213) & marine oxygen minimum zone (ENVO:01000065); material: "saline water (ENVO:00002010), including plankton...
AAGTCGGTGTTACGCCACAGTATAAGACAGTTCAGGAAATAGGACCCGACCATGCTAAAAACTTTGTCGTAGGCGTATATCTCAAAGATGAGTTTGTAGGAGAAGGAGAAGGGAAATCAAAGCAGGAAGCAGAGCAGGAAGCGGCACAAAAAGCACTTGAAGCAAGAAATTGGAGTTAAAAACCATTTGGCGCGAGGTATTAAAATGGATTGAGCCAATATAATAAAAAAGGAGGAACTGATTCAGTTCCTCCCGTCAGTAGGCTCGTTATGGCTTGTCGCCAAAGTCGATAAAGTATTCTGTCAACCCTTCTGCATGATTTTGAACAATATCTCCTTTTGCAATCATCTTTTTTATTTCATCAGGAGAAAAGGTTTCAGCCCTCTCAATTTCTTTTTTTGGTTTTAATTTGCCGTTATAATAATCTGCTTTAAATACAACAAAATCATGACTGTCGAGATGTTTTATAAATAATACATCTTGCTCAGTTGGTTCAAAAATAATTACATCTACTTCATCGGAAATTTCTCTCATAACTGTTCTCTCCGGAGAATAATTGTCCATTGCTTTTGGTCTTCCACCAGGTAACTTCCAAAGTTTTTTCTCGAATCCTCCTTTTTCTTGAATAAGGGGGATTTTACCATCTTGATAATCTGAAATTATTCCAAATACCGCATAATCTTTTCCTATATTTGTTAGAGTTTCTGCATTGTTCAAAATATACCTACCTTTCTCTTAAAAAATTAGAATATTTTCTATTCAATTTTCAATAATACAATTACATCTGTAGTCTGACATATATAATCATATATGTCAATACTCCTGTAATATGTAAGAATCCATGACGGTTTTTTTATTTTTATAAAATTGTATAATAACTAAATGTATCTTAAATCCTTAGAACTTTCCGGTTTCAAATCATTTGCTAAAAAAAGTATCTTTGATTTTACATCAGATATTTCAGGTATTGTAGGACCAAACGGCTCGGGTAAATCAAATGTTGCCGAGGCTTTTAGTTTTGCGCTTGGCGAACAGTCAATTAAATCTCTTCGCGGCAAGCGCGGAGAAGATCTTATATTTAACGGCTCAAAGGCAATACCGAGATCAAACAGGGCATCTGTTAAGGTTGTTTTTGATAACAACAAGCGTTTTTTAGATATTGATTTTGATGAAGTCACTGTTGAACGCTCTGTCCATCGCGACAGCATCAACCAATATTTCATAAACGGCTCTCAAGTTCGTCTCCGTGATGTAGTGGAACTCTTGGCAAGTGCGAACATTGGTTCTTCTGGCCATCATATTATCTCGCAAGGAGAGGCAGACAGGATTTTAAATGCAAACATAAAAGAGCGGAAGGAAATGATAGAAGATGCATTAGGGCTCAAGGTCTATCAATACAAAAAACAAGAGAGTGCGAGAAAACTTGAAAAAACTGAAGAAAATATTGCACAGGTTGAATCTTTGCGAAAAGAAATTGCTCCGCACATCAAGTTTTTAAAAAAACAAGTTGATAAAGTTGAAAAATCTATAGCAATGCGAGATGAATTAAAAAAACTTTCACTTGCATATCTCAAAAGAGAGAGTGAATATATATCACATAAAAAAGCACAAATAGAAAAAGAAAAGAAAAATCCACAAGAAGAATTGAATAATCTTGAAAAAAAGCTTGAAAAGGCAAAAGAGATTCTCTCAAATAAGGATATGAGCGATGAGAAAAGCGAAGAGCTGATATCAATAGAAAAAGGACTTGCGGATATTCGCTCTGAAAAAGACGCGCTTATGCGCGATTTGGGGCGCTTTGAAGGCCAAATTGCGTTTGAAGAAAGGAGAATTGAAAAGGAGAAAAAAACACAAAAAGAGCTCGAAAGCCGCACGGTGAATTATAATGAACTAAATGAAATTGCACAAAAAGTATACAGCCAAATTGACGAAGCGCATAGACAGGATGATTTAAGTGAAATAAAGAACACACTGGAGAGAATCGGATCTATCATAAAAGATTTTATTTCAACTACATTTTCAAGAGAGAAGGGTACTGAGGTGGATGAAAATGAACTCAAAATCTTAAGAAACAAAAAAGTTAAGCTGGATGAGAAATTGTCAGAAGTTTCCGAAAACGAATCCTCATACAATAAAAAATATTCTGCTTTGAAAAGAGAGATAGAGAAAGATAAAGACGATAGTCGGGAAGCAGAACGAGAAATCTTTTCAATAATGTCACACCAGAATAAGCTAAGATCAACTCTTAATATTCTCAAAAGCACAGAGAATGAAATAGCTCACAACAGTGAGGATTTTGAAAGAGAGCTTCAGGAGGTTGTAGCACTTATTGGAAGAACAGTGCTTGATTATGATAAATTCGATTTAGGCCTAAGCACCGAGGAGATTATAAATGAAGAAAGAAATATTCAAGGGGAGCGCAGGAGAAAAATTGAGAAGATAAAAATACGCCTTGAAGAATTCGGAGGCGGTTCGGGGGAAGATGTAATAAAAGAATATAAAGAAGTGACACAAAGAGATGAATTTCTTGAGCGCGAGGTTGCTGATCTGGAGAAATCTGCAGAATCCCTGAAAGATTTGATAAAAGATTTGGAGAACAAATTAAATACTCAGTTTAAAAACGGAATCGAAAAAATAAACAAAGAATTTCAGAAATTTTTTGAACTTATGTTCGGCGGAGGCACAGCATTTCTTTCTGTAATAAAAGAGAAAAAAAGAAAAAGAATTTCTACTGATGAAGATATACTAAATTATGCGGATATTGAGGATGAAATACCTGAAGAAGAGGAGCAAGAGGGGATAGAGATTAATGTCAGTCTTCCTCATAAAAGGATAAAAGGACTTGTAATGCTCTCAGGTGGTGAGCGGGCGCTTACTTCTATTGCTCTTTTATTTGCGATGTCGCAGGTGAACCCTCCGCCGTTTCTAGTGCTTGATGAGACTGATGCGGCGCTTGATGAGGCTAATTCAAAGCGGTACGGTGATATGATAGAAAATCTCTCCAAGTTTTCTCAATTGATTTTGATTACTCATAACAGGGAGACGATGAGTCGTGCTGGTGTTCTCTACGGCGTTACAATGGGTGCCGACGGGATATCCAAACTCCTTTCTGTCAAATTCGAGGAAGCTGTTCATATAGCGAAATAAGATTGACAAAGATAACAGATTTTGATATTAGTTAGGAAGTTTAATCAAAGAAATCTTTTTTTGGCAACTATAGAAAGGAAGTTCATTTTGAAATCAATAAAAATATGTCCTAAGTGCCATAAACGGATTCAAGCAATTGGATGTGAAAATTGGAAAGAGGTTCATGAAGATTTTATTGAGAGAAAAATCAAGCCATTTTTAGCAGGTGTACCAGGTAGCGAAAAAATAGGAGATTACTCTCTTGAAAAAAAAATATGTTCACATTGTGTAAAACAGGGGTTTGTTTAACCCCTGTTTTTTTTTGCATTTTTAAGCTAATATAATATAAATGGAAAAGCAAAAAAAAGGTCATATTCATCCCATAACATCTATGATACAGGAGATAAACTCCATTTTTTTTGATATGGGTTTTGAGATAGCAAATGGACCTGAAATGGAGTCCGAATACTATAATTTTGATGCTTTAAATATTCCTGAAAATCATCCTGCGCGCGATATGCAGGCCACTTTTTGGATTAAAGGTAAGAAGAAAACTGTCTTAAGAACGCATGTTTCTAACATTCAAGTACGATATATGGAGGGAAATAAACCTCCATTTAAGATAGTCTATCTCGGACGTGCCTTTAGAAATGAAGCAACCGACTCAACACATGAAGCGCAGTTTCATCAATTTGAAACACTGGTAATAGGAAAAGATATCAATTTATCAAACATGAAAGCTGTGATAACAACTTTTATAAAAAAAGTTTTTGGGAATGATGTAAAAATACGCATGAGACCAGGATTTTTCCCATTCGTTGAACCAGGAATGGAGGTTGATATATCTTGTTTCAAGTGTGATGGCACAGGATACTGTTCTATATGTAAAAATACTGGGTGGATAGAAGTACTAGGCGCAGGAATGGTTCATCCGAATGTGTTGAAGAATGGAAGAATTGATCCGAAAGAATGGCAAGGCTTTGCCTTTGGTGTTGGGCTGGACAGAATCGTAATGCTTAAGTATAAAATTAATGATATACGATTGCTCTATAATGGAGATTTAAGGTTCGTTCAACAATTTTAAAGAATATGCAGGCCAGTTACAGCAAATTACAGGAATATTTTAGTGAAAAATTACCAGATCCGGAGAAGCTGGCGGAGCTTTTGACGTTCCACTCATATGAAGTCACAGGTATTAAAAAGGTGAATGGGGATTATATTTTTGACATAGATGTATTGCCAAATCGTGCTGGCGACTCATCTGAAGATGCCGGTGTTGTAAAAGAAATATCCGCTATTTTAAATACTCCGTTTAAGAAAAAGCCTTTTGAAAAAAAAGAAAGTACATTGAAAATAAGTGTTTCAGGGCTTGAAATAAACAAGCTTTTAGGGTCTGATATACCAGCAGAAGAGATTGAAAATATATTTAAGCGATTAGGATTTGAATATAAGATAAAAGAAGACGAATTTACTGTATCAGTTCCGTTTGAGAGGACGGATCTAAAAATAAAAGCGGATTTGATAGAAGAAGTTACAAGGATATACGGATATGAAAATATCGAAGCGAAGTTGCCGGAAAAAGCAGAAAAAGCTCCTAAGGTGGATAAGAAATTCTATTATACGAACAAAATAAAAAACATACTTTCCAATGAGGGATTTTCTGAGGTGTATATGTATTCTTTCAGAGACAGCGGTGAAGTGGAAATTGAAAAACCATTTGCATCTGACAAAAATTTTTTAAGGAAAGACTTACGCGTTGGTCTTGAGAGTGCATTAAAGCAAAATATTAGAAATATACCACTTTTAGAAGGTAATGAAATTAAAATTTTTGAAATTGGAAATATATTTAATGAAAATAAAGAATATACATCTTTAGGGATAGTACATTCCGGTGGTTTAGGAAAAGTAGAAGACATTGTAAATAAATTATCAGAAACTTTAGGTGTTAAAATTGAAGGTGATATAAAAGAAAATGTTTTTGAGGGGAATTTTAATAATTTACTTGACAAACTTCCTGAACCGCCAGAATTTTATGAAAAGTTTGAAAAACCAAAGAAAGACATTACGTTTAGTCCGATTTTTCCATATCCATTTGTACTTCGAGACATTGCAGTTTTCGTTCCGAAAGATGTATTGGCTAATGATGTGCTTAATATAATTAAAAAAGAGGGGGGTGTGCTTTTAGTAAACACAAAACTTTTTGATGTATTTGAAAAAGATGATAAAGTTTCTTATGCATTTAACCTCGTATTCCAGTCACAAGAAAAGACATTATCTGATGATGAAGTGAATAAAATAATGGATCATGTTACCACTTTTCTAAATAGTAAAGATGGATGGAAAGTGAGGTGAAATAGGCTATTTTTCTATCCACAAAATTTGGGAAATCCCTTGAATTTTAAGGGATTTTTTGCTATAATTCATATATAAAAAGGGCTTTAAAATCCGTTATTTTATGGTTAAAAAAGAAGTTAAATCGTCTTCAAAAGGGCATCACTATAATGCCGAGGATATTACCGTTCTGGAGGGCCTGGAGCCCGTCAGGAAGCGTCCTGGGATGTATATAGGCACAACAGGCGTTGAAGGATTACACCACCTTATATGGGAAGTTTTTGATAATGCACGGGACGAGGCGATGGGAGGATTTGCCGATGATATTGAAGTAGCTCTTCTGCCTAACAACCGCGTGCGTATTGTTGACAACGGGCGAGGGATTCCAGTTGACAAGCACAAGCAAACAAAAGTATCAGCACTTGAGACCATTATGACTACACTTCATTCAGGCGGAAAATTCGGCGGAGAAGGATACAAAGTCTCTGGAGGTCTTCATGGTGTTGGTGTTTCTGTTGTAAACGCACTTTCAATTTATGCAAAAGTTGAAGTTCATCGCGACGGAGGAATATATGTTCAGGAATACAAACAAGGAAACAGAAAGGCTGCTGTAAAAAAAATCGGATCCTCAAAACTCCACGGTACCATCATCACATTCGAGGCGGACAATTCTGTTTTTAAAGAAATCAAATATGACTGGAATAAGATCACTTCACATCTCCGCCAGCAGGCATACTTAGTAAAAGGGATGCGGATTACCATCATTGATGCAAGAGAAATAGAAGCAAAAATTGATGAAAGTGGATTTTATCTACGAGAATTAGCACTTGATATTCCGACAACATCGTTTTATTTTGAAGGAGGACTTCTCTCACTTGTGAAATTTTATAATCAGCATCAAAAGTCTATCCACAAGAACGTTTTTTATGTTGAAAAGGAAGAAGATGGAGTTGATGTCGAAATCTCTCTCCAATATGTTGATGACATATCGGAAAGAATCCTCGCATTTGCAAACAACACTTACAATGCTGAAGGAGGAATGCATGTTACTGGCTTTAAGACTGCGCTGACTAGAACTATTAATAGCCATGCGCGTAAAAATAATCTAATCAAAGAAGCAGATGGCAATTTCTCCGGCGATGACGTATTAGAGGGTCTTACAGCAGTTATTTCTGTAAAGCTTCAGGAGATTCAGTTTGAAGGCCAAACAAAAGGAAAGCTCGGGAGCGTTGAGGCGCGTGGCGCCGTGGATGCAGTTTTTGCTGAGAGTTTCAGCGCTTTTTTGGAAGAGCATCCAGATGACGCACGATCCATAGTAGGAAAAGTTACTCTCGCTCTTAAAGCAAGAAAAGCTGCAAAAGCCGCAAAAGACAGCGTGCTTCGCAAGGGCGCTCTTGAGGGGATGACGCTTCCAGGAAAGCTTGCCGACTGTCAAAGCAGAAAAGCAGAAGAGTCTGAGCTTTTTATTGTTGAGGGGGACTCAGCCGGTGGCTCATCAAAGCAGGGCAGAGACAGGAGAACACAAGCGATACTTCCTCTTCGTGGTAAAATCTTGAATGTTGAGCGCGCGCGACTGGACAAAATGCTTGCATCGGCAGAGATCAAAGCGCTTGTTGTTGCGCTCGGCACTGCAATAGGGGATATCTTTGATATATCAAAAATCCGCTATCACAAGACAATTATCGCGACAGATGCCGATGTTGATGGAGCACATATCAGAACACTTCTTCTAACTCTTTTTTACAGGCACTTCAAACCGATAATAGAAGCGGGATACCTCTATATTGCACAGCCTCCTTTGTATAAGATAAAGCGTGGCAAAGAGATAGTGTATGCGTACACTGAAGATGAGAAAATAAAAATACTCGGCAAGGATGCGGATACTGTAGAAGGAATATCAATCCAAAGATACAAAGGTCTTGGAGAAATGAATCCAGATGAACTCTGGGAGACAACCATGGACCCTGAAAGGAGAGTTCTCAAACAAGTGACGATTGAAGATGCGCGTGAGGCAGACAAGGTATTCGATATTCTAATGGGCACTGATGTAGTATCAAGGAAATCATTTATTCAGGCAAACGCAAAATTAGCCAATCTGGATGTTTAATTATAGCTGAAAAAAACAACCTTATCTGAAGTGGCATACGTCTATAAACTCATAAATCATCTCTTCCCTGATCTTATGCTATAGCATTGAATTAGAGAAATAGCACAACTGTATATTATTCAAGTATTGTGGTATGTTTATCTCTAGCAAGTTATTTTTTAAATCTTTCTGAAGAGAGGGGATTACAATGGTAAAGATTTTAACTGCAGATCCGATCATAGAGGTAATGAGCGAAAAGGCTCTGATTGAGAGAATGATAATATCAGAAGACATATTAGAGAAAATGAAGAAAGACAAATATAAATATATTTGTTCGATTCAAGCGAAAAGCGAAGCCGTCTCCAAATTCAATGACATGCTGAAAGAAAAATATCAAGCCGAAGACATCAAAAGATACGGACAATCCGGGTACTGGCATTTTTTTGTAAATTGTAATGAGAAAGAACAAAAGAAATTTCTATTGCGCGTTATTGAGCTTGACAAAAATTCCGGTAAGGTCTAAACCTACCGGGATTTTTTTGTTATTTCATTTTTGAGTTTTACTATAAGCTCATCAATCTCTAGAGTACCTTGATTTCCCTTGTCTCTGTTTTCTATTGTTACTTTTTTCTCTTCAACTTCCTTGGTGCCGATTACAAGCATGTAAGGGACTTTCTCCATTTTTCCTTGGCGAATTTTCTTGCCGAGTGTTTCTCCGCTGTCATCGAGTTCTGTGCGAATATCATTTTCTTTTAATTTTTCAAACACTTCTCCCCCAAATTTCTGATGCGCCTCTCCAATAGGAAGGACTTTGACCTGAACAGGGGAGAGCCAAAGAGGAAATGCTCCCGCGAAGTGTTCAATCAGAATTGCCATAAAGCGCTCGTATGAGCCCAAGATTGCTCTGTGTATAAGCGCCGGCGTCTCATCTTCTCCTTTCTTATTTTTATACACAAGGCCAAATCTCTTCGGCATTGAAAAATCAATTTGTATCGTTGCCAACTGCCATTGTCTTTCAAGGGAGTCCTTGAACACATAATCAATCTTAGGGCCATAAATTGCCGCTTCTCCCTCTATGCGCTTTGCTTTCAGATTCAAGCCATCAGAGAGTTCTTGAAGTTCTTTCTCCGCTTTTCTCCAGTCTTTCTCTTCCCCAATATATTTATCAAGGTTTTCTGGATCTCTGACAGAAAGAAACACTTGGTGGTTGCCGTACATCCCAAGTGCGCTGTAAAACTCTTCAATAATATGTGCAATATTTTTTACCTCTTCTTTTATCTGCTCTGTTGTGCAGAAGATATGTCCATCATCAACTGTGATTGAGCGCACGCGCGTTAAGCCCCCCAATTCGCCTGGTTTCTCATCTCTGTACATCATTGTTGATTCCACGAAGCGCAGAGGAAGGTCGCGGTAGCTTCTTGGTACAGAAGCATAAATCTGGGTTGTATGCGGACAGTTGACTGGCTTCATTACAAATTCATCATGATGCCCTACAACTTTCAAAAGCTCATTGCCAAATTTCTCTGTATGCCCTGATGTCTCATATAGTTTCTTTTTAGCAATGTGAGGAGTCTCAACCTGTTGTATGCCGTATTTTTTTCCTACCTCAAGAAGAGTGTCATAGAGTTCCGTGCGCATTATTGTTCCCTTTGGAGTGAAAAGTGGAAGGCCTGTGCCGACAAGAGGGGAGAATATAAAAAGTCCTAATTCTTTTCCTAGTTTTCTATGGTCTCTTTTTTCCGCTTCCTCCTGCATCTTAAGATATTCATCAAGCTCTTTTTTGTTTTTAAATGCGACACCGTAGATGCGGGTGAGCATTTTGTTTTTTTCATCTCCTTTCCAATAAGCGCCAGCGATATTTATAAGTTTAAATGCCTTTGGGTCAATTTCATTTGTTGATTTAACATGCCATCCTCCGCAAAGATCAACAAAATCTCCCGATTGAAAAAAACTTAATTTCTCTTTGCGCTCCAGTATTTCATCAATGAGTTCAAGTTTATACGGCTCATTTTTAAACTTTTCTCGTGCCTCATCTTCTGAGATTTCAATATGCTTGAATTCAATATTTTCTTTTATTAAATGTTTTATTTTATTCTCAAGTTCAGAAAGGCGCTCTGGTGAAATTTTATAATCTTTACTGAACTGAAAGTCATAGTAAAAACCATTCTCAATTGTAGGACCGATTGCAAGCTTTGCCTTAGGGTTTTCCTGCCTCACCGCCATGGCGAGCAAATGCGCCAGCGAATGCCGAATATTGTCTAATTTCTGATCTTTTTCCATAATTAAAATAATAACATATTTTACAATTCTTTAACTCCCTCGGCGATTATGCTTATCCTACCGCCCCTGTCGGAGATTTTTCCCTTTATTGAAATGCATTTTTCCGCTTCAAGAAATTTTTTAAATTTTTCAAACACTCTCGGAAATACCACAGCTTCAACACTGTCGGAAAAATCAGCAATTCTTACAAATGCCATCTGCTCTCCATTTTTTGTTAGAATTGTTTTCGCTTCCTCCACAATCCCTGAGATGACGGTAAGCATTCCTGACTTCATTTCTTCTTTTGTTTCTTTAATTTCTTTATGATCTTTTTTTAATTTTTCCCTAAATTTGTCCAGTGGATGGCCTGAAATATAAAGTCCTAAAAGCTCTTTCTCCCAAAACAATTTATCCGTCTGACTTGCAGGAGTCCCTTTCTCAAGAGTTAATTTTGACGCGACACCTTTCTCCCTAAGCTCTCCGAAAAGGGAATCCTGATTTTGGGAATCGGCAGAGTGCTCTTTATTGTATATGAGAAGATGCTCAATGTTTGAAGACATTTTCCCGCGCTCTTCAAATTGATCTAAAGCGCCGGATTTGATAAGCGCTTCAAGTGATTTCTTATTCAGATTTTTATTCTGTATTCGCTCAAGAAAATCGGATAGGGATTTAAATTTTCCATTTGCCTCTCTTTCAGTGATTATAAAATCCGCAATGCTCTCGCCAAAATTTTTGATGGAATGAAGGCCGAAACGAATTTTACCGTCAACTACAGTAAAATCTCCGAAACTCTCATTCACACTGGCAGGCTGTACTGGGATATTCATCCTCTTTAGCTCTATAATACTCTCTGATATCTTGTCCACATCGCCGGAGTCCGCAGTCAAAACCGCAGCCATATATTCAATGGGGAAGTTGGCTTTCATATAGGCGGTCTGATACGCGACTTTTCCGTAACTTGTGGCATGCGCTTTGTTGAATCCGTATGCTGCGAATGGTTCAATCCAACTCCATATTTTCTCTGCTTTCTCCTTATTCCATTTGCTTGTCTTAATACAGCCCTCTATAAACTTGTCTTTTTGCGCTTGCATCTCTTTGGGGATTTTTTTACCGACCGCTTTCCTGAATTTATCAACTTCTTTCCAAGAATATCCCGCAAGCTCTCTTGCAATAATTAAAAGATCGTCTTGATATACAAGAACACCATAAGTTTGAGCAAGTATTTTTTCAAACACAGGATCAAGGTATGTTATAAGTTTTTGATTATGTTTCCTTTTTATGTAAAGAGGTATAAACTGCATTGGGCCGGGGCGATAAAGGGCAATCATAGCATTAATATCATGTATTTTTGTAGGGACTAATTCTTTTAAGAAATGTGTAACTCCTGTTCCATTTAGCTGAAAGAGTCCCATTGTCTCGCCTCGTGCGAGCATTTCATAAGTCTTCTTGTCGTCAAGCGGAATGTTCTCAATATCTATTTGGACGCCGTGAAATTTCTTTGCGCGTCTTACAGCATCAGCAAGCACTGCAAGATTTCTAAGACCCAGAAAATCAAATTTCAAAAGCCCTACATCCTCCACCGAATACATATCATACTGAGTTATAATTTTCCCCCCTTTTGGGTCAAGCTGAAGGGGAATAAACTCTGTAAGCGGTTTTGGCGATATCACGACTCCTGCGGCGTGGACAGAAATGTGGCGCGCATTTCCCTCAATTTTTTTTGCCATATCAATAATTTCTTTTGAATCTTTTTCTTTTCCGTAAAGTTCTTTGAGCTCTGATGTGATTTCCATTGCATGCTCTATTGTCATTGGAAAACCCTGAGAGCCCAGCGGGATGAGTTTTGCTATTCTGTCACCTATGTTGTACGAGTATCCAAGAGCTCTCGCTATGTCGCGCACCGAGCCGCGCGCCATCATTGTGCCGAATGTTCCGATCCGCGCCACCTTGTCTTCTCCGTATTTGTCCCTTGCGTACTGTATGACCTCGTCTCTTCTGTTGTCGGCAAAATCCATATCTATATCTGGCGGTGAAGGGCGCTCAGGATTTAAAAACCGCTCAAACGGTATTTTATACTCTATAGGGTTGACGTTCGTGATTCCCGATAGATACGTTACAATTGAACCGGCGACAGAACCCCTTATAGTAGTGAGAATTTTATTTTCATGTGCAAAGTTCAGAAGGTCTCCAACGACGAGAAAATACGGCGCATAACCTTTGTTTTTTATGGTTTTCAGCTCGTATTCTATGCGGTCGGTAATCTCTTTTGTTTTTTTAATCCTGCGGTTTTTTATTCCGTTGTACACAAGTTCACGTAGTTTATCGTCATATGATTTTCCGCTCTCAAGCTTCAGATCAGGGAATACCCATTTGCCTAAGCCAAGCTCCAGATTGCACATATTTGCAATTTTAAGTGTGTTTGAAAGCGCTTCAGGAATATCTTTAAAATATTCCACGGCTTTTTCTTGATCAATGAATGAAAAATCCTCGTTGTCACTATTTAGTCCGCCTTGTTCGGCAAAATCCATATTAATCTGGATTTTTAAAAGCGCTTCGCGTGTCTTTTTGTCTTCTGGTTTTATATAGTACACATCATGTGCTGCAACTAATTGCGTGTCGGTATCTTTACTGAGATTTTTTATCTGATTTTGAAGTTTACTATGATTCTCAATTTCTGGGTGGTGCGTGATTTCAAGAAATATATTTTCTTTCCCAAATGTATTTTTATACCACTCAAGTGTTTCTCTCGCGAGCTTCTCGTTCCTGTCCTTTAGAGCAAGAGATGTTTCTCCTGAAAATGATGGAAGTATTGCCACAAGTCCGTCTGAATATTTCTCCAGTAACTCTCGGTCAACACGCGGTTTGTAATAGAATCCTTCAAGATGAGAGTAGGTGACGAGCTTAAGAAGGTTTTTATATCCGATTTCATTTTTTGAAAGAAGCACAAGCCGCGTGCGTTTATTGTCAATCTTTGCTTCTTTATCAAAACGTGTGCGCGTGGCAATATATGCGTCAATACCGATTATAGGTTTTATGCCCACCTCTTTGCATTTTTTATAAAATTCAATTGCACCGTATAAATTTCCATTATCGGTGAGTGCAAGTGCCGGCATAGCGGATTTACTTGCGGCTTCAACAAGCTCTCCCACTTTAGGCAGAGCATTGAGCAGGGAGTAATGACTGTGCGTGTGAAGGTGTACAAATTCAGCGGATTTTTGAAACATAATTGTCTCTAGTATATCATGCCTCGCTCTTTTGGATGATGTTGTGATACTCTTTTAAATATGATGGACAAAAAGCTTAAAGAAAGGAAAAAGCGTATTTTGAAGCTCAATAATGCTCTCAAAAAGCTCTTTCCAAAGGCTAAAATCGCCTTGAAATACAAGAGTAATTGGGAGCTTCTTATTTCTGTGGTTCTCTCAGCGCAGTCCACTGACAAGCAGGTGAATAAGACGACGGAGAAGCTTTTCAGAAAATATCGTACGCTAAATGATTATCTGAAGGTTGATATTAAAGAATTTGAACAAGATATCAAATCAACGGGATTCTATCGCAATAAAGCAAAGAATATTTTAGCTTCTGCAAAAATTATAAAAGAAAAACACGGAGGCAAGGTTCCCGATACGATGGAGAAATTAACCCAACTTCCCGGAGTTGCAAGAAAGACGGCAAACATAATTTTAGGAAATGCGTTCGGAACTGTAGAGGGAATGGCAGTAGACACCCATGTAAGAAGATTTGCTCTTAAATTTAATCTGACAGAAAATCATGACCCCAACAAGATTGAAAAGGACTTAATAAAGCTTTTGCCGAGGAGTCAGTGGTTTGAATTTACATATAGAGTGATTGAATATGGAAGACAAATTTGTCCTGGGCGCAATCACGAATGTAGAGAGCACATTTCGTTAATATAAATATAAAAAAACAACTCCAATGTAAGATTAGAGTTGTTTTTAAATTTACACTTATTGAACTTGCGGAGGCATTTGAGGATTGTTCATTCCGCCACCTGTAGATGCTGGACCGCCTTTGTTCATAAAGCCGATGAGAAGCACTAGAATACCTGCTATAAGATTGAATAAGTCTACAGCAGTTGTTGATTGAAGAATTCCGAAGATCATATCGCCTGAGAGTATAAATCCTAAGATTCCTATGGCAGCAAGGATAATACCGACAATCTTTGCCAACATTGTCTGCCCTTTTTTGACCGACATAATCAAAAGAAGACCCAAGATTATGTAAACGACACTCTGAACAGCATTTGTGGCAAGAATTCCAATTACAGGATCACTGAAAAATCCGAGAATTCCCACTAGTGCAACAATAATACCAACGATGTATAAAACCATTTTCATATTGTTAAACAAGATGATTAATTTGTGAATAATATGCACGACCGACGATTTAATCCGTCTTAATATCTCATCCCTTCATGTAATTTTAGCACACTATAATTTTTACAATAGTAAACAATCCACAGTAGAGTAAAAGACAAAAAATGGCTAAAATCAAAGCGTATCTTTGAGTGCCAAGGAATATTTAAGGCCCAAGAACATTATTATTCCAAGCACTAGGAAGATGTACTGGAACGGAAAAAACTGAAGTGCGATGATTGCCGCAATAGGGCCAGCAATGTATGCGAGAGGTCTTGTCATTCTGAAGAAACTTATTATGTTTGCATCATCTCCTTTGACATGCTTGAAGAAATAACTTTCTGTCATAATCTCAACCAAACTTGCTCCTATCCTTGTGACAAAAAGTATTGTCGTCCACAATATGAAAGAGGCAGTCCCAATAAAAGGTATTACCATAGTGGAGAGTGCCATAATGATAAAACCCGCTAAGAGAAGTTCTTTCTCGCCAATCCATCTGTCTGCGATTTTTCCCGCAGGAATTTCTATAAGGATGAAAGGCAAAAGCATTATAAAAAATATAGCGGCTATTTGTTGCCAATTAAAACCGATGTAGTCATGGAGATAAATCGGCATGTACACAACCATCCATGAAAAAAAGAATTTTAAGATAAACTGCGCCATAAATATATTTGAAATATTTCTGTCTGCTTTGAATTTCTTAAATGTTCTCCAAATCTTGAAGTTCTCATATACTGGGTCTTTAAAATTTCTAAATTTCGTAAATATGATGAAAAGAAACGGCAAAAGCACTCCGGCCGAGATAAGGTATATTTTCCAATAGTCTTCGTTTGTCAGAATAAGGCCTACGATGAGAATGGAGAATATAAGAGAAGAGTTTATTATCGTAAGAAAAATCCCTCTTGTGCTGCCGGTGTCCGACTCTTTTTTCTGATAGGTTTCAAGAAATATGTCAATGTTAATGAAAATAATTTGAAAAATAACCCAATGAGCGATAAAAAGGGGAATCACTATCATTGCTTCCTTGATAAATGCCATCCCGAGAATAATCAGAATTTCAAATAAAGTGAAAGTAACGAGTGTTAGATAATTTCCGAACCTTCTTAGTATATACGGAATAATGGTTAGCGTACTTATGGTAATCAGTGAGCCTATGATGTAAAGCATTCCAACAAACTCTTCCGATATATACTGATTCAGAAAGCTTGAATTGATATAGACGATTATAAATACATGAAAAGCAGAAAGAAAACCTACTGCATATATAGCGGTGAAAATGTTCTTTTTGCCAGATTTTCGCAAGTGGGTGATGTCCATATTTAGATACTCAATAATACGGGTATAACCAACGGTTTTTTGTTCGTTTTTTGGAACAGAAACATGCTTACCGAGTCTGTGAGTTGAGCCTTTACATAGTCAAAATTTATAGGTCTTGTTCCTGAAGTTGCATCTTCAACGGTTTTCTTTATGAGAACACGTGTCTCTTGTAAGAGATCCTGCGATTCTCTCAAATAAATGAATCCTCTCGAGATGATGTCAGGGGATTTTCGTAGTTTTCCTGTCTTTAGGTTTATCGTTGCGATAATGACGAACATTCCGTCTTGGGCAAGCATCTTTCTGTCACGAATTACAACTTCTTGAATATCTCCGATTGCAAGACCATCAACCATCACGACCCCTGACGGCGCCTTCTCCTTGAGTGTCTTAATTGTTTTTCCTTTATTTCCTATTTCTATCACGGCGCCATTTCCTTTCGGTACCACTATATTTTCTTCTTTCATAACTCCAGCATCCATAACGATTTGTGCATGGACTCGAAGCATTGAATAAAATCCATATGCAGGAATAAAAAATTTTGCGCCTACCGTCTTGTTTACCCATATAAGCTCTTCAGCATTGCCGTGGCCCGTGGAATGAACATCGGAAACTTTGTAATGAATGATTTTGACACCGTGTCGGTAGAGATTATCTTTTAATTTCTGCACACCCATTTCATTTCCGGGAACTATTGATGATGAGAGCACTATCGTGTCTCTTTTATTGAGTGCAATATACTTGTGCTTTTTATTTGCAATACGCATAAGTGCAGCGAATTCCTCACCTTGTGCGCCGGTGGCAAGCACGACTATCTTATTAACAGGATATTTCCCTATATCCTGCGCGGGAATTATCGTACCTTTTTTTGGTTTCAGAATTCCTGCAAGCTGTGCTATCTCTATATTTGTTTTAATGCTTCTACCTTCCGTTATGATTTTCTTTCCATATTTTTCTGCAATTTGCACTATTTTTATTATTCTCTCAAACTGTGACGCGAAAGTTCCTATAATAAGGCGGCTTGGAACATCTTTTATAATACCTTCTATATTTTTGTGTATTCTGCTTTCTGTAATTGAGAATCCAGGATTTTCAACGTTTGTTGAGTCGGAGATAAAGAGCAGATTGTTCTGTTTGCCTATATTCTCCCATACTTTTTTCTCCGCGTCTGTCGGCTCACCGTCAATATGGTCTAATTTAAGGTCTCCAGTAATAACAATATTTCCATACGGCGTTTCAACGGAAGCACTCATCGCATCTGGGATAGAGTGTGTTATCGGGTGAAATTCTATCGGCAGATTTCCAAGATTTATCTTATCGCCAGGCTCAACCACTCTTATATCAAGCTTCGGAAGTTCAGGAAACTCGCTCTGCCTCTTTTTTATCATCATGGATGTCAGCGAGCGGGTGTAGATACTGGGATTTCCAATTCTCTCCATTATATATGGGATTCCTCCGATGTGGTCGAGATGACCGTGTGTTATGACAACTCCGCGAATTTTCTCTTTTCGCTCCTCAAGATATTTTGTATTTGGAAGAATGTAGTCGATGCCAGGCGTGTCTTCTTCCGTCACAAACTGAAATCCCACATCAAAGACAATGATATCGTTTTTGTATTCAACGACAGTCATATTTTTTCCGACTTCCTCAACACCTCCGAGTGGCACTATCCTTACATTCTCTCCTGAAGCAGGTATTACATCCTCCTTCTTTTTGGGAGTTAGCTGTGGCATATTTTTTCTCATCATATATGTTCTTCCACTTGACTGCCCACCTGCGCCTGTTCGTGCAGGCGGGCGGTTCCGTCTGTATGTACCTCTTGCACCAGAAGACTTGCCTGCACGGTAAGGTCTTCTTGAAGGAGTTTGTCTCTGTCCTGTATTGTCTCTATGTATCATAATTTAATGGATTAATCAAAAAAGTTCCAAACTTTATCAGCCTCTATGTACCACTCGTGAACATTAAGGAATCGTTCTCCAGGTGTTGCTACTGCCCCGAGTTTAAATGCTTTTATTTTTTTTGGGATTATATAAATGAAATCTGGTGAGTATACAAACACTGCAGGGATATCCTTATCAATTTCATCTTCGAACTTTCTATAATTATCAATCATAACATTTCTGTCGGTCGCTGTGCGAGCATCTCCAAGCAGTTTGTCCGCAGTAATATTTGCGTAAAGGGCTATATTGAGCCCTGGATCATTTCTCTGCGATGAATGCCAGAATGCAAAAAGGTCAAGTTCGCGACTTATTATCTCGCCGAACAGAAGAGCGTCATACTTGCGGGGACGAATTACATTCTGGTTAAGATCGCCTGCTTCAAATACTTTAAGGGAAACTTCGACTCCTATATCATTCCACTGCCGCGCTATTATCTCCGCTGCCGCCTTCAGTTCCGGCGTATTTGAAGTAGAGAGAGAGAAACGCAACTGACTTTCTTCTTTTTTTGTTTTTTTCTCCCATATTCCAGATTCTTCGCCCAATTTCCATCCGCCGCTTTCAAGCATCTCTATTGCAAGATTTTTTCTTTTCTCCAGATTGCTCGTTTTTTGCCTACGGACTTTCTCTCTTGCGGACCCTAACACTCCTGGCGGAATAGGCCCGTCAATATCCGTGCCGTATCCTCCGAGGACTTCCTGTACGATTTCCTTTTTGTTGAGTACTGTATCAAGTGCGAGCCGGACTTCCTTGTTTGTAAAAATCTGAGCCTCGTTCTGGTTGAAGAATACCGCAAATATTCTCGGAAGAGGGGATCTCTCAATACGCGCGCCGAGCTTTTCAAGTCCCTCGAGCTTGTCAGGAGAAATACTGTTTATGCCGTCAACTTCGCCTTTTTTGTATCCTTCAAGCAAATCATTTTCGCTTGAATAAAAAACAATCCTGACATTTGAGATGTTAGGCTCTCCGAGTGCATACCTACTGAAAGATTCGAGCTCGTAAGACTCTGGTGTTCCTCCAGAATTATATTTTATTTTTTTTATTTTATATGGTCCGCTTCCAACCGGCTCATTGTTGAACTTGCTGAAAGGAAACTGCCCTGTTCCCGCTTTTACCCAAATGTGTTTTGGAAGTATGCCCAAAGTGGCATTCTCAAGAAAAGGTCCATACGGCTGTTTTAGAATGAAACGGATCTCTCTCTCACTTATCTTCTCCACGGTAACGCCGTCCCAGCTCGCACGCTTACTGCTTTTAAGACTTGGATCTTGAGCTTTTTGCACCGTAAATACAATATCATCTGCGGTTACTCTCACTCTGTCGTGGAAGAATATATCATCCCTTAAAGTGAAATCATATGTAAATCCGTCCTCTGAAACAGAGTAGCTTTCAGCCAAATCCTCAATAAGTTCGCCTTCAGGTGTGGCCTTCAAAAGACCTGAATAGACAAGAGCAGTCAAATCTCTGTCTGTATCTGAATTTTCAAGAAGTGGATTGATGAATCTTGGAGAGCCGATGATTCCTTCAGTGAAACTTCCGCCATGTGCCGGCACTTCAACAAGGAAAAATTTATTTATATTAGAGAGTATCAGAATAAAGCTCCCGATAAAGAGTGCTACCAACAGGAAAAACAGCATCTTCTCTGCTGGTGAGAATGTTCCAATGCTTTTCTGTATTGACTCTTCTCTCGGAATTGAGAAGCTCTTTTCCAATATCTGGCGATATTTTTCTTTCATTAGAATTTTTATGCGGGAAAAAGTTTTTCCTCGTCTGCGTAGCAGAGAGGTACGACTTTGAAGAGCGCATTAGATGATTAGTGCCATAAAAGCCGTAACTCCAAAAAGTACAGCGATTATGATTGTCGCATTGAATAAAAGTTTTTCAAATCCTCGTCTTTTGTGAAATCCGGCGCTGAAGTTGTCTCCGCCGAATGCGCCACCGAGGCTTGAACCGGTCTGCTGCAGTATGACTGCCCCTATGAGAATTATGGACAGGACAATCTGTGCATACGGAAGTAATTCAACCACTGTGTTCATATATAAAAGCCAGTATATCAGATATGCAAAAAATATCAACCCCACCTGCGTAGGTTTTCCACATTTGACACTCTTTTCTTTTTTTACCCAATAAGTTATTATTGTAGTGTCTAATATTAATATTCTAGATTTTAAATATGAAAAAATTAAGTAAAAATAAGAAGACAGCAATATTTGTATCACTCGCCGTAATCCTGTTTTTCTTCGCGACTGCTTCTGTTATCGACTTTATTTCAAATAGCACGGGAGAGGAAAGTGCAGCTTTGGGTGAGTTATTCGAAAGTGAAGAATCCCCATCAGTAAATGATTTACTTATTTCAGATACAGTTCTTGGAGAAGGTGCGGAGGCGGTATCGGGTAAAATAATAACAGTGCATTACACGGGAACGCTTATGGACGGCACAAAGTTTGATAGTTCGCTTGACCGTGGGGCGCCATTTAAATTTATCCTCGGCGCAGGACAGGTTATACAAGGATGGGAGCAAGGATTTGCGGGAATGAAAGTCGGAGGCAAGAGAAAACTTGTTATACCTCCACAGCTTGGATATGGTGATCAAGCGATAGGTTCAATACCGGCAAACTCAATTCTTGTTTTTGATGTTGAATTACTTGATGTAGAAAATCAGTAGAACTTCCGTAGTCATAAATAATATAAAATACTACTGGATATGCCAGTAGTATTTTGTTATGTTTGATTTATGAAAAATAGATTTAAGTTAAGATCGGATTTTAAGCCAGAGGGGGATCAGCCGAAAGCTATTAAAGCACTTGTGAATGGCATTAAGAAAGGTGAACGGCACCAGACACTTTTGGGTGTGACTGGAAGTGGTAAGACTTTTACCATCGCAAATGTTATTGAAAAAGTTGGAAAGCCCACACTTGTTTTAGCGCATAATAAAACTCTTGCTGCGCAGTTGGCGCAGGAATATCGGGAGTTTTTTCCGGATGCCGCAGTGCATTACTTCGTCTCTTATTACGATTATTATCAACCAGAAGCGTATCTTCCTGTGACAGATACATATATTGAGAAAGAAACACAGATTAATGAAGAGATTGACCGCCTACGGCATGCCGCAACGCAGGCACTTTTGACGCGAGAAGATGTAATTGTAGTTGCATCGGTTTCAGCAATTTACGGACTCGGTAATCCTGCCCAATACGAGAAAGTGAATATAAAGATTGAGAAGGGAATGAAAATAACAAGAGCTGAATTTATCCGTAAGCTTGTGAACATCTATTTTGAACGCACAAACTCTGATTTAAACCCCGGCAAATTCAGGGCAATCGGAAACACGATTGAAATAATGCCCGTTAATGAAAAAGTAATCTACCGCATAGAACTTGAACAAAGCCAGATTTTGCTCATTGAGAGGATTGATGCAATCTCAAGGAGTATTTTGGAGAAGAATATTAAATCGTTCTTTCTATTTCCCGCCAAGCATTTTATAACCCCTGAGGATGAAAGAAAAAGAGCAATTGTCGATATTGAGGAAGAACTAAAAGACCGTCTTGCAGAATTAAAAAGAGCCGGGAAAATCCTTGAACCTGAGAGATTGAAGCGAAGAACTAACTATGATTTGGCTCTTATTCGAGAGATTGGCTACACAAGCGGAATTGAGAATTATTCTCGCCATTTTGACGGACGGGAAGTTGGAGAGCCGCCATACACCCTTTTATCTTATTTCCCAGACAAGTTTCTAACAGTTATTGATGAGTCGCATGTTACTGTGCCTCAGCTTGAAGGAATGTATGCAGGAGACAGATCAAGAAAAAAGACGCTGATTGAACATGGCTTCCGCTTGCTCTCCGCACTTGATAACAGACCTTTGAATTTTGAAGAATTTGAAGAGAGAGTCAGACAAACTATTTATACATCAGCAACTCCAGGTGAGTATGAGACGGAAAACAGCAAAAATATCGTGGAGCAGGTAATAAGGCCGACCGGACTTGTTGACCCGCAGATTGATGTTCGGCCAATAACAGACGCGCGGCATACGGTTGGACGTCGCATATCCAACTATGGCGGACAAGTTAGTGACTTTATAAAAGAAACAGAAAGAGCGATAAAGGAAAAAGGGCGTGTAATTGCAACAACACTTACAAAAAAGATGTCAGAAGACTTATCGGAGTATTTGAAAGAGAAGGGAATTAAAGCGGAGTATCTTCACAGTGATATAAAGACACTAAACAGAATTGAAATCCTGACCAACTTCAGGAAAGGCAAGTTCGATGTATTGGTGGGAGTAAATCTTCTGCGCGAAGGGCTTGACCTGCCAGAAGTTGTTTTAATTGGGATACTTGATGCTGACAAGGAAGGTTTCTTGCGCTCAGAGACGAGCCTGATACAGACCATAGGACGTGCGGCAAGAAATGTTTCAGGCAGAGTGATTCTTTATGCTGACAGTGTAACCGGTTCAATGAAGCGTGCTATAGATGAGACAAACAGAAGAAGGAAATTACAACTGTCATATAACAAAAAGCATGACATCACTCCAAAAACCATAACGAAAAGTATCAAGGACATCACTGATCAGATAAGGACGGAACATCAGAAGTCCGTTGAGACGCTTCTTACAATAGATAGAGAACTATACAAAAAAAATCCGAAAAAACTTATAAAAGAAAAAGAAAAAGCAATGAATGAAGCTGTGAAAATCCTTGATTTTGAAACAGCGGCAATAGTACGGGACGAAATCAAAGCATTGACAAAAAGATAATAATATGCTATTCTTCTAAAAAATGTAATAACGTTTATTATATTTTTAGAAAGTTCTTTTAATTTTTGAACTTGACTCTGGAGAGGAGTAAAATAATGTCTGAACAAACAAAATGCCCAACAATTGATGAATTATTCGCTTATGTAAATGGCGAATTGAAAAATCATCAAGAGAGAAGTTTCTCAATTGAGAAACATATTTACGGACAAAATGAGGAAGGCAGGAGCAAAAGGTGCAAAGCCTGCCTCAAACATGTCGCTTCATTTAATGGAGCTTCTGAGACATTAATAAATTCTATTGAGTATCTGTAATATTAATTTTATATACAAAGCCCTGAGCTTTTACAGTCAGGGCTTTTCTTATTGCAAAATTTTATTTTTTATGCATAATATTTATATAAATCAATCAATATAACCCCATAGCCTGTCGGCGGGGTTTTTATGCGTATGGAAGATAAAATTAAAATAAAAGGAGCAAAAACACATAATCTGAAAAATATAAACGTGGAATTTCCGCGTAATAAACTGGTTGTTTTTACAGGAATTTCCGGCTCAGGCAAGTCATCTCTTGCATTTGATACCATTTTTGCAGAAGGCCAACGGCGCTATATAGAGTCACTTTCTGCATATGCCAGGCAGTTTCTGCGTCAAATGCAGAAGCCGGATGTTGAGGAGATCACAGGGCTTTCTCCTGCAATCTCAATTGACCAGAAAAGCAGGTCAAATAATCCGCGTTCAACAGTCGCGACAATAACGGAGATATATGATTATCTGCGTATTTTGTATGCAAGAATAGGTAAACCACATTGTCTTATCTGCGGACGGGAAATAAAGAAGCTCTCACATGAAGAAATTTTGGGCACAATTCTGAAAACTGTCAGTACAAAGAAAGATAAAGGCGTACTGAAAATCTTTGCACCTGTTATAGTCGGAAGAAAGGGGGAATATTATCAGCTTCTCTATGATCTTCTCGGTAAAGGATACAGCAAAGTGAAAATTGATGGACAATTGAAAAAACTTCGTGAACAAATTGTTCTCTCCAAAAACAAAAAGCATGATATTGATGTGCTTGTTGATGAAATATCTATAATCGAATTCAAAGAAGATAAAGCAGGTGCGCTTGAGAGACTCTCAGAAGCAATAGAAAAAGCTCTTGAAGAATCCGACGGGCTTGTAAAAATTCAGGAGCCAAAAGGTAGAGAGAGAATAATTTCTGCAAAATTTATGTGTCCATATGACGGCTTTTCATTTCCGGAAGTTGAGCCTAGATTATTTTCATTCAACTCTCCATACGGGGCGTGCGAGCAGTGCAATGGCTTGGGCACAAAGTATTTTTTTGGTTCTGAGGCATGTGATTCATGTAACGGAGCGCGTCTACGACCTGAAGCACTCGCTGTATATCTTGGAGAAGGAAAGAACATCGTTGATTTAACAAATATGTCCATAAAAAGAGCGCTGGAGTTTTTTGATAGATTGAAACTGACAAAAAAAGAACAGGAGATTTCAAAAGTTGTAATAAAAGAAGTTACAAATCGTCTGCAGTTTATGATAAATGTTGGTATTGATTATCTGACTCTAAACCGTCGTGGAGGCACACTCTCCGGAGGAGAGGCGCAAAGAATTCGTCTTGCATCACAGCTTGGCTCCGGCCTTGTTGGGGCGCTTTATGTGCTTGATGAGCCGACAATCGGTCTTCACCAGCGAGACAATGATCGCCTTATAAAAACACTTCTTAATTTGCGGGATTTAGGAAACACAATCATTGTCGTTGAACACGATGAAGACACTATATATTCTGCTGATCATATTGTGGATCTTGGTCCTGGCGCAGGAATTCACGGAGGAAATGTAGTTGTTTGTGGAGACCTTGAAAAACTGTTGACTATGAAAAAAAACAATTCAAAATCCCTGACTCTCGATTATCTGCGTGGTGAGAAAGAAATTTCTATATCAGAGAAACGGAGAACGAGCAATAAAGGTGCGATAAAAATCCGCGGAGGAAAGAAATTTAATATAAAAAATATGAATATAGATCTGCCTTTAGGTAAGCTCGTCACAGTCACTGGAGTATCTGGCTCGGGGAAGTCAACATTTATGTATGAGATTTTGCACAAAAATCTTCGCGCAAAATTTGAAAGAAAATACAGAAGCAACAAGACATTCAATGTTACGCGTATTTCAGGCACGGAATATCTAGGGCGTTCAATCCTGATTGACCAGTCGCCAATTGGGCGCACTCCGCGCTCAAATCCCGCGACTTACACAGGCGCATTTACATTCATACGCGAACTTTTTGCATTTACTGCTGAAGCGAGAGCTCGCGGATGGAAAGCGGGAAGATTTTCATTCAATGTAAAGGCTCTGTCTGCGCAGGCGGGAGGACGATGCGAAGCGTGCCAGGGCAACGGTACAATTGCAGTTGAAATGCATTTTCTGCCGACCGTATTTGTGAAGTGCGACATATGCGGTGGAAAGCGCTTTACGAAAGAAACACTTGAAGTTAAATATAAGCACAAGAATATCTATGATGTGCTTAAAATGACGGTTGAAGAAGCGCTAAAATTCTTTGAAGACATTCCAGCAATTTATGATCGGCTAAAGACACTTAATGATGTCGGGCTTGGATACTTGGAGCTTGGGCAGTCGGCAACAACACTTTCAGGCGGGGAAGCGCAAAGAGTGAAGATTTCCTCAGAGCTTTACAGGCCACATTTGGAGAAGACGATTTATCTTCTGGATGAACCAACAATAGGACTCCATTATGAAGATGTGAAGAAACTGATTGAAATCCTTTGTTCGCTTGTCGCGCGCGGGAACACTGTCGTTGTGATTGAGCATAATATGGATATTATAAAAAACTCTGACTATGTGATTGACATAGGCCCTGAAGGAGGAGAAAAAGGAGGAGAAATAGTTGCAAAAGGTACACCGGAGGAAGTAGCGCAGTCCAAGAGGTCATATACAGGAGGATATTTGAAGAGAGTGTTATAATTCTATTTATGACAATTGAGGATTTGAAAAAATTGAAAATTCCTGATTCCACTGGAGTATATCTTTTTGAGAAAGGCACTCGTGTGTTATATGTAGGTAAAGCAACATCACTTCAAGACAGGGTACAGAGTTATTTCAATAAAGGAATTATTGAAACACGCGGACAGTTGATACAAAAGATGGTTGAAGAAGCCGACTTCATTGATTTTGTAAAAACAGACTCTGTACTCGAGGCGCTCATAATGGAAGCAAATTTGATAAAGAAATTTCAGCCTCGGTATAACACAAAAGAAAAAGATGATAAAAGTTTTAATTATGTTCTTATAACCCAGGAAGATTTTCCGCGTATACTTATTGTTCGTGGAAAAGATCTAGAAAAAAAATATTCTTCGCGTGATATCAAATATCTTTTCGGTCCGTTTCCTTATGGCGGGATTTTCAAGGATGCGATGAAAATTGTAAGAAAACTTTTTCCG
>CEQE01052860.1_pt1 | contig 25566 bp, 21 predicted proteins | sample 356201 | NCBI WGS metagenome assembly CEQE01 (sample SAMEA2619970, study PRJEB7988) | marine metagenome | biome: marine biome (ENVO:00000447); feature: mesopelagic zone (ENVO:00000213) & marine oxygen minimum zone (ENVO:01000065); material: "saline water (ENVO:00002010), including plankton...
GACCGTTCGAGGACCATCTCGGCGACTTTGCAATGGTCTTCCACTGGCTCGTCGAACGTCGAACTGTACACCTCTCCCTTGACTGAGCGGCGCATGTCTGTGACCTCTTCGGGTCGTTCACCAATGAGCGCCACCATCAGATGGATGTCAGGAGCGTTCGTGGCGATGCCGTGAGCGATCTGTTTGAGCAGGGTGGTCTTGCCGGCTTTGGGCGGGGAAACAATGAGGCCGCGTTGACCGCGGCCTATGGGGGATATCAGATCGATGAGACGGGTTGAGAGGGCTGGTTGGGTGGTTTCGAGGACTATCCGCTCAATGGGGAAAATAGGTGTGAGTTGCTCGAATTTGGACCTGTCGCGGGCGGCGTCGGGCTCGAGCTCGTTCACCAGTTCCACTCGCACCAACCCGAAATACCGCTCGCCGTCTTTGGGTGGCCGGACCTGACCGGTGACGAAGTCGCCAGTGCGCAGACCGAATCGTCTGATCTGGGACTGCGAGACGTACACGTCGCCGGACCCCGCGCTGGCGCTGTCTTGTCGCAAAAAGCCGTAGCCGTCGTTGACAATCGAAAGGATGCCGCCTGCTTGGATGGGACCTTCCTTCTCGGCATACGCTCTCAGCACTCGGCTCACCAGGTCCTGCCGTTTATGGTTTGCTCCGTTTTCCACGGCGCCGAGATCGACGGCAATTTCCGCCAGCTCGGTGTTGGACTTCGTCAATATCTCTGTCAGGTTCATTTCGTGGCTCCGAGTGCTATTGGTGTTGGTCTCGCATGGCGGTATTCGAAGGCGACAACCGCCTTTTGGGGTGCGGCGGCATGGTCAAGGAGCGTCCCGATTCATTGGGGGCAATGCCGTCAGTGATGGGTCGATGTGCAAGGTGCGAGTTGCTCGAAAACGTCGGGTTGATTGTTTGGGACATCCCCTGGTTTCCGAAGACTTTTAGCCCCGATCTATCAGGACTTATGCCGGAATCCAGCCATAGTTCAAGTCACAGGCGCCAATTCGGAAGAATCGAACGAATCACCGGGTTACGGCTCAGCCACATACGAAACGCATGCGTAATTAGATCAAACGATTTCGACCTTGATGCTGACTCCGGTCAAGACGCGATGAGAATGCCGTCCGTGAAGAAGAAACGCGCACGAACTAGCGCGGAGGGAACGTTGATGCAATTTTACCATAGCGTGATCTCGCGCGTCTACCCGGATGTATGCCGTCTCGCGTGAGTTTTCAGTGAAGGAAGATTCTGGCGCTTGCGTTGGAGCTGTCATGAGCATTTACGCTTGGACTTCCGCATTCGAACCAGTGGCGCCCAATGGGAGCGGGCGTTGGCCACCCTCTCTGACAGTTTTGCCGGCGACTCCGACAAACTCTCGGAACAAAGGGTGCGGTCGGTTTGGCCGCGACAGGAATTCAGGGTGGAACTGAGTGCCGACCATGAACGGGTGATTCTCGAGTTCCATGATCTCTATCAGCTTGGCGTCCGGCGACATGCCCACCGGCCACAACCCAACCGCCTCGAATTCTTCGCGGAACGTGTTGTTGAACTCCCAGCGATGCCTGTGTCGTTCGTAGATGACGTCGTCGCCATAAGCTTTGGACGCCCAGCTTTCGCGGACGACCTGGCAAGGGTACACTCCAAGCCGCATCGTGCCGCCCATCTCGGTGACGCCTTTTTGGATCTCCATGAGGTCTATCACGGGGTGCGGCGTATCCGGGTCGAACTCGGTTGAATTCGCCGCGGGGAACCCAAGCAGGTTCCTGGCGATATCGATAACCATCACTTGAAGGCCGAGGCACAGGCCCAAATACGGGACCTCGTGGTCACGGGCATATCGAACGGTCTCGATCATGCCCTCGACGCCGCGAGGACCGAACCCGCCAGGGACCACGATTCCGGACACCGAGGCCAAGAGAGACTCGGCGCCAACCTCCTCGATCTCCTCCGATCCGACCCAGCGAACCTCAACCTCGCGGTCAAAATGGAGACCGGCATGTAGGAGGGCTTCTTTCACTGATATATAAGAGTCGTGAAGATCGACGTATTTGCCGACGACGGCGATGGAAAGAGTCCGTTTAGGTCGTTGAATCAGGTCGACGAGATTGTGCCATTCGGCGAGATCTCGGTCTTGGACGGTCAGGTCCAACGTGCTGTTTATCAGATCGCCAAGGCGTTCATGTTCCAATATCAATGGAACCTCGTACACGCTCGAAACGGTCGGCAACGTTATCACGGCGTCCACCGGCACATCGCAGTGGATGGATATTTTGGTCTTGATGTCGTCGTCGATCTCGTGGTCGCTTCGGCAGATAATGGCATCGGGCAATATGCCGATGCTCCGAAGCTCTCTGACACTGTGCTGAGTCGGCTTCGTCTTAAGTTCTTGGGTCGCCGAGATGTAGGGCAGGAACGTGACGTGGATGTAGAAGACGCTGTCTTTGCCGAGCTCGCGGCGCATCTGCCGGATTGCTTCAAGGAACGGCAGGCCCTCGATGTCGCCGACTGTGCCGCCCACCTCCACGACGATCACGTCGGCATTGCTGACCTCCGCGAGCTTCATGATGCGCTGCTTGATCGCGTCTGTGACGTGCGGAATCGCTTGGATCGTGCCGCCGAGGAACTCGCCCTTGCGCTCCTTCGAGATCACTTCGCTGTAGATCTGTCCGGCTGTAACGTTGGATAGCTGCGTGAGATCGATGTCCACGAAACGTTCGTAATGTCCGAGATCCAAGTCGGTCTCGCCGCCGTCCTCTGTCACGAACACTTCTCCGTGCTGGTAGGGAGACATCGTTCCGGGGTCGACGTTCAAGTAGGGATCAAGCTTCAGGAGAGAAACCGAGACGCCTCTGTCTTTCAACAGGCGGCCAATCGAGGCGACGCTGACCCCTTTGCCCACCGAACTCACCACACCGCCGGTCACGAATATCATCTTTGTCATGGCATCAAGGACTCACTTTACTGACGGCCAACAACAAGCCGCCTGTCGTGCTGAGGATTGGCAGTCTGATCGACGCGTCGCGGAATGAGGCGCGCGGAGGCTCCAAGGCAAAGAGGGACCCGGTTGATGGGCAATCGAGTGGGGCGCAGATGTGTCTCGGGGGACAGTTCGAGAGGGGGATGTTCGGTCGGTGTATCGCCCGGAAGGCGCCACTAACGCTTCACTGAATTGAGGGCTCTGGCGTAGAATTGCATCACAGGATCACAGGTTTGTGTGCGTCCCCTCTGGTTTGCAAGAGTATATCCATCCGCTCTCGACGGTGTCAACTTAATAGATCGTCAATTCCGTCCAAAGGGAACAGTACTTTCGATGAGACAACCACAGAGCGCTTTCCAAGACCTTTCGTACGTCCGTCGACAAGGTCGGGGGTTCATTTCACTCCGAGCCTTGGCGTGCACTCCGTGATGCGTTCGCCAGGCCCCGCGATCCCGAATCTCGTAGGTCAGGCAATTTACGTGGAAGCTTGGCCGGTCTTGACCGCTTATGGGCTTTGCCGTACATTCCGAATCAGCCTGGATGAGGACAATCGAAACGGAGGACGAATCTTCGATGCGTTACTATGCCTTGATCTCCACGGATGGCGACAGCCGGCTCACGGTTGAACCTCAAGACGGCCTTTTGTTGGATCTCACGTCTGTGGACCCGGACCTGACCGACCTGGAAGACTTGGCCCTCGCGGCCGCCCTAACAAGAACGGATGTCGATGGCGTGGCGTCGGGCATTCTTGAATCAGGGGATGCGGACAGATTCGACCTGGGCGAGGTGATGGACAACTCTCGTAGAGGCGAGGGGTTCTATCGTCTGGACAGACCCTTCGAGCCGCCGGAAGTCTGGGCCGCTGGCGTTACGTACAAGACCAGTGAGATGGAGCGGCGGCGCGAAAGCGACACCCCTGACATCTACTCGTCCGTATTCGCGGCTGAACGGCCGGAAGTTTTCCTGAAAGCGACCCCGGAACGGTGCGTAGGGCCGTTCGACCCGGTTGGAATCAGAGGGGACTCCGAGTGGAACGTTCCAGAGCCGGAGTTGGCGTTTGTTCTGTACCGAGGCGACATCATCGGGTACACCATTGGCAACGACGTGAGCAGTCGATCGATAGAAGGGGAGAACCCGCTCTACCTGCCACAAGCCAAGGTGTTCGATCAGTGCTGCTCGATCGGCCCTTGCTTCGTCTCCGCCGCATCGGTTGGCGACGTCGCCAACCTGGGCATCCAGTGCACGATCACCCGAGAGGGCGTCGAAGTGTGGCGGGACCAGACCTCGACATCGCTCATGGCCAGAAGCTGCGAGGAGCTGGCGGACTGGGTTCAGCGGCACAACTATCTGCCGAACATGTCGACAGTGCTAACCGGGACCCCCATCGTGCCACCGCCGGAGTTCACCTTGCTCGAAGACGACGTCGTGACGATAACGATCGACGGCATTGGCGCCCTGGAGAACGACGTTCAGATCGTTTGAAGCGATTTCAGCCTTCCGATGAACGGCTGTCGGGCGGGAGGCGCCCCAACGCCTGCTGAACGAAGTCGATTCCGACTGCCGTTCGCCAGGCGTCAAGCAACCCGGACGTGATTTTCCCCGGTACCGGCCCGCCGACTCGCATGCCGTTGAGTGTTGCCACTGGCAACACGCAGAAGCGAGTGCTCGAGACGAAGGCCTCGTCCGCTTCGTACACGTCGCCTTGGTGGTAACGGCCCTCGTCCACCTCAACGCCGATAAGGCCAGCCAGCTCCAACACCGTCTGCATGCTCACGCCGGGCAGTACGTTTCTCCGGTCCGGCAGTTTGATCCGCCCGTCAGCCACGAACATGAAGTTTGCGCCTTTACATTCCGTGAGGCTCCCGTCGTCGCCGCTCATCAGCGAAAACACTTGCTGGCCCGTAGTGGGGTCGGCGCCCGACTCTTGCCCCCGAGGCATGCCGTACGTGCTGGGCGTGACTAGCCGAACACCGTTTGCGTAGCTTCGAGCAAAAGGTGCAAAATCCAGCACCTGGCAGTACACGACGACGTGCACTTCCTTCGGCTCGTCGACGTCTTGGGACTGGGTGACGGAGACGACCTGCGTGACGGTGAACTCCTCAGTGTGCCTAAGCAGGCTGAGATTGGAGTCAATGATGCCGAGCGTCACATTCTCGAGATCGCGCATTGACTGGCGAGGGTCTGTCTTCGACGCTTCCAAGCCTCGATAGAGCCGTTGGAGGTGCTCCCGCAGCTTAAACGGCTTGCCGCCAAATGTTCGCTCGGTGTCGTAGAACCCGCCCACGGTGGTTTCGTTGATCCGGTGCAGGATGCTCGAAGCCTGCGAATGGGGCATGATGCGCCCGTCGACGTATGTGAGCAACTCGGTTGGAGCGGCCATCAATTGATTCCTTCTAGACGACATCGAGGCCGGCGGTTCATTTAGCCTCGTTGGGCTGACTCGGAGGAGCCCCAAAAAGCTTCTTGTACAATACAGTGAACCTGGTGGCCACGTGTATCAGCGGCGTCATCTTTCTTGTGTGAAGGGCGCCTTGTGACAGGGCGTCCTTGAACCCGCCTGGCGTACCGTCGAATTCTGGCATTTCGATATAGGTGCGTCCCAACTCGACGACGGTGTGAGCGTCGGTTACCGCGGAGCCGATCAGGTCGTGCGCAGCCGCGAACTCGCGAGCCTTCCGGTTGTCCGCGTCCAGGTTGTTGCGCGCGTTGAACACCTCGATGATGTCCGCGTGGGGCCATACTTCCTCGAGACCGCGCGTCGTGATCACTGACCTTCGAAAGCGGTCGAATGGATGCGGCACGGAGACGAGCCCGCCCTGGTCTTTGATGCGCCGTGCGGTTTCGACCGGCGTGAGACCCGCGGGGATGGACTCGTCCAGAAACAGGCCCGTGATTTCGCCCTCGGACGAGCGCACCTCTTCGCCGATGATGACATGGAATTGGGCCAACTCTCGGGCCCTGAGCGCGCCGGCGGTGGTGTTGTGGTCGGTCACCGCGATGCAGTTCAACCCGACCTGCTCGCAACGTCGCACCAGTCGCTCTGGGGACATCATCGAGTCCGGCGAGAAGTGAGAGTGCATGTGCAGGTCTACTTTGAGCAAGATTATTCTTCGTCGTTGGGTTCGGAGTCCGAATCCGGGATAAATCGCATCTGCTCGCCGTAAGCCGTCTGAATGCGGGTGATGGTCAGCTCTGCCGAGGCCAGCATCTCGCTGCACAACCGGGCCAGCTTGACGCCCTGCTTGTACCGCTGGGTGGCCTCGGCCAGATTGAGACCGCCGGCTTCGAGCGCGGCGACGGTCTCTTCGAGAAGTTTCATCGACTCCTCGAAGCTCATGCTTTCGAGTTGGTCGTCGTCGGGCGATGCGTCGTTTGACTTGGGTGGTGACATCAGAAGTTCCTTGCCGCCAGGATATCAGGACGCGACGACATCCGTCACCATAGATCCCTCGTCGAAAAACGCTAACCTCCATCCGGGCTGAGCACAATCGCGCGGCCCGGATGCGGGGGCGATCAGACGTTCCGGGAGTTGAATCGACGTGTGCCTCGTTCGAGGTCAGTCTTTGAATCGGAACGGCGGGTATCGGTCTGTTGTCAGCGCTATTGCATAGCACGTCACCCTGTTCTGCCATCGGATGGTTCCCTCGACGAACTCGAAGGCGCCCCTAGGGTATTTCGCTGTGAACAGGATTGCGAACCAGGCGAATACGGATACGAGCCACACCCCGATCCAGAGCAACATCAGGACGATGTAGTGAGGAATGGCGAGCAGCCATTTAACGAAAGGCATGAAACGGTTCAATCCGGCCTGGGCGTCGGGGTATGCGACTTCCAGGTGGATCGCTTGCTCGTCTTCGGTCGATGGATACTCGTCTCTCATGAGCAGGATGTACACGGCCACCCTGTTGTAGAACTGCATCAGGGCAAGATTCCAGTCGAACCACCACCGTGGGTACTTCTGTCGGAACACGATCATCAAAAACAGGGGGCATGTCAGGATTCCGCCCGCCGAGGACAGCGCCGCCGCGACGATGGCGATTGGAATCATCAATATGAACCTGAAAAACGTAGAGCCTCTCCCGAGGGGTTGATCCGGATAATCCACTCTGAATTGAACGGGGTAGACGCCGGAAGTGTAGAAAGCCATTACGATCCCTCCCGTCTGAGTGTGGTGGAAGCCAGTCTACCACACCACGGCAATGCCCCTTCGGGGGAACCCGAGCGAATCCCTCAGCAACCGGTGGCCTGCCTCATCGGACCGGAACAAACGCCGGAGTGCGTCCGCGAAGCGTCGAGGCGTCCGCGCTAGTTGTCTGACGTGTCCGGCGCCTCGTCGGCCACCGTGGCGGGAAAGTCCCCGGTGCTCACCGTCACTCGCAGCTCGTCGCCAGGAGCCGTTTGCGCGACATCTGTAACCACTGCACCGGTGTCCATGTGCTGGACTATCGCGTAACCTCTGCGGAGCGTGTCGACCGGGCTCAGCGCCTCCAACCTCAGCGATGTGCCCTCAAGCCGCTCATGCGTGACCTGGAGGCGGTTGGTCATGTGCGACGCTGCGCTCCGGAGTAGGTCGTCAACCCGCATGCGGAGCGAATCGAGCTGCGGTCGGGAGCGCTCCATGCGGAGCCACAGCCGCTCCACGGAGCCCTTGGCCGCGGTGAGCGAATCGGCGACGATGCCGTCGAGGGCTTGTCGGCTGGCTACGAGTCGGGCCGCCAGCTCCATGCGATCGGGGACGGCGATCTCGGCCGCCGCCGACGGCGTGGGCGCCCTGAGGTCCGCCACCAGGTCGCAGACCGTGTGATCGGTCTCGTGTCCGATGGCGCTGATCACGGGAACGCGGCTCGCGAACACGACCCTTGCGACAGCCTCTTCGTTGAACGGCCAAAGGTCTTCCAGCGAGCCGCCGCCGCGCGCGACGATGATGACGTCCACGTCGGGTTCTGCCTCCAACGCTTGGAACGCCTCGACGATGCCGGGCGCCGCTGCGTCTCCCTGCACCGGAGTCGGAGCGAGGAAGAGCTCGACCAACGGATATCGCCTAGCGATGACGGTTTGGATGTCGTGCCACACGGCTCCTGACGGTGACGTGATGACTCCGACGCGTTGGGGGAACTCCGGGACCGGGCGTTTGCGGCTCGGGTCGAACAAACCCTCCTGCTCCAGCTTCAGCTTGAGTTGCTCCAGCCGAAGCTGGAGCTCGCCGATCCCTTCCGGTTGGACGATGTCGGCGATGATCTGGAGGTCGCCTCTGACCTCGTACACGGCGACCCGCCCGTGGGCCGAGATGGCTGCGCCATTAGAAAGGTTCTCGGCGCCGCGACCGTTGCGGAACATTACGCATCTGAGCGAACCCTTTTCGTCGCGCAGCGTGAAGTACGAATGGCCCGATGCGGGCTTGGCCAGGTTCGCGACCTCGCCTTCTATCCAAATGTCGCGCAGCACATCGTCGTAGGTGAGAACCTCGTTGATGTAGGACGTGACCTGGGAGACGGGGTAGACCGGCATGCTACACCCTCGACTGGTACTGCCCTGTGCGAGTGTCCACTTTGATGGTCTCACCTTCGTTGACGAAGAGCGGGACTTGTAGCTGGAGGCCCGTTTCGAGGGTGGCGGGCTTTGTGGCGCCCGTGGCCGTATCGCCCCTCAAACCCGGAGGGGAGTCTGTGACCTTCAGATCGACGTTGATGGGTATTTCGATTGCAATCGGCAGGTCCTGGTGGAAGATGAGATCGACTTCCAGTTGCTCCACGAGGTAGGGCAGGGCGTCGGAGATTTGGTCGCTGGACAGAGGGACCTGATCGAAGCTCTCCGTGTCCATGAAATAGTACAGACCGTCTTCGTCGTAGATGTACTGGGCGCGGCGGCGTTCCACGGCGGCCAGCGTCAATTTGACGTCGTAGCCGCTGAACGATCGATCCACGACGCGACCCGACTTGATGTCGCGGAACCTGATCCGCATCGTCGGCGCGCGCTGCTGCATCTTGCTGCGCTCGTAATCCACCACCACGTGGGGTTGGCCGTCAAGCTCGATGGCCATTCCTTTTCTGAGGTCACCGTAGCCGATAGTCATTCACAAGCTCCTGCTTAATTTGCGCGTCAACCTTGCTCGACCTAATGGTCGAACCCGCCCATCGGTTCGTCCCGCCGGTGCTCCGGTCCGACTGACTGGCGCCAAGCTTAGTCGCCGTCCGAGTTACTTCGGGGATCCGGACATCACTCTGACTTGCCCGTTCTCGATGGAGACCACGTCCTCGATTCGAACGCCTCCCCATTCCGGCAGGTACACTCCGGGCTCGACGGTGAACACCATGCCGTCCACCAATACATCCGGCGAGCCCGAGCCAATGCGTGGCAGTTCGTGCACCGCGAGCCCGACCCCATGACCCAGGCCATGTCCGAATCTCTTACCATATCCCGCATCGTCGATGAAGTCCCGGGCCACTGCGTCGATCTCGCCGCCGGTCACTCCCGGACGGACGGCCTCTTCGGCGGCGAGTTGCGCTCCCAGAACGATATCGTATATCTCGCTGAAACGCTCGTCCGGGCCTCCGACGCAGATCGTCCGAGTCAGATCGCTCCGGTACCCCTGGTACGTGGCGCCCATGTCGATCACGACCGGGTCACCCGGTCGGATCACAGTATCGTCAGCCCGATGGTGCGGGAGCGATCCGTTGGGACCCGCGCCGACGATTATATCGAATGCGTTGCTCTCGGCGCCCAGTTCGCGCATGGTTTTCTCGATCTCCCATGCGACTTGATGCTCAGTCATGCCGGGTTCGATCGACGGCGTCACCTGACTCAGAGCCGCATCCGCGATTTCGACGGCTTTCTCGATCAGGTTGATCTCGCCTTGGTCCTTGACGGCCCGCAGCTCGTCGACGACGCTTTCGGTGGCGATCAGCTCGGGCCTGTTCTGCGGTTCGAGACTTCGTACGGCTCGGATCGCCGCTTGGTGCGCGGCCACGGTGATGTTGTCGCTCTCGTATGCGATGCGGCGGGCCCCCAACTCACCGACAATCTCGGGCAACCATTGGTAGCCGCCGGATATCTGGCGCACCTGATAGTCGGGAGCTTCCTGTTCGGCCTGCTGGATGTATCTGAAATCCGTGGCCAGCAGAGCTTCTTCAAAAGTCAGAATGAGGTATCCGGAAGAGCCGGTGAACCCGGACAGATAACGTCGGTTCTCCGGCGCGGACACCAAGAAAGCGTCCGCTCCGATCGATTCAAGGCTGTGGCGAAGTCTTTCGATGCGGGACTCCGGCATCAGCGGGACGCCTTCTCACCCAGATGGGCAACAAGGAACTCCAGCGCGTACTGATATCCGCGATGTCCGAGGCCGACGATCTGGCCGACGGCGATGTCGGCGAACACCGACTTGTGCCTGAATTCTTCTCTGGCATGAACATTGGAGATGTGGACTTCGATCACCGGAAGCCGAGAATCGATAAGGGCGTCCCGCAGGGATATGCCGTAGTGCGTCAAGGCGCCGGCGTTGATGACGATTCCATGGGCATCCTGAGACGATGCCTGGATGAAGTCGACGATCGCGCCTTCGTGGTTCGACTGGAAGAACTCGACGTCCGCGTCCAAGTCGTTGGCTTTGTCGGCCAAGCTGTCTTGGATGTCCGTGAGGGTGTTGACGCCGTAGTAGCCGGGTTCGCGGGCGCCCAGATTGTTCAGGTTAGGTCCGTTGATTACCAGGATCTTCAAAGGCGCCTCCAATCGATTCGCGGCCCTGGACGGTGTCGTGAGTCAATCTTGGATTTTGCGGGCGCGCGGATGCGCGGTCATATAGGCCCGGCGCGCCTCGGCGCCAGTGATGTGAGTGTAGACCTGCGTCGTCGCGGGGCTGGCGTGCCCGAGCAACTCCTGCACCACCCGAAGGTCGGCGCCGCCCTCCAACAAGTGGGTGGCGAACGAGTGCCTGAGCGTGTGCGTATGGACCTGCGAGCCGAGGCCGGTTTGCCCCGCATACTTTCGTACGATCTTCTGGATGCTCCGTTGGCTGAGCCTGCCCCCGTAGCGGTTGACGAACAGAGCATCATCCGAATCGATGGAGCTGATCTTCGAGCGAACTTCCGCCATGTAGTGCGATATGGCGCTTCGCGCGGCATCGCCCATCAGAACGATTCGCTCTTTGGCGCCCTTGCCCCGTACTCGAATCTCGCGGGTTTCGCTGTTCACGTCGGAGAGGTTGACCCCAGCGACCTCGCTGACTCGCAGGCCACCGGCATACACCAACTCCAATAGAGCCCTGTCTCGAACGCCGGTCGGTTGAGAGGTGTCCGGCGCTTGGACCAGTTTCTCCGCTTCTTGCTGCGATAGAAATCGGGGCAACCGCGAATCCAGTTTCATGGCGCCTCGTGCGGGCGCGGGGTCGTGGTCGATGTCGCCCCGCCGGCGAAGCCAGTACAAGAAAGTTCTCAGGACGGACAGCTTTCGCGCGATGCTGTGGCGAACATACCCGAGCTCGTGCAACCACGCCAGGTACGCGCGCATTGCCAGCCGGTCCATATCGCGGAGGCTGGCTATGCCCTTAAGCTCCAGGAACTCCTGAAGCGGGGCCAAATCTGCCTTGTAATTTCGGATCGTGAGCGGCGCGAGGCTTCGCTCTGCCTGCAGGTGCCCCTGAAAGCCGGTGAGCAGGGCTTGCCACTCGTCGCGATCCACGACTACACTGCCACGTCGAGAGTTTCGCTCTCAGGGATTGGGCCCTTGAAGCCGCACGCGGCGCAACGCGAGTTGGAGCGGCCCATCGCCACCAGCATCTTGGAGCACTCGGGGCACGGCTGAGGCAGCGGACGCTGGTTCACGGCGAACGTGCACGTCGGATAGTTGGAGCAGCCGTAGAACCTCTTGTTGCGGCCTTTAGTGGCCTTGCGGGCCTGCCGCTCGACCAAGTCGCTGCCGCATTCCGGACATTCCACGCCGACGCGCTGGAGCAACGGCTGCGACTGCTTGCAGTCCGGGAATCCGCTGCACGAGAGGAAGCGGCCGAAACGTCCCGATTTGATGACCATGGGCTTGCCGCACTGTTCGCAGATCTCGTCGGTCTCCTCGTCGATCTGGTCGCGGGGAACTCGCTCGGCTTCCTTGAGCGCGCGCTTGACCGACTCGTCGAACGGGGAGTAGAACTCTTGCAGCATCGGCGTCCACTTTCGGGCGCCGCCCGCAATTTCGTCGAGCTCTCCTTCGACCTTGGCCGTGAAACTCACGTCCATGATGTCCGGGAAATGCTGTGTGAGCAAGCCCGTGACGGCGGCGCCGAGCTTCGATGGCGCGAACATGCCGCGGTCCTTGCGGACGTAGTCGCGGTTCATGAGCGTCGCCAGAGTCGGCGCATAAGTGCTCGGCCTGCCGATGCCCTGTTCCTCGAGCGCTTTGACCAGCGACGCTTCGGTGAATCGAGGCGGCGGCTGGGTGAAGTGCTGCCCCGGATCCAGCTTCAGGCAATCGAGCCCTTCGCCCTCGGCAAGGTGTGGCAGGTCCTGCGATCCCTCGCTGACGGGTTCGGAACCGGCATCGATGTCTTCGAGGTACAGCGCGCGGAACCCGCGGAATGTCATCACCGACCCGCTGGCCCTGAACTCGTACTCCGTGCCCGACTTGCAACCGGCGGCGCCTATGCTGACGGACGTCGAGTCGAACAACGCGTCCTTCATCTGGCTGGCAACCAGCCGCTTCCATATCAGGTCGTACAGGCGGAACTGCTCGTTGTTCAAAAAGCTCCGAATCTTGTCCGGTTCGCGCAGTATGGACGTTGGCCTGATGGCCTCGTGCGCTTCCTGCGCCCCTTTGACTTTCTTGGAGTAGAAGCGGGGTTTGTCCGGGGCGTAATCGGCGCCGAATTTCGACTTGATGTAACTGGCAGCTTCGGCCAGGGCTTGCCCCGCGACGTTGGTCGAATCCGTCCTCATGTAGGTGATCAGTCCGACGGAGCCTTCGTCGCCAACGTTCAAGCCCTCGTAAAGCTGTTGGGCGACGACCATCGTGCGACGGGCAGTGAACCTGAGTTTGCGGTAGGCTTCCTGTTGCATCGTGCTGGTGATGAACGGCGCCGCGGGCCTGCTGTGCCGCTGGCGTTTCCGTACCGAGTCGACCTTGTACGTGGCGTCGGTTAGGTCCGTCAGTATCTCGCGCGTCCGGGTTTCGTCCGGCATCGAGATGCGGCCTTTGACGCCCTTAATCGCGTGAATCGACGCTTCAAAGACACCCTCTTGGCCGTTTTGTGGGCGCTTGGAGAAGTTGGACTCTATCGACCAGTATTCCCTGGGCACAAAGGCGGCGATCTCAGCCTCGCGGTCCACCACGAGGCGAAGAGCGACCGACTGAACTCGGCCCGCTGAGAGACCTCTGCGAACCTTGCCCCAGAGGACGGGGCTCAGGCGGTAACCGACCAGCCTGTCGAGCACTCGGCGCGCTTGTTGGGCGTCGATCAGATCCCGGTCTAGGTCTCGCGGATTAGCAAATGCTTCGCTGATCGCCGTGTTCGTGATCTCGTGGAACACGACCCGCTTGACTTTTCTCGCCGGAATCTTGGCAGCCGCGAGCAGATGCCAAGAGATAGCCTCGCCCTCACGATCAGGGTCCGTGGCCAGGTAGACCGTCTCGGCTTCCTTCGACGCCTTGGAAAGCTCGGCGATGATCTTCTTTTTGTCGTCCATTACGTCGTACGTGGGCTTGAACGTGCGGTCGTCGAGTTCGATGCCCATCTTGCCCTTGGGCAGGTCTCGAACGTGACCCATGGACGCCAGGGCTACGAAATCGTCCCCCAAAAACCGTTGGACGGTCCGCGCCTTCGCCGGAGATTCAACAATAACTAGATCCTTGGCCATGTTACCTCACACCACTTGATATTCGCCGCGCGTCTCTCTGAGCCGCATGTAATTCATTCCACCGACCTGTTTTACAAGGCCTTTCAGTTCCATCATAGTAAGAGCGCTGCTCACTGTCGATACGGCTAGCGCCGAGTTTCTGGTGATATCGTCAATATGCACCGGGTCAAAGGTCACGAATTTGAGCACGGCGGCCTCGGCTTCGTCTTCGGGAAAGAACGCGGCCAGTTCCAACTGGTGAGTGGTGGCCGAGAGGTTGAGCTCAGCCAACACGTCCTCGGCGTCGAGCACCAGTTTGGCGCCGGAATCGCGGATCAGTTCGTTCACTCCCTTGCTGCCGGGCGAGAATATGCTGCCCGGAACGGCGAACACTTCTCGATCCTGCTCCAGAGCATGTCGCGAGGTCAGCAACGCGCCGCTTCCCTCTGGCGCCTCGATCACGACCGTTCCCATCGTCAGGCCGCTTATGATGCGGTTCCGTCTCGGGAAGTTCTGTGCGCTCGGTTTGGCGCCCAACGGGTGTTCGCTCATGACGGCGCCGTTTTCGACTATTTGGTTAACCAATGCCGCGTGTTCCCTCGGGTAGATGACATCCAAACCGCTCCCCATCACCGCGATGGTGCGTTGTCCCGCTTCGAGCGCCGCTCGATGGGCAATCGCGTCGATGCCTCGTGCAAGCCCGCTGACGATCGTGACTCCGGAGCGGGCCAGGTCGTGTGTTATTTGATACGCCGCTTGGCGTCCGTACGCCGTCGGCCGTCGCGTGCCCACCACCGCCACGGCTCTCTCATCTTCCGCCAGCAATGACCCGCGCACGTTCAGCACAGGCGGTTTGTCGTAAATCTCCTTGAGGCGTGCCGGGTAATCTTCATCGTGCCAGGTCAGCGCGCGCACGCTTGCCGCCTGAACACGGGCGAGCTCGTCGTCAGGGTTTATGGTCGCAATGGACTTGGTCACGGTTCTGGCCGTGCGCCGATCAAGGCCGGCTTCGATGAGTTCGGCCGTGCTGGCTTGCCATGCGCGTTCGAGGGACCCAAAATGACCTTCGATCAGGGCGATTCTCGCCCTGCCGACGCCAGAAACCCTGTTGAACGCGATCCAGTGTTTTAGCTCAGTAGACTCCATACACGGGTCCAATTCTAGCACAGCATCATTGAGCGCAATGGCGCAATGCCTCGGTGCACAGGGCGGACCAGCGTTGAAATGCGAGGTTGACATGGCGGAGAGGGTGGGATTCGAACCCACGGTCGCCCATAAAGACGACACGCGATTTCCAGTCGCGCCTATTCGGCCACTCTAGCACCTCTCCGTATCGTGGGGGACTAAGCCTTGAAGGTCACCGCCGCCCAGCGCGACTATTCATACGCACACGAAATGCAAACAATTAGTCGTGGCGGAGAGGGTGGGATTCGAACCCACGATGAGATTGCTCCCATACTGGTTTTCGAGACCAGCGCCTTCGTCCGCTCGGCCACCTCTCCTCGGACGTGGATTATAGCATATGGACGTGGGCTTCCCCACTTCGGCCCAACGCCAGGGGCGAGGTTCGCCGCGGGCGCTCAGCCCTGGTGGCCTCCCGTGAGCTGAAGGGCGGTGCCCGACACCCAGCGCGCGGCCGGACTGACGAGATACCTGACCGCCTCGCCAATGTCGTTGGGTGTGCCGGTTCCGAGGGGATATTCGGCTCTGCGCTCGGCCGCGTAATCCGGAGTCCATCCGAAGTCGCGGGACTCGACGAGGCTCGGCATTATAGCGTTGACCCTGACGCCACGTTCCGCCACCTGTGCCGAAAAGCCCCTGGTCAGCCCAAGGACTCCTGCCTTACTGGCGTTGTAGGCCGGCGACAATCCCTTGGCGCCCGCCTCTGCGGATCGCGAGCTGATGTTCACGATGCAGCCGCTGCTTTGGGCGAGCATCGGTCCCAGCGCGGCTTTCGAGCAATTGAAGACGCCGGTCAAGTTGACGTCGATGGTGCGTTGCCACTCGTCGTCGGGGAGGTCCCACGCATTGCCGTCGGGCGCGTCGATGGCCGCGTTGTTGACCAGGATATCCACCTTGCCATGGAGGTCGACCGCGAGCTGGACCAGTCGTCGGGCGTCGGCGGGCACGCTCGTGTCCATCAGCATGCACACGGCCTCGCCCTCGGCCTGAATCTGATCAACGGTGTTCGAGGCGTCCTGAATGTCTCCGATGACGATGCGCGCGCCCGCTGCAGCGAGGACAAGCGCGATTCCCTGGCCGATGCCCTGAGCGGCTCCCGTGACGATCGCAACCTGTCCGTCCAACCTTGTTGAGTCGTTCATTTGCGTCCCTCCTTCGCGTGGTCAAGACAGTATAGGGCTTGGTCACCGAATTGGGTAACCTTCCTCATACGGGGGTCGTCAAATGAATAGCCATAATGTTGTCGGCCGTCCCTGACGTCCATTCGGTCCCTACAATCAGCCAAAACGCCCTGTACCGATCCGGACGCTGCAACTATAATGCGGTGACGAGCCCGCAAAACGTCCGAGAACTCGGCAACTCTAGCAGAGGAGGCCTGCATGGCTGACTACACCGCATACTTCAACGGGGAATGGATGCCCTACAGCGAGGTCAGAATCGATCCCCGCGACAGGGGGTTCCTGGTCGGCGACGTAGTCTTCGACGTTACGCGGACGTTCAACGGCAAAGTCTTTAAGCTGGCTGATCACGTCGACCGTCTGTACCGCTCGCTGAAGTTCGTGCGGATCGATCCCGGGCTGTCTCCCGAAGAGATGACGGAGATAAGCGAAGAGGCGCTCCGGCGCAACGAAAGCGCCCGTGCCGAGGTCGGTGACTACACCATTTGGCAGTTCGTGACGCGAGGTCCGGGGAGCTGGACCCACAGCGCCGGTCCGCCGTCCGTATGCGTGCACGTCAGCCCAATCGGGTATTCGCGGTTTGCAAAGTTCTACGACGAGGGCGCTCACGGCGTCGTCACGCGCACCCGCAGCTACCCGGTCGAATCGCTCGACCCGAAGGTCAAGCATTTCAGCCGGATGAACTTCAACCTGGCGGAGTTGGAGACCGCCGACGTCGATCCCGAGGCTTGGCCGATTTTGACCGACTCGGACGGCAACCTGACCGAAGGCACCGGCTACAACGTGTTCATGGTATCCAACGGCGTCATTCGCACGCCCGGCGACCGAAGCCTGCTACAGGGCGTTTCCCGAGGGACGGTCCTTGACCTCGCGGAGCAGCTCGACATCCCGGTGGTCCAGGAAGACCTCCAACCTTACGATCTGTACACCGCCGACGAGGTGTTCTTCTCCGGCACCAGCCCCTGCGTCTTGCCCGTGACAAAGGCGGACAGACGGGAGATCGGCGACGGCAAACCCGGTCCCATCACGCAACAGCTTCTCGCCGCGTGGAGCGAGCGGGTAGGCGTCGACATCGTGGGACAGGCCGTTCGTTACGGCACATAGGTTGTATCGCTCGGCCATCCGCGCATCTATAATCTATCGATGATGGCGGACGACCAGAGACCAGAACCGGCCGACGATCAGGCCCGTCCGTCTGTGGATGTCGGTAAGCGCGCCGCGGCGGTCGGTCTGCTGGCTGTTATCGCGCTGTCGCTGGCACTTCGTCTTTACGGATTGAGCTGGGACCAGGGTTTCGACTGGACACCCCATCCCGACGAACGCGCGATCCTGATGCGAGTGGCGGAGCTGTCTCCTCCGTCCGTGGGTGACCTCGGCGTGCTGCTGGACGCCGAGGAGAGTCCCTGGAACCCGCGGTGGTTTCCCTACGGCAGCTTCCCGCTCTACTTCCTCAAGGGCGTCCAGCTCATCTACGGTCTGCTGCCTGTCTCAGATCTGAACGATTTGCGGATCGCCGGCCGGCTTGTGTCGGCGTTGGCGGACGTTGCGACCGTGGCGATGGTCTTCGTCATCGGCAAGACGCTGTACACCCGAAGGATCGGCTTGTGGGCGAGTGCGCTCGTGACTCTGGCCGTCATCCACATCCAGCTTAGCCACTTCTTCGCTGTCGACACGTTTCTTGCTTTGCTGACGGTCCTGACGATGTACTTCCTGGTCCGTGTAGCCCGCGAAGGCCGCGTGGGGGACTCGGTGTTCGCGGGTCTGTTCCTGGGGCTGGGACTGGCAACGAAAGTGAGCCTGGCGCCGATTCTCGGGGCGTTCGCGGTGGCGCACCTGATGTACGCCTTTGGTTTGGCTGACCGAACTTCATCGCATCGTGCGACCGGCCTGACCGACCGAACATCCAAGGCGATTCAAGGCGTGTTCGTAGGCGGATTTACGGCCGGCGCCGCGTTCCTCATCGCACAACCCTACGCGCTCATCGACATGGACCGCTTCCTCGACGACGTCTCGGAGCAGTCGGAGATGGTGCGGCGCATTCGCGACTACCCTTACACGCGTCAGTACATCGACACGACTCCATACCTGTATCAGGCCAGGCAACTCGCGACGTGGGGCCTGGGGTGGCCGCTGGGCATCCTCGCGTGGGCGGCGCTGGCGCACACCGCGTTGCGAGGGCTGCGACCGACGATTGGACTGGCCTACGTGGTTGTCGGATGGGCGCTGCCGATGGCGTTGCTGATCCGATTCGACAGCGTGATCGCGGTCATGGCAGCGTCGGCATTAGCCATCGTCGCGTTGGTCGTCACGCTGCCGCTCCGGCGAAGCGACACCCGACTCGACGTGCTGTTGCTGGCGTGGGTAGCGCCGTATTTCTTCATCACAGGCGCGTTTGAGGTCAAATTCCTTCGATATATGATCCCGATCACCCCGTTTCTGCTGCTGTTCGCGTCGAGGCTGGCCGCAGATCTGTGGGACCGAGTCCGGTTGGCGGACCGGACGGCCGTGCAGCGCGCGATGCGCACCGTGGTTGGCCTGGCTCTGGCGTCCGTGTTCGCGACGACCGGATTCTACGCGGTTTCCTATCTTGGTCTGTATGGCAAGACCCACCCCGCGGTCGCCGCTTCGACTTGGATCAACGCGAATGCCCCACAGGGTTCGGTCGTGTTGAAGGAGCATTGGGAGGAGGGGCTTCCGGGCATGCAGGACTATCAAGTTCGGGAGTTGCAGCTCTACGAGCCCGACACATCCGGCAAACTGCAAAACGTCTCCGCGGAGCTGGCCCGAGGCGACTATCTCGTGCTTTTCAGCAACCGCTTGTACGGGACGATCCCTCGACTTGAGGAACGTTATCCGGTCACTCGCGAGTACTACCGGCAGCTCTTCTCCGGCGAATTGGGATACGAGTTCGTTCAGCAATTCACCGCCTACCCGGAGTTGCTGGGAGTCGAGTTCGTGGACGCGACATATGAGCGTCCCGGCCTGCCGGAGCCGACTCGACTCACCGAAGCGTCGGCCACGTTCGGATTGGGCCTCGGGTTCGCGGACGAAAGCTTCTCGGTCTACGACCATCCGAAGGTGCTGGTGTTCGAGAACCAGACGCACATGACGCGGGAGGTCATCTACGACCAGTTGAACCAGGCGGCGGGTGGATTCCCGGACGGAGCGTTTTCGGCTCCTCGGCCAGTTGAGACTCCGGGCAAGAGTTTGTTGTACTCGCAAGAAGATGCTCGGTCCCAACAAGAGGGTGGGACGTGGACGGACATCGTCCGAGCCGATAGCTGGACCAACCGGATGCCTGTGCTGGCGTGGCTGCTGGTCGTCGAGGGCTTGGCGGTCCTGGCGTTTCCGTTGGTGTTCGCGATATGCGGTCCGCTGCCCGACCGCGGTTGGCTGCTGTCCAAGGCGCTCGGACCGTTTTTCGTCGGACTGGTGGTGTGGCTGCTGGCCAGCCTGCATTGGATGGCGTTTTCGAGGGCGTCGGTCTCCGTTGGCGCTCTGGCCGTGTTCGCGCTGTCGGTCGCCGTGTTGCTTAGGCGCCGAGATGCGATCAAATCCTATGTCGCGACCCACTGGCGAACCATCGCGATAGGCGAGGCGGTGTTCCTTGCTGCCTTCTTCGCGTTCTTGCTCATTCGAATGGCCAACCCCGACCTTTGGCACCCGTTCAGAGGCGGCGAGAAGCCGATGGACCTGGCGTATCTGAACGCCGTGGTGCGGTCGACGTTCATGCCGCCGTACGATCCGTGGTTCGCCGGCGGATACCTGAACTACTACTACTGGGGTCAGTTTCTCGTGGCGACCATCATCCATGCCACAGGGATCGCCTCCGGCGTGGCGTTCAACCTGGCGATCCCATGGTTCTTCGCCCTCACCGCGGGCGCGTCGTACTCGCTCGTGTACAACCTCGTGGAGAGCACCCGACGCAGATCCGCCACAGCCGGTGGGCTTGGATCTTTGTCGACCGGGTTTTGGTCGTCGTCGGTGGCGGCAGGCATCGCCGGAGCGCTGTTCGTGGTTGTGCTCGGAAACCTTGACGGCGCCGTGCAGCTCGGAGAGAGCGCCTGGCGAGTCGTCGTTCAGGGTCTACCGGCTGGTGAGTTCGACTTCTGGCGCAGCTCTCGGATGATGCCGCCCGACCCTCCAGGGCACGAGATCACCGAGTTCCCGTTCTTCACGTTCTTGTTCGCGGACCTTCATGCCCACCTGATGGCGCTGCCGTTCACCATCGTCGCGCTGGGTTTGGCCGCGGCCGTCGCCATCGGCGCTTACAGAAGCGTGAACGGCGAACGGCGTTGGGGATTGTCGGCTGTGGGCCGTCTGGCTGTTATGGGCGTCGTCATCGGATCGCTGCGGGTCATTAACGCTTGGGACTACCCGGCATACCTGGCCATCGCCGCTGGCGCCGTTGCCATCGGAGAGTTGCTGTCCCACGGCGGGGTCGGATTGACCGTTGCGCTCCGAATCGGCGTGAAGTCCGCGTTTGTGGTTGGCATTGGGTATGTGGCGTTTTTGCCTTACCACAGGAGTTACGAGACCTTCTTCAGCAGTATCGAGTCAACCACCAACACGACAGTGCTGTGGCAGTTCCTCGCGATCAGCGGGCTGTTCGTGTTCATTCTTGGCTCGTACTACGTGTGGACGTTGCGCGGATTCCTGCTCGCTGCTGGTGCTTCCGCCGGCAGGTGGCTGTCGCGATTGACAGACACGGTCGCCGCCGAAAACGAGACCGCAGCCATCGGAAGGGCGGCGCAGGTTCGAGCCGGGCAAGTGCTGGCCTTGGTCGGCCTGGCCCTCGGGTTCGGCTACCTCGTGACGGCAGCCGCTTCAGGCGTCGCCGGTGACACGATCGTGTTCGCCTCGGTGGCGGTCGTCGCGGTCGGCTACGCCGGGGCCCGCGCGTTGACTCGTTTCGATGCCGCGTCCCCGGAGCTTGCCTTCGTCTCCCTCGCTGCGGGCGCCGCCTTCATGATCGTCGTCGGTTTGGACTTCGTTCGGGTCGAGGGCGACATCGACCGCATGAACAGCGTGTTCAAGTTCTACCTCCAGGTGTGGGTACTGTTGGCTGTGGCGTCGGGGTACCTGTTATGGCGGTTGCTTTCGCGACCGACGAACTCCCGCCTCGCGCGCATGTGGCGACGTGTTTGGATCGCCGCATTGGCGCTCTTGATCGTCAGCACGGCCGTGTACCCGGTGTTCGGCGCCCGTGATCGGCTCCGCGACCGGTTCGACGACAACGTCACCCCGATGACCCTCGACGGTACGGCGTACATTGACGGCGCCACATACCGTGATCCGGAAGGCAATATCGACCTCGCGGCCGATTTTGAGGGCATCGAGTGGCTTCGGCAGAACGTGGAGGGATCGCCTGTGATCCTCGAAGCCAACACGCCCACATACCGCTGGGGAGGGCGAGTGTCGATATACACGGGTCTGCCAAGCGTCGTGGGCTGGCAGTGGCACCAAGAGCAACAACGATGGGATAATCGAGCGGACGTGGGCAGGCGGATCAGAGACGTAAAGAACATCTACGGCTCGGCCAATCCTTCGGACGCCCTGTCGTTGCTGAGGAAATACGACGTCAAGTACGTGTACGTGGGCCAGCTAGAGCGAGCGTACCACCCGGACGGGGTCGAGAAGTTCGACGGACCCATGGCGCCATTCTTGGAACTCGTTTTCGAGTCGGACGCCGTTGCGATCTACGAGGTGAGGCCATCCGAGCTTTGACGGAGGAGGAGGAAGATGAATGTGTCGCAGCATCAAAGTTCTTCGGGAAGGCGCGGTCCCGCTATCGGACGAGGAATTCAGGGCGGCCGCGCTGCAATTCGTGCGCAAGATCTCAGGGTATCGAAAGCCGTCCAGAGCCAACGAGCACAGCTTCGAGACAGCAGTGGACGAGATAGCAACAGTCAGTTCGAAGCTGTTGCATTCGCTGGAATATCGCGTACTGAAGCCACGCTGAGTCACAACTGAGAGGGAGACCGATAATGAGCCCGACGCCTATATCACCGGAAATTCAAGCGAAACTTGCCGAATTTCTGGTGCCGTCCAGGATCGCCGTGGTAGCAACCATTGGCGCAGACGGAATGCCGCAACTCACGCCCAACTGGTACGTATTCGAGGGCGGGAGGATCGCCGTTTCCACCACCAAGGAGCGAGTCAAGCACCGGAACCTTGTCCGCGATTCTCGGATGTCGATCTGCATCTGCTCCGACCTGCAGGCTTCGGACTACGTCACGGTCTCCGGACCGGTCGAGATATCCGACGACGAGTTCATCTGGCCGGTTACGCGAAAGATCGTCGAACGCTACGTTCCCGCGGAGGGCGTAGAGGACCGGCTCCGCCAATTGAGGGCGCAGCATCGGGTGATCCTGTGGCTGACCCCTGCCACGATTATGTTCAGGGATTAAACCGCCCTTTGGCGCTACTGCGCCGTCGCGCCGCCGTCCATGATGAGCGGCGATCCTGTCATGAACGACGACTCGTCCGAAGCCAGGAAGAGCGCGCCATAGGCGATCTCCCGCGGGTCGGCGATCCGCTTCATGAAGTTGGATGCCCCGGCCTCTCGTAGGAAATCGTCACGGTCGCTCCCGGTATACCGTCGGTGCGCCTCGGTCGCCTGGGTGAGGACCGACCCGGGGCAGACGCAGTTCACGCGGATGTTGTGAGGCGCAAGGTCCATCGCGAGGCAGCGCGTGAGCTGCAATAACGCCCCCTTCGACGTGTTGTACGGGACGAACGCGGGCTGCGCGATGAACGAGCTGACCGACGCTATGTTCACAATCGACCCGCCGCCCAGTTTCTTCATGTGCGGCATTACGTTGCGCACGCAATACGACGGCCCGAGCACATTGACGCCGAACACTTTTTGCCAATCTGCGTCGGTGACTTCCTCGACCTGGCCGAACACGAATGCGGCCGCGTCGTTTATCAGCACGTCGATCTTGCCCATGGCCGAGGCGGCCTCGTCGACCATCGCCATAACCTGGCCCTCGTCGGAGACATCGGTCTTGATGAACGTGGCCTCGCGGCCCGCGTCGGCGATCAGACTCGCCGTCTCCTGGCCTCCCGTTTCGTCGATGTCTGCCACGACCACCGATGCCCCCTCTTCCGCGAACAACAGGCAAATCGCCCGTCCGATGCCAGCCCCGCCGCCCGTGACTATCGCCGATTTGTCGCTCAATCGCATTGCTCACCTCCGCTTGTTGCATCTCGACCCAGGTGGAACACCTCTTCCAGTTCCACCATCATCTGGTCCGGCCTCGCGCCCTGCGGGATCTCGAAGTACGGCGCCATGAACTCCTGCCAACGCGCGTTCACCTCCTCGCCCGCCATCGCTGCCAGCGCCGCCTCGAAGTCCGTCTCAGCCTCGAAGTAGCCGAACAGCAACCCGTCTTCGCGAGCGAAGATCGAGTAGTTCCGCCACCCTGACCGGCTCAGCGCCTCCAGCATCTCGGGCCATACCGCCGTGTGGTGTCGCGCGTACTCCGCGAGCAATCCCTGTTTCACCTTCAGCAAGAATCCAACTCGTTTCATGTGGCTCCTCCTGTGATTTCGGTCCGCGCTCTCGGCGTCATTATACGCGGCGCTCGCACGGCGTTTCGTGTTGAATGCCAATCGGCCATTTTGCGCAATGTTTCACTGAAACCTCATGCACGTGGCACCTGATCTTACGAGTTCCTCACGCGCTGAACACTATAATTGAACCGGGAAGCGTGATCGGAAAAAGGTAGTTCTCCAATTGCAAACCAACGGGAAAAGCAGTAACCAGGGCTCTGAGTGGCCTGAACGGAATGACGCAAGGGGGTTGAAAATGTTTGAAAAGATTCTTGTGCCATTGGATGGAAGCGAACAAGCCAAAAGCATCCTTCCATACGTGGCGTATCTGGTCAAAGGGATGGGGAGCCGGCTGCACATTCTGTCCGTCATCAAACCCGACGAAATAGGTGTCGCAGGCGATCCGCGCACGGCGCGATCCGAGGGCGTAGGGCCTGTGGCCGTCAAAAGCGGCGGGAGCGTTGGCGTCGAATCCCAGGCCCATGTGAGGCGCGAGGCGCTGGCTCGATTTCCGACCAGGGACTACGACACCGGCGGGCCTTACGTTTCTCAAGCCTTCGACCGAGAGGAATCGCGATTGAGGCATGACCTTTCCGGCATCGTCGACGAACTCGCCGAGGATGGACTGACTGCCAGGGTCGCCGTCAGAATAGGCGACGCCGCAGAACAGATCGTGAGCTATGCGAATACGCACGAATGCGATCTGATCGCCATGTCCACCCACGGTCGCAACATGGTGTCTCGAGCATTGTTGGGCAGCGTCACCGACTCGGTAATCCGTACGTCGGATGTGCCTACGCTGACCATCTCGCCCGAGAAAGCAAAGCAGTACTGGACGGACGATGACGTCTCGATTTCCAAGATACTCGTGCCGCTTGACGGATCTGAGTTGGCGGAGAGCGCGATTCCGTTCGCTGCAGCGCTGGCGCGAAAACTTTCGATGGAGATAGTCTTGGTGGGCGCCGTCAAGGTGGCTAACTTGCCTGGCCCTGACGCGGTCGGGCATTTCTACGCAACCGACGCGCGCTTACCAGCCACGGTCGAAGCAGAAACACATGGCTACCTGAGCGGCGTCGTGGACTATCTACGGAAAGCTGGATTGGCCGCGAATTACGTGCTGAAGGTCGGGGCGCCGGCCGCGATCATCAACGAATTCGCTCACGACACGCCCAACAACATGATAGCCCTCACAACCCACGGCCGTTCAGGGCTCCGACGAATGGCTCTTGGCAGTGTCACGTCAACCGTTGTCCGCAATGCGGGCGACCCGGTGCTGGTGATCCCGCCCGTGCGTCCCGAGTAATTGACTGTCATGTTTACGGAGTCGCGGCATCGATGGCGCCATTTACAAGGCCGTCGATGCCGCGACTTCAACTGGACGATCGCCTTGCGCTACCCAGGCTGCGCACTCGACGGTTGCTCCTCACAGCGACGGCGTGAATCGTCTCCAAGCGACGCCGGGGTTCGTCAGCTTGCACTGCTTCTCGAATCATGAAGTGTGGGGATGTGACTCCGGCAAGGCGACTTTCGGTGCGGCATTTTCGAGCCGGGCCCTTGGTATGTCGAAGGCTGGGCATTGGGGCGGCTGTCCGGTTTTGACGCCCACTGCTGCTCGTTCCTGATGCCCGATCACCCCACCTGACCGGTTGTGCAAAATTTCACTAATACCTCATACCCTCGACGCCTATCCTCATGGGTGTTTCACGCGTCAAGGACTATAATTGAATTGGCGGACGAAGAACCGGATCAACCAAACCCCAATGGCTCGATTCCCGAAATTAACAAGCATCTGGGGCCTCAGACGGCCCGAGCGGAATCTCAAAAGGAGGGTGAGATGTTCAAAAAGATCCTAGTG
>CEQE01148696.1_pt1 | contig 25563 bp, 23 predicted proteins | sample 356201 | NCBI WGS metagenome assembly CEQE01 (sample SAMEA2619970, study PRJEB7988) | marine metagenome | biome: marine biome (ENVO:00000447); feature: mesopelagic zone (ENVO:00000213) & marine oxygen minimum zone (ENVO:01000065); material: "saline water (ENVO:00002010), including plankton...
TTAGGTTTTTAATGCCCCGTGCGGAAGCACGGGGTTCTTTACTATAATTAGAAATCCTAATCTACATGATCAACATATGCAATTCCAAGGTTAGGCAAACAACTTCTAGTATTTGCCCATAAATTATCACCATTTTTAAATAAATTCATCGCTAAAAACCACCTATTTCTTCATTTTTTCGCAGTCTCATTGTCACCTAATATAACCCTCTAACAATTTTTATCGACTCACCTGCGCATTTAACTTAAGGAATGACTTAACCTGTTTTTTTACAAGAGTATAAGCTGCTTTCCGAAATTTCAACATTGTGACAACCAATTCTTTATATCTCCTGTTTGATATAAACACCTTTAAATATGCCCATATTTGCCAGAACTCAAGTTCGCTTCTAGTAATATTTTTTAGCTCTATAGCTCCTCCAATCTGTTTATTATAATCACCCCAATTAGTTGAAATAAGTTTGTAATTTCCTTCTCCTTTTTGAACCATATCAAATATTTCGGTCTTCGGATAAGGAACCATTATTCCAAAAGCTGTAATATCGGCATTCAATCTAACTGATAAATTAATAGTATCTTTAATAGTCTTTCTAGTTTCACATGGATGTCCAATTATAAAATAGGCCTCGGTCAACATTCCAATTTTCTTACAATAATCTATCAAAGAAATTGACTTTTTAATGGACATATTTTTCTTACTATTTTTTAAAATTGTTTCATTTCCTGATTCAATCCCAAAGCCGACTTTATAACATCCAGATTCCTTCATTTTATCCAGTAATTCAAATGTAGCCACACTTACTCGAGTGGCAGCCCACCATTTTGTTTTGCTATGTAATTTCTTTTTCTGAATTAAATCCATTAGAGCAAATACATTTTTTTTATAGAGTCCAAAGGTTTCATCAATGAACCAAAATTCTTTAGGGGAATAATCTAAAACTATTTTTTCCATTTCTTCGACAAGATTTTCAGGAGATCGACTTCTTACTTTATCACCATGAAATCTCATACAGAAATTACACTTAAAGGGACATCCCCTTGTATATAAAAGAGGATATTCTTTAGCTTTAGGAAATAAATCCCATGCAGGAAATGGGATTGAGTCAAGCTCTTCAGGTACTGATGCAGGCAAATTTTTTATTAAATTACCGTTATCCCAATGAATTAACCCACAAATTTTTGAAAGATTACCTTCGTTACTCAAACAATCCATCAAATTAGGTAATGTTTTTTCAGCTTCCCCTATTAAACCCAAATCAAATACTTTGAATGATTTCATTGTATCTTCAGGAATAGCAGAAAGATGAACGCCACCTATAATTATTTTACAAATAGGTAGTGATTTCTTAATCTCATTCGCAATAATAGCTGCTTGTCCAATTTCATGTGTCATAGCTGACAGTCCCACGATATTGGGAGATAAATCTTTCACTCTTTTTAGAACATCTTTTATATTTAGCCGCTCAAGTTTTGCATCTATTATTGTAAAATCTGTAATTTTAGCCTTCCTTAGAGATGATGCAAGATACCCAGTACCGACTTGCGGGTAGTCAGGAATATCCCATTTCTCGACTTTTCGAAATGGTGGCGGATTAATTAATGTTAATTTCATTTTCAATCAGTATAAACAATCAAGCTACAAATTGATTACTCCATCGAAAGGATCGATAAAGAGCGGTGCCGGAAATGAAGATGGCTAACAAAAAAATCAACACAACACTCCCAACAAGCCATTTAGGAAATCCATAGACGTAGAGGAAACACCACCAAAAATTGGGTACGTTCAGGGCCAACCCGTACTTCAGAACATATTCAAGATCTTTTCCTAAAAAACTTTCTCCATTTTTGGTTTTTTGAACCATTTCTTGTATCCATTCTTCTTGAAAAAAATTGGAATAGACCTGGACAATATTCTTCCATTGCCCCACAATGGGGTTATGATATATTGAATAATTAACTACCATTGAATAATTGACAGCACCGTTGGATTTTTTCTGTAATTGCAGTAATATTTGGTAATGGTAGCGATTTATATTAACCATAAGAGCAGATATTTGCAGGAAAAGAGATAATAACACCAGCAGAACCACCCATTTTTTTCTCCACCCAATATCAAGCAGGTTTCCAATGGATAAGATAAAATAAGGTACGATTACGAGAAGATGGCGTGATCCCCAATGAGATCCACCATAAATTCGATAATGCGTTGAGTATAAAGAAATATATATAATAGTTAAAGCAATGAAAAAAAGTGATTCAACCTTGTGTTTTTTATAAAGGTATTTCCAACCTATAAAGGAAAGAAAAAAAATTGGGTTATAAATGAAAAAGCCTTTTCCTAATGAGAATAACAAAGTAAAGAGACTTATAAAAAAGCCTTGAACAGTTGTCCCTAACTCTCCGGCATATCCACCTGTTGAAAATGGTAACCCAAATCTGATTTGATTATACTCTAAAGCCACAATCCCTGCCAATACAACAGGAATAATAAAAGATAAAAAACAGGGAAGAGATTTACGAACTCCAAGACCCCATTGCATATTCCTGCTTTTCCTAAATAATATATAAAGCACAAATACCGGGACAACAACGAGGGTATCCAGACGGGTTAGTAGGGCAAATCCCATTATAACCCCGGCAAAGAAAGCTCCCTTTGCATGTGAAATTCCTTCCGAAAAAATAAAATTAATGGCTGCCAATTCAAAAAGGACAATCAAAGGTTGACTAAAAAAATCTTGAATATACACCCACGACAGAGAACATGTTCCAAAAAGGATAGAAAGGAGTAAACATGACCGCTTCAAATAACCTAATTTTTCTCCTATGGAATAAATCAAGGTTGTGCTAATAGCAGTAACCACCGGATTAAAAAAAGATGATACAAACTGCTTTACAAAGAAAGGATTCTCGCTAATTACTTTGGACAGGAGAAAACCAATCAAATAAAAAGGAACCGCAAAAACGGACATCCCAATACCATACTTAGAATACTTCTTTCCATCGGAGCTTGTTTTGAAAATATCTTCCCGTTCAGATTTAACAGCAAGGCTCCCCCTTTCTACAATGCTCTCGGTAACTTTAAACATACTCATTCCGTCAGAGGATTGTATGGAACCCTGGGAAGTAAAGACATAAAGGAATAGAAAAAAAAAGAAAATTTTTGATTTATTTGTGCTGAAAATATCTATCATAGGTTCATAATCTAGGTTTTCACAAAAATAACATACAATTTTAACACTATCAAATGAAAATAGAAGGGTATCAAAAGAGAGATGTCAGGGGCAATTGAAGCTTTTTCCAAAGAGGGTTTTAAAATTTTTCTTTAATGGACATTCTTTCATAAAAAGATCAAAACTTAAACCCGCCTTTTATTGCTGCCCATTCTTTTCCGAAAAATTACGGATACTTTATTACTCTGATATTTTTTAAACCCATTGTTGTTGTAAAACGAAATTGCGTTTAAATTGTTAATGGATGTTAAAACAAAATATTCTCTGATTCCTTTTGCAGCAAGGCATTCCTGGCCCTTCATAACAAGCATTGAGCCAATACCTTTTATTCCAGCTACCCTATTTACGGCAATGCTTTTTATAATAGGAAAAGGAATAGAAAGAGAGTCTTTCTTTTCTTGTTTTAATAACAATTGAAACGTTAGTCTCAATTTAAAATCTTTAATAACCTCAAACATAACCCCCAACATCAGTGAAGGAGCATTTTGAAAGCATTTAAAAATTGAAAGTGGTTCTAATTGTAACCAAATGTACCCCAAAATTTTCTTCTCTTTCTCAGCAACTAAAACAAAAGAATCTTCCAATTGAAAGAGCATTTTAAAAAGTGCAGTTGTTACTTTAGTGCCCATGATGCGTTGGTCGTCCTCAGGATCAAAATTTCTATCCATTATATTCACCACTTCCATAGCATCAGAGAGAACTGCCTTCCTCACTAAAATATCATTATTAGCTTGCATCTGAGTCTAAAATTAATTTATCTAAAGCAATGGCGATTTTTTCAGCTAATATCGAGGTTATCCCAAGATGGTTTGGAATAAAAAATACTTTGCCATCCAGACTTCTCCCTATTTTATCCTCACCCATAAAATTTTCCATACCCGGCAAATTGCGGCAGTTTCCGCAATAATCAAGTTGCATGTCAATTCCAATTTGAAGTGATTTTTTTACTATATCCTTGCCACTATCAAGCAATAAAGCATCATGTAACATAGTATGATCTTCCTTTCCATTCCAAGGCAACAATTTTACGATTGCTTTTGGTGATAGTTTTCTTCTTAATACACTGGAGTTGGTTCTCCGAATTTCATTTCTTTTTTCCAAAGCATCCAATTGAGCTAAGCCAACCAAAGCTTGAACATCCGAAAACTTAAAGGCAAGATCATCAGCCGTGGTATTATCAATAAAATTTAAGAAATCTTTTTTGCGACTATCGGCGCTCATATAACCAAACCAACGAAGCAGCGGATACAAAAATATTGGATAAAACATATTTGCCGTAAGAATTTTTAGCATAAATGTTGTAAGAATTTTCTTAGATATTTGGAGCATCGATTGTTCAGAAAATTTTGATGTAAGATTGCCAAGTTCTTCAAAAAGCTTTGAGTCAGAAGTGGTTATAATGCCACCACTAAATGTCCCCAAACTTTTCCCGTCTCCGAAACTAAAACATCCTATATCCCATGATCCAACCGGCTTATCATCAACTTTCAGTCCAATCGCATGGGCGCAATCCTCAAAGAGTCTTATATTGTTTTTTTTACAGATCCGTGCTATTTCTAAAATTTTGGCTGGTTTACCATTTAAATGAGTGACTATAACAGCCTTCGTATTATCATTTATTTGCCTTTCGAGACTTTCAGGATCCAAATTCAGGTCAGTATTTAATATATCCGCAAACCTCAGCTCCCATCCAGCCAATTGTGCAGCCCATGGAATCGAGAAAAAGGTATAAGATGGACAAATAATTTCAGGCTTATCCCATTTGTTCATTTCTTTTAAAAGTTTTAAGGTGAAATAAGTTCCGGCTCTTTCCGAGATAAAACTTACAGCATAAGGCACCTTTACAAACTTGGCATTTTTTTTCTCCCAGCGTTTAACATCGTTGCCACTCGTTGATTTAAATGGTATTCGGCAAATAGACTTGAAAATATCAATCCATCCAATTGAGATTGATTGTCGAGCAGCAAAAACTTTCATTTATGTTTCTCCCTAAAATTTTATGATCAAAATATTTTTCATCAAGTACTAGTGGTTTTTCGTTTTCGATTTAGCATAAAATAAGCAAGGGTTTCTTTGGTAAGCTTAAGTTCTTTAATTGGATTAGTCACAGCATATGGTAGTCTCTGTTTAATGTACTTTTTAAAAAAGTACCAAGAAGTATAATAATCCAAATAGATTTTTTGAATTGACCTTTGCAGAATTTCATCAGGAATCTTACTTACATTCATAGGTGGGGCATTGAAATGGGAAATATCCGTCATGATCTTCAACCTCTTTTTAAAAACTTGGGCAACTTTTGTCCCAGGATAGGGAGAAAGATAGTGCAATTGTATGAATATTGGTTTTATTTTTTTTAAAAAGGAAAAAGTCTGGTTAAGTTCATCAATTGTCTCATCTACATGACCAACTATAACTGTAGCGTTTACGCTAATTTTGTTTTTATCAAACTCGGCCATTGCCCACTCAATCTGTTCACGGGTAATCTTTTTGTTTATGTCCTGTAAAATTCTATCTGAGCCCGATTCCACTCCAATCGCAACTGAACGCAATCCGGCATCCTTCATCTTTTTAATGAGATTTTCGGAAAGCCTATCAACCCGTGTAGCTACGCCCCATTGGATGCTATTTCTTTTTTTAATTAATTCATCACATACTTTTTCCGCCCATTCCATGTCCAGTGAAAAAGTATCGTCACCAAAATATATAGTATTGATCCCGAACTCCTTCTCCAAGAGTTCAAAAGTATCTGCAACTCTCTGGGGAGAATGTTTTCTTAAACGGGTTCCAAAAGAACGGCGGATAGCAGGAGAACAGATTGTGCACTGATATGGACAACCCCTGCTGGCCAAAATCCATCCGGGTTTCACGTTGCGAAAGGTGGGGAAGTTAATGCTTACAATACGGTAATTTTTACCCTTGAAAATTTCATAACGTGGCATCGGCCATTGATCAAGATTAATGGTCAAGTCACGTTCAGGAGTTTTTTGCAATAGTGTATCCCAAAAATAAATTCCTTTTACTTTTTTCTTTTCTTCAAAGGTTTTAGGAGTTTTTTGAATAAGTTCCCTTAGAGTAAGCTCGGATTCCCCATAGATACACGCGTCAATCTGAAAAGACCTGCTCAAAAAATCATGTGGGCTGTAATGAGCATGTTGTCCAAAGCCAATGATGTAGACCTCAGGCATGGATGTCCTTACCCTTTTAAATATATCAAAAGCAAAATACCTGGCACTTGATGTGGTTGTTAGGGCCAAAATATCAGGTCTAATGGAAATAATTTTCTCTAATAGGCTGTTTAAAGTAAATTTTTCGACCACTCCATCAAAAAAAATGACCTCATAGATATCCTTATCAAGGAAGGCACATGTTTGTGCAATATCAAAAGCATAGGGAGCATCCTGGGGGTGTGGATAAACCCCCCCCATCCAGGGCGCCAATCTTAAGAATAAAATCTTTATCAATGTAAAACTCTGAGGTTAAATTTAAATATTTTTAGTTATTGTTTTAAGGGAAAGTGACTATAGCTTCAAATGAAAAAAATGGTGATGAATTATTAAAACGCTTTAAGAACAATTTCAACTTTTTTGAAGATTAAGGTTTTTTTGCAACAGCCATAATAGAAACACCAAACGGAGGCTTCAAACGCCTTGCTGTTTTAACATCAATGGCAAAAAGGAATTTTAAAAAATAGTTCAGCAGCGGCGCATTGTAATTAGCTTCGGGAATCAAGCGCCTATTGGTGGCACGAATAATACGTCTGGCAAAGAAAACAGGAACAAAAAGCAAATAGTTGAAGTAAAATATTTCACTACATTCTAAGTGTTCATCACGCAATAATTGATACAACCGATTTAGGCGGTATCTCCGTTTATGTTTAGCAATAATATCTCCATGTCCCCATAAGGATTGAAAAGAAGGTACTGTAATAATTATATGCGCACCAGGGGCCATAATTCTTCTGATCTGTGCCAGGGCATTTCCTTCATCATCAATGTGTTCAAGAATGTCGGTCGCCAAAACAAGTCCAAATTCACCTTCCGAAAACGGCATATTTGTTACGTCGCCAAGGAAAACTTTATTAAACCCATTGCTTATGCAAAACCGGAGGGCATCAGAACTGCAATCCATACCAAACGCCTCTGTTAATCCACATTTTCGGAGCAGTCTAAGGTTGCCTCCACAAGAAGTTCCTATATCTAAAACCCGGGTTTTATTTGGAATACCCAAACCTGAAATAACACTATTAAAAAGTTGTCGACGTCCAACATACCACCAGTTGGTCTCCTCGTTTGCCGCTTCAGCCTCATATGCATTCAGGTCCATAGAATCTATTTAACTATGGTAAATGGGAAACAACATTAAATTCTCCCTAATCAGGCTCTCCGAAGGACTGAATCTGGAATCTCTAAACGTTGCAACCGGTTATTTTCTTTAGGTTCCCAATCAATTAGATTTCTCGCTTCACTCTAAATGACACTTCCACTCACCTGTCATTCCAAGGGAGCGAAGCGACCGAGGAATCTCAACATTGAAATTCCTATACGTTAAAATACTTTCCCGTTAAGGCCAACCTCCCTTATGATACGTTCAGCATCTAAAAGATATCTATAGTATTTGACCGTAACAGTCCGAACATCCTTTGGATTAATAATACCGTTATCCAACGCTTCCTTGATTTCTTTAATACCTTCTAAAGGAGTTATTGTAGGATTAAAATTTAAGACTGATTGAATCTTATCAAAAGATACGTTATATGAACGTTTGTCAGCATCATCTGGAACTGTAATCAGTTCAGTTTCCGGGATAACTTTCTTAATCATATTAGAAATCTGAAAAACCTGATAGTTATGCTTGGTAGAGCCAACATTAAAAATCTGTTTGTTCACGAGCTTATTATCAGCTTCAATCACCGCTTTAAATGCCTTTGCAACATCACTTACATGAATTATTGGTCTCCATTGTTTTCCACCACCCATAATATAAACCTTTTTATCCTGCCATGCGGTCAATGTCATGAGATTAATAACCAAATCGAAACGCGCTCTCTTCGAATGTCCATACACGGTTGAGTTTCTGAGAACAGTAACAGAATAATTTTCATCAGTAAGATTCAAAATTGCTTTTTCAGCGTTGACTTTGGCTTTTGCGTATTCGGAAATTGGATATAATTCCGATTCTTCGGTGAGAGCAGCATTACTACCATGGCCATATACGGAACAAGATGAAGAAAAAACATAGTGTGCAACGCCTGCCTTTTTGGCACTTTTGGCAGCATCCACACTCCCTACATAATTTATGTCATTGGTTAAATTAGGGTCGAGTTCACAAGACGGATCATTTGATAAGCCTGCCAGGTTAATTACAACATCACAGTCGGCGAAATCATCAGAACCCAGGTTTCGAATGTCTTTTTGTAAAAGACTAAATCGCTGGTTTTGTAAAACATCCTTCCCTAACAGTTCTTTTCCAAAAAAATAACGATCTATACCTATTACAAAATAATTTTCTTTTAATAGCAAATCAACCAATGTGGTACCAATATACCCACCGGCTCCAATTACAACTATTTTTTTTACTTTCTCCTTCATATTCCTAAGGCATTAAAACCATAACCAAAAAAATTCTGAAAATTATAGTGAGTCTCCTCGTATTTCCGCACGGGGCATCTTCTCACCCGGGAAATTCAAATCATTTCCTGGCCAATTGCCTATGGCAAGAGGGAGCAAAATTAGTTTTCCCAATTTCGAAATTTAAAAACCGCTGGGGCACACCCCCTGCAACCCCCATAAAAACTTTTGCTCCCCACCATTCCGAGAGGAGTATTCTGGTTCGGTTTTATAAAATAAACCATTGAAAGTAATACTATAAATGCTTCTCAATAAAATACAATGGTTTCTTTTGACTTTCGAGATAAGTTCGGCCGATATATTCTCCCATTATTCCTAGAGCGATAAGCTGTATTCCACCTATAAACAAAATAGTGATTATTAATGATGTCCAGCCATCAATTATGTAACCCAATAAAATTTTTCTAAAAGCCAAGATTATAATTGCCACACCTGCCAAAAAGGCTATTATGAACCCAAACAATGATGAAATCTGCAGCGGTAGAAATGAATATGATGTAAGGGAGTTGAAGGACAGGCGAATCATTTTAACTATTGAATATTTAGTTTTTCCCGAAAACCTGTGGCCATGTTTAAGAAGTATGCCGGTTTGTTTGAAACCCATCCATGACATCATTCCTGGAATAAACCGTTCCTGTTCCCCGAGTTTGTTAAAATTTTCAACAAAATTTCGATTCATAATCCTGAAGACTGAGCTATTAATAGGGACATATGCGTCAACAATTAAATTCATTAACTTATTAAAGAGAAAGGATGTTATTTTCTTGAAGCGGCTATGAGTGCTATCTTCCCGATTTCCGTAAACACAGTCGTATCCTTCCTTGATTTTCTCATACAATTTTTCTATTTCCTCGGGGCGGTCCTGCAGATCGCTATCCATAATAACTGTATATTTTCCTTTTGAATGTTGAATGCCGGAGGTCAAGGCTATATGATGGCCAAAATTGCGGGATAATTTTAAAACTCTCACATGATCACTGTCTTTTCGGTTTAGTTCCTCCAGAAATTTATAGGATCCATCCCGGCTTCCATCATCAACAAATATCAATTCATATGATTCAGTGATTTTCTTCAGTGCAGAAGTTAGTTGGTTATATAGTTCCTGGAGAATATTAATTTCATTATATATAGGTAAGATTATTGAAATTTCGGGACACAGTGTTTGATCGCCAAGAGAGGAGATCGGCTGCTTGCAATAGGAGCATATTTTCATAACATTTCGAACTTCAATAATTTATTGAAAATAAGAAGTCATTCTCTCCAGAATCAATATTCCAAATTTCTATTATTCCAATTGCAGGACGCGTCGAGACAAGTTTTTTTCAATACTTTTTAAATCACCATGCCAATGAAGGGCCAGGCAACTATCAAATAATTTGAAACCTAAACCCTCATATAATCTGACTCCACCTAAATTCAATAATTCGGTTTTTACCTTGCAAAAATCACAACCTCTTTGTTTTAATTCCCAAAGAGAAGCCAAGACCAGTCTTTTCCCAATCCCTTTTCCGCGTTTATTTTCCGGAACAGCAATCAAATCAATCCAACCCTCCCTGCCAATTTTCTTGCATGAACAAAAGCTGCTTCCATCGGTTAGCACAAAATCTACGCTTCCTGACAGGGAGTTCTTTATCCACTGCGAATACAAAGCCTTGATGCTCGCTTTGGGGAGCTGTTGGTCTTGACTGTATCTATCGAATTTGAAGGAATCTCCCGCCACTTGAGCAATAGCTGGATACTCGGAAGGTTCGGGTCGTCGGATATTTCCCAGGTTCTGAGACACAAGATTTTCCAGGGATTTTTCAAAAATTGTCTGTATGCACACAAGAATAAAATCAATGGAGAATAATGCTACAGCCACTGCCAAAGCATCTGTCGGCAAAATACATTCAATGAATTGATAAGGATATCTCAATTCTTTTACCTTTTCCTTAAAGGTAAGAACATAAGATTCCCTGTTCAGATTTTCAGGATCAATAAAAAGCCTCCCACATTTTTTATTAAAAATCTCCTCTATAAAAGGATTCGAATCAATTCTCATTCTCATTCAGCGAACAAATCAAATATTTTATAGATTCCTTTTTTTTCTACAACAACATTATAATTAGAAACCAAATATTTATAAAATTCACGAGGAAAGGAAGGTTTAAAACATTTCGAACAGGAGAAATATTTCGCACCTTTTTTTCTAAAATATTCCAATAAAGAAACAGGATCAGGTTTAACCATGGCCATTTCAGGTTCGTTTGAATATTTTTTCATTCGACTTAAATATCTCAAAATTTTTTCCTTTCCATAAGTCATTGAATATCCAAGCCTACCGCTAAAATAAGCGCCTTTCCAACCTGCATAATCTGTTACTATAATATCATTTTCATTTGAAATACTCTTGACTGCATTTCCAATTTCCACAATATTTTTAACGCCTTCAGGGATTTTGTAAGCTGAATTGCTATATCCGATCACTATGGCCAAATAAAAAAGAAAACCAAAAACCATGCTAGACCGGTTAAAAATATAGGTTTTGCTTTTTGGTATATTATTTATTAATAAAACTAATCCTTTTCCCATAAAAACCGAAAAAACGGGCAATGAAAGTAAAAACCAATGAACGGCAAACTTTGTATTCAGCAGGACAAACTGAGAAAGTGTGGATAATAACCAAACATGCCAAAACAGGTCTTTCCTGTTATTCAGTCTTACCGCAACCCCTATTATTGCAAGGCAAAATCCGATTGGGGTTAAAACAACCCCAACTACCATTTCATATAATTGTTTGTAATATGAATATGAAAAAAAGGGATTAAGTTGAATCCAAATCCCTGCGTCGAGGCCATGGGCAGAAATCGGGGTCATTTGAGATTTTAAAGAATAAATATAATTAATCCATAATATTAGCGGCAAAATGGAAGCAAAAAGCATTGATATTACAGAAGGCTTATATAAGAACCTATTCCCGAATTTTTCATAAGATAGGAATAAGATCGGCAGTAATATGGAAAGACCAGTAAATTTATTTAATGGTGTAATACCAATAAAAATTATAGCAAAAATAAAATATTTTGCTTCTTTTTTATCCAGCCATAAATCCCATAAATAAATGGACGCCACGGAGATTAATACCATAAACATGTCTACTTGAAAAGCTTTGCCATAAATAATTCCAAGAGGGGAAGTTCCATAAAAAAATAAAGACGCTAATGCCACTTCTGTCCCTACATATCGATTCGCCAAAATAAACATTATTAGGCCGGTTAACACAAAGGAAATAACCGTTACCATCCGTCCGGCAATTTCCAATGGAAATCCAATAACTTTATTAACCATTGCAACGAGGCCATGGTACAAAGGAAATTCGGCGAGTAATAATCTAGGCCCTGGCAAGGCATCTATTTTGGGTCTCAACCATTCTCCATCTAAATAAATGTTTTTAGCTATTTCCGCAGACGCTACTTGTCTTGGAAACACCCCTTCAAGAATAGGCATGTTAATTTTGTATAGTTTGAAGGACAAGGTTATTATAATTACCGATATGAATGCAACTTTCTGCCCTTTATTTAAAGATAGCCAAAGGTATTTCATTATTTTCAATGTATCATGATGTTTAATACTTGTTGAAGCAAACAAGGTATTTAGTGCATCTTGTCTCGTATAGTGAAAAATTGACAACAAATTGTCGACTTTGGGCGACTAATGGCTTAAAAAACCACCAGCATGCTGGTAGGTATTCTTGGAATATTTTTGAGAATCATATATAGTTTTTTTCTCCAAAAATTTGTCGAAACTCACTGTCAATTGTTTGGTTAACCACTATGTCCCCGATACCTTTAACTGATGATAAAAAATAAAAAACCGCATAAGAAAAAATCAGCAAGTAGAAACAACTAAATTGATGATTTATGAAGATAAAAGGTTTAATAAAAAGATCGAGGAAAGTAGCTATATTAAAAAATATCAAATATTTATATGGATTAAGACCAAAAATTTTTAAAATAATTTTCCAACCTGGATTTATAATTTTCTGTCTATTTATTTTTTCTAGTTCAATATTACTTACCGGAATGACAATTTGCTTTTCTTTAACTTTTATTTTCTTTTTAAGAAATAGACCCAATATTATGAAATATTTTAAATCATAAGCAATTTTAAGTAAAAAAAAGAAAAATGCCGCTGCCACCCCAATAATTAGTGGAACCAAAGAATCAAACCTTACAAACAAACCGAATCCAGCGCATAAAAAAATAAATGTTTCAGATATGTAATGTACAATTGCGTCAAAATAGTTCCCGGTCATTGATGCAGTACCTCTATATCGCGCAATATGACCATCCACCGCATCAAGATTGTACTCAACCTGTAATAAAAGAGATGCGAAAAAACAAGAAGCAGGGTCTCCTAAACAAAATAGTAGTCCACTTGTTACTCCAACTCCTAATCCTATTAGCGTGACTTGGTTAGCTGAAATATTTGTATGTAAAAAAAGCCATACGATAGACATGTATAGCTTGATTCGAGGCTCAAATCTTGCAATCCACCAACGCCCTTCCCATTCTTCTTTAGTTTTTGATTTGGCACAAATTTTCCTAAGTTCTTCTATTGATTTCACCATGATGTTTTAGCGCTTAATTTTATACCATCCTCTTTATATTTAAAGAATTCTTTCGTAAAAAATCATGTATCAGCGGATAAACAAATTAATAATTCCATTCATCACACATTTGTAATTTCCTAATCTGTCTTATTCCACCACTCAAATTTTTATTTGGTTAATGTAGACCGGTTGGAGTAGGATGTTGTGATATTATTATCAGCCATTTTTTCAAGGCGCTTTGAGTTTCTAATTATTTCTGAGCAATTATTTATATAATACTCTAAAATAATTGCATCCTGATGCTCAGACGGACTGTTAGAGTTGTCATAATAGATAGCATCCTCCGTTTGAATTAAAGGCGCCACTGATCTTGTAGTATCTTTAAAGTCAATTTCTCTCAATTTTTTCTCATACTCATCTTTAGCCAACCTTATTCCCTTGCTGGAATAAAGTTTTTTCATTCTTTTCACTCTAACCTCAAACGCAGCTGTTATAAAGAACTTCCATTCTGCATCAGGAAAAATTACTGAAGCAATGTCTCTTCCCTCCATTACAATCCCGCCATCAGAACCCAATTTCCTTTGTAAAGGTATCAAAACTTCTCTAAGGCTTTTAATTATTGCTATTTTCGACGTAAAGGATACAATTTCCGGCGTGTATATTCTACTCATCCAATCTTTACCATCTACAAGAACAATGCTTTTCCCATTTTTAATTTCAAAATCTATATTAACCGATTCGGCAATTTTTATAATTTCATCCTCACAGGTTTCGCTAACTCCTTTATCCAGCATTACCCTGGCCACAACTCTATAAATTGCTCCAGTATTGATATGTTTGAAATCTAATCTTTTAGCTAATTCTCTCGATGTAGTCGTCTTTCCACTGGAAGTAAATCCATCAATAGCAATAATAGGTTTTTTTCTCATAATTACTTACGCTATTTTCTACTATCAATGCGTAAATGAGGACAGTTTTCGCATGAAGGCAGCATATTATTGTTAATAATTTTTTTTCTGAACTTCATAAATTCTTCTGAATTCCATATTTCCTCAAAAGGTTCTTTTAAAATGTTTCCAAAGCTTTTTATTATATAAGGGCAGAACCTGACGTCTCCATTTGGATCTATTTTTGACCTGAACATATAAGTGCATATTAAATTATATTTACTCCTTATATTTCTATTTAGGCATAACTCAGAAGAAAGATCGAAGTATTTTGGGTGCATATCAAAAGCGGCGCCATCCCTATTCATAATATTGTAACTTTCCACAAAGTCTTCAAATGTGAAATCATAATTGGGAGATTCTTTAATTTGCGCTTCGTAATTTATTTTTTCTCCTAATACAGAAGCGGCTTCTTCAACATCACTACAGGTTGCAAAAACAGGAAGCTGAAATCTTATCTTGTAAATTCCCAACTCTTTCTTCATGCTTAGGATTTTCGGCAATTCATCTACATTTTCCTTTTGCACACAGCACTCTATAAGAATCTTGTGGTCTTTCGAAAGCTCCTTTACAAAATTGCACACTGTATCAAATAAGCCCTTCTGACGTCTAACCATATCGTGAGTCTTCCCTATCCCATCCAGGGAGCAAGTTATCTCAACCAGCCCGCACTCGCGCAGTCTATTTAAGTTCTCTTTTTTTGAAAATATCGTCGTATTTGTAGCGATAATATTATAAGCGCCTCTTCCTTTAAAATATTGTAAAATATCAAACATATCTTTCCTGATAAAGGGCTCGCCTCCGTTAATCTTGACAATTTTGCCCTCAATTGCAATATTATCCCACGCTTTTTTAACCTGCTCGAAACTCATTTCATCCTTAATCTCCGTCCAATCGTTATCTTTCCTAACTTCGTCTTGTCTGCAGTGATTGCAGGTTAAATTGCACCGTAAAGTCGGTAAAAAGTCAAAATCCGCGTCTTCTGTTTCAACTATTCCCGTTTCTTTTATTTTATTAGATAAAGATATAAAATCTTTTCTGAACCGTATGTCGGAATCAAATTTTTTCATTCAAATAATCTCCTTGCCTCTTCATAATCAGAAGGTCTGTTGCAGCCTACCCAGAAACCATTGGCGATAACGCAATTAACCACAGACCCGTTATCAATCATTTCTTGAAAAGCAATATGCCAATTATTGTTGGGATAATGCCTCATTCCTTCCTCTAAATAACATTTAAATACGTCTAATTTTTTCTTTTTTATTGTTGCAAGCCCAATAAATTCTCCATGGCAAACGTCTAATGGAATATCCTTGCTTATTTTGCATAAAATGTTTTGGTTAATTCTAACCCGGACATCCTCTCGATCACATTTTTTTTTACCAAATAAAATGCTTATTTGATTATTACTTTTCAACAGTTCGGTTAAAAGTCTCTCTTCAAAAATAACATCGGCTAAAAGAATGATAATATCATCATCGAAATAACGACTGGCCAAAGAAAGGGAATAAGTATTCGTCGTTTTTTTGAAATCCCTGTTATGGCAAAAAGTAACCCCTACGCTTTTTACATGCGCCTTGATCTTACCGCTCAAAAAACCGGTAACTATAACTATATTTTGAATACCTGCACTTTTTAACATTCGAACCTGTCTCCCTATTAACGTCTCATTTCCAACCGTTAATAAAGACTTTGGAATTTTATCTTTTGTTAAAGGAGACATCCGTTGTCCTATACCCGCTGCTAATATAATTGCTTTCATAAGAAATTAAATTTAGATAGCGTCTCTTTATCGCCATTTTTCAGTTTTTCTATGTCGTTACATAAATTTCTTATTCTCGCCTCCCCATTTACTAAAGCATTTTGAAACACAGGATCTTTTTTTGATTTAAAAATCTCAAACTTGTCGTCTACAGACACATATTCTCCATTTCTTCCGCACCTTAAAGAAGCATAAGTAATTAAAATTTCATTCCAGGTAGCGGGGAGAAAATCGATTGGCATATAATCTTTATATTGAATCTGTTCTAAAGATTCCTTCATAAATGTGTGTGTTCTTATGATAAGGCTAATTCTTGGAAATCCTTTTTCTTCCAGAAACTCACCTCCAACAACAGGATGGAGGACATCTGCAGAACTAAAACAGCGTCCAATATCATGTAATATTCCTGCTATCTGCATTTCATTTTTATCGACTGCAAATTCCGGAAGCTGTTGTATTATTTCATGAATGGTATCAAGAACTATCCCGGTTAAAGCCTGTCCGTGGTGCAAATAATTTTCAGGTTGCCTGATACGCGGGCATCCCTTTACAATATTTGTTATTAAACTTGTTGCTTTTTTTGCATCCATAATTACTATCCTCTCATATTACATGCCAGTTTATAATTTTCAAAAGAATGAAGCTCCACCCAACCGGAATTAACTTCCATGACTTCAATATTATACCCTTTAAGAACCATCTCGTTTGCAAGGTCTGAAAAATTTGCCTGGCGAAATGACACGGCGTTATGGAATCTGTCTCTTTTATATTTCTTTTTGGCCTTGTAATATTCTTTTTTGAAAGAATCAATACCCTTTTTACTGAATAGTATCATTCCGATAAATTCGTAATCCGCTTCACTTTCCTGCATCTTAGGCCCCATAGAAACAACAGGGTTGTTTCTTCGTAATAGAGAACGTTTTCCAATCATAGGTCTGTATTTTGCTTTAACCAAATCAAGCTTTTTGTTTCTGACCGGTAACTTCTTGAATGAAGGATCTCCAACTATGAGGATATCCGAATCCTGCTGAAGAATTAAGTTCACAATAGATCTATCAAATAAGACGTCGCTGTAATTAAGCAAGATCTTTCTGTCAAATACGCCTTCCGCTTTCATTATCGATTCCAGAATATGAGATCTTTTGAAATCCGGGTTGTATATCTTTTTATTTTCATTGCTTATATTGACTTTGTCTTTTTGATATCCTGTTATAATTGTAATGTCATATAATCCTTCCTGGTTGAATGTTTCTATATTGTGCTGAATAAGAGGTTTGCCATTTATATCGAGCATTGCCACAGGCATATCTGTTAAAATCGAGCTGAGTTCATCCTGCGACTTTGGCTGCCCGGCTGCCGGTATAACAACCCGTATCGGCTCCTTATCCGTATGTAAGAAGATCTCCTCGTTTTTTTTCATCTTATCCATACCTTGTAATTCAAAGACTTCTTTCATTGGAGTGATTGTTTTATCGATCCCGCTTATGCCTTTCTTTTTTATTTTGCCGTAGACTGAATCCATAGCTTTTATAGAAGAGCGTATCCCATGGTTAGCATAAATAACCATCTTAACTTTCATTTTAATTATTTCCTTTTCTGTAATCGAAGGATAGGAAGTAGGAACAATAATAACAGGTGATTTGTTCTTCCAGTGGCGGCAAAATTTTTTAACTTCAGTAGAAGTTTTAGCCTTAGAATGGATAAGAATAGCGTCCGCGCCGGCCTCTACATAGGCATTGGCCCTTCTAATCGCCTCCTCGTGTCCCAAACCTGATATCAACGCCTCGGTTCGCGCTATCACCATAAAATCTTTATCATTCTGGCTGTGTTTGGCGGCCATAATTTTGCCGACAAATTCAGCTACCGGAGCCAGCTCCTGCCGGCCTTCAACATAACTGTTTACTTTAGGGAATCTCTTATCCTCTATACAAACTGCGGCTATTCCGGCAGATTCATATTTTTTAACCATATACATGACATTAGAAGAATTGCCGAATCCTGTATCGCAATCAGCAACAATAGGGAGACTGGTAACGTTGTTCATGTCTATAGTACGATCTAAGTATTGCGACATTGTAAGAATGCTTGCATCCGGAACGCCATATGATGTTGATATTTCAAACCCACTCGCCCATATTCCATCGAATCCATTCTTTTCAACAAGTTTGGCGCTTAACCCGTCATGCGCTCCGGCGAGGTAAATGATTCGCTCTTTTTCCTCAAAATGTTTTCTTAACAAAGAAGCCTTATACATGAGTCTCCCTATTTTTAGCCAATATAACCCAGCGATTTTAACCGTTCCATAACCTTATTTTCGTCTTCCTCATCCAGATCGGCCTGGACCCTAAATCCATTCAAACACTTATCTAGCTTACCGCGAAACTCGCGTATGATAGATTTATGCTCAGGGTTTTCTGAATAAATAATATTATTATTTTCATCCGGATCTTTTAAAAGGTCAAAAAACTCCTCTTTATTATTGGTATTATTCCTTATCAATTTAAATTTAGAAGTCCTGTAAGATTGGAGAGCTCCTTCGCCTCTTTCTTTGTATAGCTCTTCCGAATAAGCCGGTTGTTCTTCCATAGGCTGCTCCTTAATTAATGGAATAAGACTTGTTCCATCGTAGGTATCGTCTGTCTCAATATTAAGCAACTCTACAAGAGTCGGAACAATATCAATAGCTCTGGTCGACTGTTTAATCCTTTTGCATTTTATTTCGCTGCTGGTTTTGATTATTAAAGGTACTTTAAGGTCGGAGTCGTACATGGTCTTATGCTGAGGATAATTAAAATAAAAATCACCCCAGGAAGGTTTCAGCGGCCCGAGGATCTCGCCGTGATCCGACGTAACAACAATGACTGTTTTTTCCCATAAGTTAAACTTTTTAAGAGTTTTTATCATGGGCAGGAAAAGGTTATTATCCATATATTTGATTTTTGCATCATAATATGCATGTTCAGATAGCTCTCCATGGTCTATTTTGTTGGAGTACAAAAGGTTTTTTTCCGCCAGGAAGTGGGCTTCAAAGTAGTGCCCCCAGATAAAGAATGGTGAAGAAGCATTTTCTTTAAGCCAATTCAGCATCTTTTCAACCCACCAATGTCCCCAGCGAGTATTCATGGTTTCTCCCTTCTGATTATATTCCTTTACATTCCAAGCATCTTTTTCTTTCGGTTCTTCAAAGTAACCAAATCCTTTGTTAAATCCGTGTTTAGTTCCAATAAAGTCAATACCTACAAAACCCGCATTATTATATCCATTCATTTTGAAAATTTCAGCAAGCGTTCTTTTGCTGATCTGGCAAAAAGGGTCTCTTATCCCGTGAGTTGGAGGGTCCTTACCGGTAAGAATACTTGCATGGGAAACAGGCGTTAAACATGAAGAAGCTATACAGTTCTCGAAAAGAACGCCTTCTTCAGCTATAAAGTCAATTCCCTCTGTTTTTATCCTATCATACCCGTAGCAACTCAAATGGTCGGGTCTTACTGCATCCATAGTGATCAAAATGACATTTAACTTTTCCATTTTAAACTCACATTCATTTCATCTAAAACCTCTTTAAAGTTATTTAAGAATTCAATAATATCTTTTTCATCTATATCTCCTATATTGGCAAATCGAATCGTATTTTTTCCCGCTAACCTGCCAGGATAGATTGTAAACCCTCTCTGTAACAATAAGTTATATAACTTCATAAAATTAAAATTTGGATCTTTGGGATATAAGACAGAAAGCAATATATGCGATTCGTTTTTTTCATCAAGCAGAAATTCAAACCCCATATCTTTCAAACCGCGCCTTAGTCTTTTCCAATTGTTCAAATACCTGTTGTAACGGTTTTCCGCCCCTTCTTCAATAAACTCTTTCACCGCTTGCTTCAAGGCATAAATTGTTTGAACAGGCGGAGTGAATTGCAACTCCCCTTTTCTCTTAAGAAAGTCATATTGGTTGTATAAATTTAGATAAAATGATCGCGGGGGATAATTTCTCGTTTTTTCCAATTCCTCAATTTTGCATATAGCAAAACAGACGCCCGCCATAGCCTGAATACATTTATTAGACGAAGAGATCATAAAGTCAATCTTTTGTTTTTTCACATCGAGGGGCAAGCCTCCAAAGCTTGACATGGCGTCCAGAATAGTAATCACATTATATCTTTTTGCGATACTCACAATATCATCGATAGGGTTTAATAACCCAGTAGTAGTTTCATGGTGAACCACAGCAACATATGCGATACTTGAATCCTGATCTAAGGCGTCACTTATAAGTTTCAAGTCAGGTAGCGCACCCCACTTAAAACCAAGCTCGATAAAATCAATATTGTAAACTTTTGCAATGTTAACAAGCCTTTCACCATAGACTCCATTATTTATTATTAATATTTTCGAGCCCGGAGCAACGACTGAATTAATAACTGCATCCATTCCGGCTGTTCCCGCTCCTCCGAAAAAAACACAGGTATAATCGCTATCTCCCCCTGCGATAGTGACAAGATCTTTATTGATTTCTTTGAGAACACTCCGAAATTCCTCTGTCCTGGGGCAAATATCAGGTATTACCTGCGAATATTTTACTGAGTCGGTTGTTGTAGCAGGTCCGGGGTTTAACAATATATTTCTTTTTATCGGCTGCAATTTCTAATTCTCAACTCTTTTTATGGCCGGGAAAATAATGTTTCTAGCCTTTTCCAAATCCCGGGGTTTATCAATTTCAGTCCATCTAAGGTCTTCGATATAAAGACATTTCATGCGCTTATAATTTGCAACATCCATTATCACCTCTTCATAATGACGGCGCATAAGTCCTTGTGAATAATCCTTTTCGGCCTGGGTATAAACATCCTCCAAAAAATTCTTCGAGAGCTTTGTTATCCCTACAAACTCGCCATTGTTCTTTTCCCTATTTGGCAGACTTTTGCCCAATCCTTTTAAAAAACCCATATTGTCAATATTAACAAATACTTCGTCATTTGAACCGGTGGGCTTTGAAACAAGTATGGTATCTGGATAAGAAAACATTTTCAACTCTTTTATAGCCCTACATTCATAAAGGAGGTCTGACTCCAACAAGACAATATCGTTATTAATTCTGCCTCTTGTTTTGGATAAAGAGTACATACTTCCGCTTGTTTCATATTGAGGATTGGAAATATACTCAATTGTTATCCCATTATAATTATAGTTCAGACTCTGTTTAAAAAAAGACTCTTTAAAGCCAACGACAAAAATAACATTTTTAATTCCGGCTTTTATTAGGCAATTTAAGGAATGTTTAATGATGGGAGTTTTTTCTATAGAAATAAACGCTTTTGGCAGATCCTTATTGAGTAAACCAAGACGTTTTCCTAAGCCTGCTGCTAAAATGATGGCTTGCATATTATAATCTTATTAAATAATGGCTTTACAAAACCTCTTTTTTATTTCAGCAGGTATAAGCCCTACACGAATTAGATCTTTATTGGATTTAGATGCAACTTTTACCAAAATAGCGTGAGGTCCTTTTCTGCGATATATTTTTTTTAAGGCTCTTTTCAGTCCGATAGCAGTTTTTACTTTAGAAGAAGTCATGTATCCTGAAACCATAGCAATTTTATCAAGCTTTACTGTATTTGAAACAGTCTGTTGTCCGCCGGTAGACTCATGTGACTCGTTATCCAGAACTATATGGACCAGATTACTCGGCTTATAATGTCCAACGGTAGCATAATTCCCCATTTTCATAAGCGCTGCGCCATCGCCATCCAGAACTACGATTTTCTTATTTCTTTTCGCTAATGAAAGACCAAAACCTATGGGAAGCGCACATCCCATAGATCCAGTCATTGCAAAATTGTTTTTCCGATTAGGATGGATTTCATAAAGCTCTCTTGATATCTTCCCGGTGCTTGAGATGATCAAAGCATGTTTATCTACAGCTTCACAGACTATGTTTATAGCCTGCTTCCTGTTTAAAGGAAATAACAACCTCGACATATTCTTCTGCGCTGTAACTGGCTTTAGAGAACCCCTAGGGAAAATAAGCGCTACAGGTTTTTTAGTATGTTCTATCCTTCTCTTCATATTCGTTAACTGCCTGGATACTTCCTTTTCAACACTCGTCAAGGTCTCTGTGTATATCCCCATCAACTCAAGCAATTCCCGCGTAATGCTTCCCATTAAATGATGTTGTGGTTCGTCTTTTTTCCCGGGCTCGCCACGCCAACTAATTAACATCAAAACAGGTATTTCATAAACCATATGAAGTGATGTTAAGGGATTAACCGTATTTCCCAGCCCCGAATTCGACATAAACACAATCGGAATTTTTCCTCCCATTTGCAGTCCTGCCGCTATCCCCATAGCTTCGCCTTCAGACGTCGCCATGAAATAGGAATGCCTGGAAGCCGATTCAGCAACCTTTAATAATGGCTTAAAAACGGAACACGGAACCCCGACCCAAGGACCGAAGTTATTTTTTTCTAACATATTCCAAAACTTTTTTGCATCTATCATTTCAGCGACAGTTTTAGTTTAATTTTATAATATGGTTAAAAAAAAATTTTAACCTGAAATAATTACCTTTTCTTTAACTTTCTCAAGCCAATGGTATTGAATATCATAAAAACCTATTCTCTTGTCTCTCTGAAAGCCGTGAAAATCCGAGCCGCCTGTCATTAGGAGTCCTTTTTCCTGGGCGAATTCAAGAAGATTGTTAATGTCTGAAGCGCTATGACTAGGATGATAAATTTCCATGCCATCCAATCCATAAGTTATAAGCTTTTCTATTTCTTTAAAATCAATCTCTCTGATCGTTTTGTTTTTTGGATGAGCTATTATTGAAACCCCTCCCAACTTCTTAATAGTTTTAATAGCCTCAGAGGTTTTTAAAGAATCGAACAACACAATATCAGAAACTCGATCAACAAATAAATTATTCTGAAATGTTCTGTAAATCTTTCTTAGTCCTTCATAGCAACAAGAGAATTTAGATCTTTGAAGTTTTCCAAGAAAAGCTTTACTTTTATTACCATGAAATTTCATTGCTTTTTGTAGCATATCTCTAAAGCTTTTTTCCTTGACGTCTATAAAATATCCCAAAATATGTGTTTCTTTTTTATCCTCTAAAGTATGTAACTCAACACCAGGTATAAATTCAATTTGAGTCTTCTCAGATTCTCTAAACGCTTCAGAAAATGCCTTTATTGTGTTGTGATCAGTAATAGAAATTGCCTTTAATCCAGCTTCTTTGGCAAATTGGAAGATATCCTTGGGAGAATAAAAGCCATCAGAATAACTTGAATGTATATGCAAATCAATCGTATTTTTGGGAAAAGTATTTTCTGGGGAGGATATAATGTTTTTTTTTCGAAAGGAGATCTTAAAATTTTCATGTTGTCCAGCTTACCATTTCATTAGTAGGCAAACAACATTTATAAAATTACTAGATATCACTTTATTAACTGAAAATATTAGAAATTTTCGCTGAGAATCGAGGAATATTTCTAAAAAAATTTTCTTTTTTTAACACCCCTATAAGCCCCCTGACGTCTAATCTAAATAAAATAATGAATAATTTCTTGATACTATGTTTATAAAAAAAATAAAACTTCGCGACCGGCATAAACGCTCTCAAGGGGAAATAGATAGGATAACATATCCCTAAATTATATATTTTTTTGTTTAGTAAAAACGACTTTAAGAACCCGGGAAGAGAGTAATATGCTAATATATCAAATAAATTAATGACGTATCTTTTACTCATTTTATGATTGCCTCTGCTATATGCTACTTCTGAATAATTCTTAATCTTTTCCTCTTTTATTGCTTTTTCATACAAGTCCGTGTTCGGATAAAAATTTAATGTATGCATATTTATCCAAAAAGGCTTTGGAAAATCAGCAACAAGTTTTAAAGTTTCCCAAACGTCGTCATCCTCTTCCCATGGACTTTCCAATAAAAAATCGTACATAATAAGATATAATTTAGGGTAGTAGGATGCAAAAAGCTGGGCGGCCCGCATTATCTCCTCCCTTTTATGCTTTCGCTTATATATCACTTGCATTCTTCGGCTCGCTGTTTGTATCCCCATTCTAACCTTAAAAAGTCCTGCATCCACTAACATCTCTAGCTTTTTTTGATTTGTAGTTTCAGGGCGCCACCCCATAATAATAAGAGGTTTTGAAATCTCTTTTTTATATCTTTTAGAAAATTCTTCAATCTCTTCTATTGGAAAGGCTGTAAACATATCATCATTAAAGGAAAAAGCTTTTATAAGAGGATATCTTTGCTTAATCGTGATCAATTCTTCCATGATATTATCTATGCTCCTTCTCCTAAACCAAAGTTTCTTTTTTTCTCTCGCAGCTCTGTTAAAAAAAGAATTGCTACAAAAGGAACATGAATATGGGCAACCTCGACTCGGGTAAGAATTATATATTCCACCAGACAATATTTCATCCTCATCTTCGTTAAGCTGAACAAATTTTGAATTTTTATATCTAAAATGTTTATTCAATAAATAGTAGTCGGCAAAAGGAATTTGGTTTAAATCCTGAACGGGAGAAGCCATGGAATTTCGATAAATTTTTCCTGAACTATTTTTGCACCATATTCCCTCAATGTTGTGCGGCAATTTGCCTTCTTTCAAATGAGTTATTGCCGGAATAATTATATTTTCAGATTCGCCAAGAAAGATTAAATCAGCAATAGAAATGCATTCTTCGGGTCGCACTGTCGGGTGTACGCCGCCCCACATTACAAAATTGTCCTTGGATTTAATAACTTCGGTTAGCTGCTTTGCTTTTAAATATTGACTCGTCATTAATGAAATGCCGATTATAGAGCTATTTTTACAATGTTCTCTAACAAGATTCAGTTGTTTGTCAGAAAACAACCCATATGTGGGCTTTTCCATGAAAAGCAGATCAACATCATAGCCGTGGTTATTGATTAAGCTCGATAAGATCCTTACCCCTGGGCAAAGATAACTAAACGAAATCAGAGTTATTTTCATAGATTCCTCCAATCGGAAAACTTAAATTTTTTGATCATACATAAGGGTATCTAGGTCAGACACATTAATATATCCACCCATCGAACTCTATTAAAAAACCCTGCCTTCAATATCATGTTATAAAGCATAATATGGCTACCCTCCTATCAAGCTATTTTATAGGAGGTAACCAGATGGCCAAATTAAATAATAATTATAACTCTAAAGAGCTCATAAATAAAGATTCATCTGGCATCATTTCTGTCCGGTTAAAATAAAACACCCTGCATGGGTCTTTCTCTGTAATTGATAAGTTTTGCAGTTTTGAGAGTCAAAATATCAATCAGATTTTTTCTATCAAAGAGAGTTTCTTTTATAAGCCGGGTCAATTCCAGCATAGAATGAGCATATTTTGTTTGATATTTAAGATA
>CEQE01037760.1_pt1 | contig 25372 bp, 24 predicted proteins | sample 356201 | NCBI WGS metagenome assembly CEQE01 (sample SAMEA2619970, study PRJEB7988) | marine metagenome | biome: marine biome (ENVO:00000447); feature: mesopelagic zone (ENVO:00000213) & marine oxygen minimum zone (ENVO:01000065); material: "saline water (ENVO:00002010), including plankton...
TGGCGGCCGCGCCTTCTTTCGCGGCCGGGCAGCGGAGCGTTTCGCCATCCGAAACAGTGGCGCCCGTGCGGTGATCGAAGGGCTTGGGGATCACGGCTGCGAGTACATGACCGGCGGCCGGGTGGCCGTGCTCGGGCCTGTGGGCCGTAATTTTGCCGCAGGCATGTCAGGCGGTATCGCCTATGTGCTGGCCGATAACCGGGACGAGTTTGCATTGAACTGCAACCAGGATATGGTGGATCTGGATTCCATCGTCAGCGGGGAGGAGTCTGCGGAACTGCTGGATCTGCTACAGGAGCATTATCGATGGACCGGCTCCAGCGTCGCCGCAGAGTTGATGGCGCACTGGGACGAGGCCATAACACGTTTTGTCAAGGTGATGCCCCGCGACTACAAGCGGGTGCTCGCCGAGCGCCAGACGCATGATCCGGAAATCGAATCAACCGTTCACCAAGAGAAAACCGTGCAGCAGGGAAGCACCTGATCAGGTGCAGCGATCCAACACCTCATGGGAAAGGTAACCGGTTTCAAGGAGTATCCCCGCGCCATCGTGCCGTACCGCGCGGAGGAAGAGCGTCTGCATGATTTCGATGAGATCTTCTCGCGGGCGGAAGCGCCCCATCTGCAGACCCAGGGCGCACGCTGTATGGACTGCGGCGTCCCTTTTTGTCAGTCTGACGACGGCTGTCCGGTCGATAACCTGATCCCGGAATGGAATGATCTGGTATACCGGGGAGAGTGGCGCGCGGCGCTGGACCGCCTCCATGCCACCAACAATTTTCCGGAGTTCACCGGCCGGGTCTGCCCTGCACCCTGCGAAGGCGCGTGTGTCCTCGGCATCACAGAGCCCGCGGTGACCATCAAGAATATAGAGCAGGCGATTGTTGACCGCGGTTTTGAAGAAGGCTGGGTAACGCCGCTCCAGCCGCAACAACGTTCCGGCTTTACGGTTGCCGTGGTGGGATCAGGGCCGGCAGGACTCGCGGCCGCTGACGAACTCAATCACGCTGGCCATGAGGTGACGGTGTACGAGCGGGCAGACCGCATTGGCGGCTTGCTGATGTATGGCATCCCCATGATGAAACTCGACAAGCGCCTGGTGGAGCGGCGGGTGGAGCTGTTGCGCCAGGCCGGGGTGAAGTTTGTGACCCGAACCAGTGTTGGCGAAGCGGTAGCACTGCCGGGTGGACATGTCCTGAAGATCATGGGCGAATCGGATGACGGGATGCGGCATATCCCGGTACAGGAGCTGTTGGCATGCCATGATGCGCTGGTGCTGGCGGTTGGCGCGACCGTGCCTCGTGACCTTCCGATTCCGGGCCGGGAAGCATCGGGGATCTATTTTGCTATGGAATACCTCACCCGGAGCACCCAGAGTCTCTACGCAGACACAAAGCCCTCAATCGACGCGGCCGGCCAGCGGGTGATCGTTATCGGTGGCGGCGATACCGGTGCAGACTGCATCGGGACTGCGCTGCGACAAGGGTGCCAAAGCATCGTAAACTTCGAGTTGCTTGATCGCCCGCCCAGTGACCGGGCGCCTGATAACCCGTGGCCGCAGTGGCCGCTGATCATGCGCAGTGATTACGCCCATTCAGAAGCACAACACCGATTTGGTAAAGATCCGAGAAACTACAGCCTGCTCTCCAAGGCCTTCCTGGTGGGCGATCGAGGTGAGGTCTGTGGTGTGCGCACTGTCGAGGTCGACTGGACACGGCCGGGCGACGAGGCGCCTTTTACCGAAGTCGAAGGCTCTGAACAGGATTGGCCGTGCGATCTCGTCTTCTTGTCGATGGGATTCACGGGACCCGAGCCGGCACTCCCGGACCAGCTTGGCCTCGAATGTGACCCGCGCTCCAATATTCTCACCACCGCGCCGGGTTATCAGTCGTCGCGTGCACCGATTTTCGCCGCCGGGGACTGCAGACGCGGCCAGTCGCTTGTGGTCTGGGCAATTCACGAGGGCCGCGAAGTGGCCCGGGCGGTGGATGACTACCTTCGCGGACGGTCCCAGATCAACGCCCTTGCCTGAGCCAGTTCGCATATGAGCCGAGCGTCTATTCCAGACGAACAACGGCTGATTGCTGCTCTGGATATCCCGAGCGGTGCCGAGGCGCGCGATCTGGTCCGGGAACTGGGCGACAGCGTCAGTTTCTACAAGGTCGGTCTTGAGCTTTTCACCGCAGCCGACGGTTTTGCCGTTGTCGACTGGCTGAGTGGCCAGGGCAAGCAGGTCTTTGTCGATCTCAAGTTTTTCGACGTGCCGGCGACGGTCGCGCGAGCCGTGAAACAGCTGCAGGTACGCAATATCACCTTCGCCACGGTCCACGGCAATGACGCCATCATGCGGGCGGCGGCCGAAGCCTCCGGTGATGTGGGGATTCTTGCGGTGACCGTGCTGACGAGCCTTGATTCGGCCGACATGCGTGATCTTGGCTTTGACTGCGATATCGCGGCGCTGGTCCGCTCCCGGGCAAGCCGGGCACTGGCCCTTGGCTGCGCCGGTGTTGTTGCCTCGGGCCAGGAAGCCGCAGTGCTGCGCAACACCCTGGGAGAAAGGGGTGTGATCGTGACTCCCGGGATCCGTCCGGGCCAGCATGATGATGATCAAAAGCGCACCGTGACCCCGACCCAGGCGCTGCGCGATGGTGCCGATTACCTTGTTGTCGGCAGGCCCATTCGGGATGCCGACAGCCCGAAAGCGGCGGCTGACGAGATTCAGGCCGAGATCCGCTCGGCGCTGGCACCATGAATTCGGCCCATCAGGATCTTCGCAACGACCGCTTGATCAGGGCGCTGCGTCGTCAGGATGTCGACTGTACGCCGGTCTGGATCATGCGTCAGGCCGGCCGCTACCTCCCCGAATATCGTGCGACCCGTGAGCGGGCCGGGGACTTTCTCACCCTGTGCAAAACCCCGGAACTTGCCTGCGAGGTGACGCTCCAGCCTCTGGACCGGTTTGACCTTGATGCCGCGATCCTCTTTTCCGATATCCTGACCATTCCCGATGCGATGGGTCTGGGGTTGAGCCTAAACGAGGGTGAAGGCCCCCGTTTTGCCCGTCCTGTGCGTACTTCCGCGGATGTCGAATCCCTCATCCGGCCGGACCCCGAAAGTGATCTTCGCTATGTGATGGACGCCGTCAGACTGATCCGCCGTGAACTGAATGACCGGGTGCCCCTGATCGGTTTTTCAGGAAGCCCCTGGACTTTGGCAACGTATATGGTGGAAGGTCGGAGCAGCCGGGACTTCTCCAGAGTCAAGGATATGATCTATCGGGAGCCCTCAACGGCCCGTGCGCTGTTGGGCATCCTGAGCGAGTCGGTTTCCCTGTACCTGACGGCGCAAGCGCACGCCGGCGCACAGGTGTTGATGATTTTTGACACCTGGGGGGGTGTGTTGGGTCACGCCGAGTACCGGTATTTTTCACTGGATCCGATAGCACAGATCGTGGAGGCACTGCGGGCCGATCCGGTCGCGGAAGCGTTGCCCATCATTGTTTTCACCAAAGGCGGCGGGCAATGGCTGCCGCGTATCGCCCAGATCGGGTGTGATGCGCTGGGCTGTGACTGGACCACCTCGCTTCGTGAGGCCCGGCGCCTCGTGCAGGACCAGGTCGCGCTGCAGGGTAACCTGGACCCGGCCGTCCTGAATGCGTCTCCGGACAAAATCCGGTCAGCGGTCGCTGACGTGCTGGCAGATTTCGGCCCGGGTCCGGGCCATGTGTTCAACCTTGGCCACGGTGTCACCCCGGGTATCGATCCCGATCATGTCAAAGTACTGGTCGATTCGGTGCACGATTTGAGCCGATCCCCCAGCTGAGCATCCCCAGGCGCTGTTGCGGGCGGTCAGTCGGGTACCGGCACCGTGTAGTTGAGGGCAAGCCGCCCGCCATCGGCATAGATGCACTGCCCGGTGATATACGAGGCATCGTCACTGGCAAGGAAGAGAGCGATACCGGCGATCTCGTCGACGTCGCCGCAGCGTCCCATGGGAGTCCGTGACAGGATGGCCCGGCGCTTGGCGTCGTCGGTCATTACCTGCTGCAGCAGCTCTGTCAGGATACTGCCCGGCCCGATCGCATTGACCCGCACACCCTTGTCCGCAAGCGCGACCGCCATCACACGGGTCAACTGATCCAGGCCGCCTTTGGAGACGTTGTAGGGCAGAATGTTGGGAATGGTCATGACACCATTGACCGAAGACATATTGATGATGCTGCCACCACCAGCCCCGACCATATGCCGGCCAGCCGCCTGGCTCATCAGGAACGCGCCTTTGAGATTCACCGAAAGCACCGCGTCGAAATCCTCTTCGCTGATCTCCAGTACATCTCCCGAGCGGAGGATGCCGGCGTTATTGACGCAGATATCAATTCGGCCGGTATCGGCAATGATCTCATCGACGGTTCGATCGATCGCCTGCTTGTCCGATATGTCGGTGCTGAAAAAGCGTGCTCCGGCAATGTCTGCTGCCGCATTGCGACCGATATCTTCGTTGATATCGAGCATCATGATCTGTGCCCCTTCTGCAGCAAAACGCTGTGCGATACCGAGGCCGATCCCCTGCGCGGCACCGGTAATGACGGCGACCTTGTCCTGAAGTCTCATTGTTTCCCCCATCTAAGTGATAATGGCGCTATGGTGATTTTATCCCGCGCCCGCTCTGGCAGCAGCCGTACTCGGCCAATCCACCGGAGTTGAGCCGATGCCGTCAGAGCACGACAGCGGAATTGTCATTGAAATGGCGGGGTCTTCCCGGATGGGTATCATGCGGGAGCTGTTCCGTGAATATGAACGGTCGGTAGATGCGCCGGTGTGTTTTGAGGACTTTGAACGCGAGCTTGAAGGCCTGCCCGGCGAGTACACCCGGCCCGTGGGCGCTTTGTTTCTGGCCCTGGATAACACAATGCCCGTGGGCTGTGTCGGCATACGGCCGCAGGATAACCTCACAGCCGAAGTGAAAAGACTCTTTGTGCGCGAGTCCTGCAGACGCTCGGGTATCGGCGCTCGCCTGATGACGGCCGTGATCAGGCATGCGGGGCAGGCGGGAGTGACCGAACTTCATCTCGAAACGCTGCCCAGCATGCGGGCTGCAATCCGCCTGTATCAACAACTTGGTTTTGTTCCCGCGCCAGCCTATCATCACCCCACAGCGCCCGGAGCACAGTTGTTGATCAAAAGGCTGAGCCCGCCAGCGCAGGACGGTTGATTTTCATTCCCTGGATGGGCGAGCGTGAGACCTTATGAGACTGGGTGATCTTGCAGAGCAACTGGGCGGTGTGTGTCACGGCGACGCCGACCTCGAAATCACCGCGCTCGGCACGCTGGAAGACGCGGGTGCCGGCGAGGTCACTTTTCTTGCCGCGTCTACACCCCGCGAGCAGTTAGCGGAGTGCACCGCATCGGCCATTATTCTTCGCCACGAAGATCTCAAGGCCTGGCCCGGTGCTGCGGTTATCTGTGAGAACCCGCACCTTGGTTATGCCCATGCGGCCCGGGCCCTGGATACCACGCCGATGCCTGATCCCGGCGCCCATTCCAGTGCCGTGGTCGCCGAAACGGCAGATGTCAGCCCGACATCTTCGATCGGCGCAAACTGCGTCATCGAAAATCATGTTGTGATCGGCGAGGATGTGGTCATCGGGCCTGGAAGCGTTATTGGAGAGCGGGCCCGGCTGGGCGCAGGGACGCGTCTTTTCGCAAACGTTACCGTGATGCGGGGGGTGGTGATTGGCGAGCGCTGCTTTATCAAAAGCGGGGCGGTGCTCGGCAGCGATGGCTTCGGCAATACCCAGGAAGAAGGCCATTGGGTTCGAATCCCGCAACACGGCGGGCTTCGCATCGGTCATGATGTGCAGATCGGCGCGGTCACGACAATAGACCGTGGCGCTATTGGCGATACCGTCATCGCCGATGGGGTTGTTATCGATAATCTGGTTCAGATCGGCCATAACTGTCAGGTCGGCGAGGATACGGCGATCGTATCCTGTGTCGGTATTGCCGGCAGCGTGGTCATCGGCAAACGCTGCATTCTGGCGGGTGCGGTCGGAGTGGCGGACCACGTCACCATCTGTGATGACGTTCACCTGACAGGGATGGCAATGGTCACCGGCTCTATTGATCAGCCAGGGATGTACTCCTCGGGTACCGGCCTGTTGCCGGCGGCCGAGTGGAGAAAGGCAGCCGTAAGGTTTCGCCAGCTCGATGACCTGGCCAGACGCATCAGGGCGTTGGAGAGAGGTCTTAAATAGTTGCTCGGATTGTTTGTCTCCGGGAAGATGCGATTTGTCTTTTTTTTATAACAAGTTTCTGCTGAAATCCGCGTTTCACGATAGAACAAAAAGAGTGCGCCGTGGGCGCGCCTGTTAGGTTCAGAAATTTTTTCGATTGAGAAGGAAAATTAGAAGAGACTAAGAGATGGAATGGTTTTCAGAACTTCCGCTCGCACTCTGGATAGCCGCGTTCCTCGCTCTGTACATGGCCTGGGCAATCGGTGCCAACGACGTTGCCAACGCGATGGGGACCAGCGTCGGTTCAGGAGCCCTTACGGTCTGGGGCGCAATACTGGTTGCCGCTATTTTTGAATTCTGCGGCGCTTTCTTCGCTGGTGGACACGTTACCGATACCGTTCGTAAAGGCATGCTCGATCTGTCGATGATCGATCGGGATCAACTCATTTATGGGATGTTGGCATCACTTGCTTCTGCAGGCACTTTGTTGATTATGGCAACCCGGTTTGGCCTGCCAGTATCGACAACACACTCGATTGTCGGTGCCATTGTAGGTTTTGGCGCGGTTGCGATTGGACTGGATGCCGTAAAGTGGGGAAAGATTGCCCAAATCGTCCTGTCCTGGCTCACCTCGCCTCTACTGGCCGGTGTGATCGCGTTCTTTATCTTCCAAGTTACGCGATTCAAGGTACTGGATAAGCCGGACCCTATCGCCCAGATTCGAAAACTCGGGCCTATATTTTTCTTTTTTGTCTTCTTTATTATTGGCCTCGTCACTCTTTTCAAGGGGTTAAAACCCCTTAAACTGGATCTTGATCTCGGCCAGGCCCTGTTCGGATCGGTAGTGCTCGGATTGATTGGAACTGGGCTGGGAATTTTCTTTATTCGCAGGGTAAATCTGGGCCCGGAAGATCCCAAGCATCGTTTTAGTCGTGTTGAGCGTATTTTCGTAGTGCTGCAGATCCTTACAGCCTGTGCGATCGCTTTTGCCCACGGTTCCAATGATGTTGCGAACTCGATAGGACCCCTTGCGGCTGTCGCGCATGCAGTTCAGGGCATGGATCTGGGAAGCAAGGCGCCGGTAGAACCGTGGATGCTCGCCATTGGCGGGGTAGGGATAATAGTGGGGTTGGGAACCTGGGGTTATCGGGTAATGGAAACCGTTGGTAAGCGCATCACTGAACTGACCCCAAGCCGTGGTTTTGCCGCCCAACTCTCAGCAGCTACAACGATCGTCTTGGCATCGCGGATGGGTATTCCGATCTCGACGACGCATACACTGGTAGGAGCTGTCCTCGGGGTGGGTCTGGCCCGTGGCATCGGTGCGCTGGATTTACGCGTGGTCGGGAAAATTATTGCATCTTGGGTGGCGACGCTGCCAATCGCTGCAGCGCTATCGATATTTTTCTATTATTTTTTTAGAGGCTTATTAATCCCCTAGGAGGTATTCATGGCCTGGATAGATAAACTGGTTGGGAAATCCCCGATCAAACCAATGCAGCAGCACATGCAAGTCGCTGTGCGCTGTGCCCGCGAGGTAATTCCCTTGCTCGAAGCCATGGCCGCGGGGGATAACGAAGGAATTCGTGACCGTCGCGCAGAGATAGACCGGCTGGAACATGAAGCCGATCAGATCAAGCACGAGATCCGGTCTCATACGCCCAGGCGTTTTATGATGGCCTTGGATCGGCGTACCATACTTGAGATTCTGGATTATCAGGATTCCATTGCAGATGTTACCCAGGACATTGCAGAACTCGCGGATCAGCGCAGTATGCATCTGCCTGAGGCACTTCAAGAGCCGGTGTTGTTACTGGCGAGAAGTGTGATCGCAGCCTGTGAGCAGGGTCAGCGCATCATTGATGAGTTGGACGAACTGGTGGAAACCGGCTTTGGTGACGCTGAAGTTGGGCGGGTCGACGAGATGATTTCCGAGTTGGGCCGCCTTGAGACCGAAACAGATGCGCAATTAGATGCAGCGGCCCGGAAACTGTTTTCGATCGAGACAGAACTTGGCGTTGCCACGATTTTCTGGCACCAGGTGTTGCGACAGATTGCAACCCTTGCAGATCTCGCAGAAAGGGTGGGCAATCGCCTTCGCCTCCTGATGGCGACCTAATTTGTGCCTCTGGTTGCTAAGTGAGTATTCGACACCGAGGGTCTCAATAGCCAGGCCATAAACCCGGTCGCAATGGCCGCACCCGCGAACTGCATCAGAATAAATCCGGGTGCATTCACCGTAGCGATGCCGCTGAAAGTGTCGGTCATGCTGCGCGCGATCGTGACGGCGGGGTTGAAATGCGCTCCCGACACGGGACCGAACATGGTGATGAGCACGAACAGTATGGCGCCGAGAAATGTCATGGCACCGGGCCACACTTAGCAAGGAACTCACGGCACGACGCTGATCTCAGGTAATGCGCCGGTAGATGCTGTTGAGGGGCGTATCGCCAGAGGACGCGATCTTTCCTTTGTCGATCAAGTAAAGCAGGGATGCCAGGATCGAGCGGCTGGCACCTCCCGTCAGCCGCGGATCGAGTCCGGGATAGAGCGGTTCGATCATCTGCGCAATCCGTAGCGGCTCAAAAGCCAGAAGCTCGAGAATGTCATCCATGCGCTGGTAGCGATGCGCCACGAGTGCCTCGACATATGCATGCGGCCTCTGTAGTGGGGGACCATGGGTTGGCCAGTAGCACTTGTCGCTTCGCCCTAGCATGAGTTGAAGGCTGCCGAGATAATCCGCCATGTTGCCGTCCGGCGGTATGATGACGCTGGTCGACCATGCCATGACATGATCGCCGCTGAAAACATCGCCTGAGGCGGGCAGGGCAAAGCACATATGGTTGCTGGTATGTCCCGGGGTATGAATGCATTCCACCTCAAGTTCCCCAAGCTCAAATCGTTGCCCGTGTGCCAAGTGCATATCAGGTTCAAAATCGACATCGACCCCTTCTTCTGCACCTTCGTCCTGCGCTTGCGGTACGCATCCGTGAGGTCCAAAAGCCAATGTGGGCGCATCGCAGACTGCCTGCAAGGCGCGCGCTCCCGGCGAATGGTCCTTGTGACAGTGCGTTACCAGAATATGGGAGATGCGTTCACCCTCAAGGCCCGAAATCAGGGCATCAAGGTGCAATGGATCATCGGGTCCGGGGTCAATCACGGCAACCGTCCCGGTGCCGATGATGTAGGTTCCAGTGCCGTGGTAGGTGAAGGCACCTGGATTTCGGGCGGTCAGTCTCCGGATACCCGGGGCCAGCACTTCGATCTGTCCGTACTGAAAATGATGCTCACGGACAAAAGGAATCTCGGGCACCTAAAGCGCCTTACTGGGATTGGGACCAGGACTGTGCTGCGGGATCAAATACCTCAACCGGTGAAAACCGGGTCTTGTAGGACATTTTTGGACAGTCTGCGATCCAGTAGCCGAGGTACAGATTCTCATAATCGATCGAGCGGGTGAGTTCGATCTGATGCAGGATAGTCAGCGTTCCGGGACTGCGGTGGGTTTCGGATGGATGGTAATAGGTATAGACTGCCGATAGGCCATTCGCCACGTGATCCAGCACAGAGACGGCAAGGAGTCGTCTGCCGACGCGCAGTTCGATCATGAAGGTGTCCACGCCCGATTCGGTCATGAACTTCTGGTATCTTTCCGGATCGGGATTGTCCATGCTGTCGCCGGGGTGGCGCACCGATTGGTATTTGCGATACAGGGCAAAGTGTTCCTCCCGAAACCCCAGCGTCCGGATCTCCATCGAGACATCGCGGTTGCGCTTCCTGGTCCTGCGAAATGCCCGGTTCATCACGAAGTCCTTGACCCGGATGCGCGCCGACTGGCATTGGCGGCAGGCGGGACAATGCGGGCGGTAAAAAAGACTGCCGTTGCGCCTGAAGCCGTTCCGGATCAGGGTGTCGTAGAGCACAGAGGATACCGGGTATTTCGGATCAATCAGTAAATTCGCTGCAGTTTCGCGCGGCAGGTAGGGGCACGCGTGTGCGGTCGACTGGTAGAGATCCGGCGCGGTCTGTTGGCGGGTCATGGCAGTTTTTTCGCCGGTACTTCCCAATCCCAGGTGGCCGCGGTCACTGGGATCTGCACGGCTTGCTCGAGTTCACAAGAGAAGCGTTTTCTTGGGACTGCCTGTGCGCCTAGAGAACTCAGATGGCGAGACACGACCTGACAGTCGATAAAATGATACCCCTGCGTGGTGAGCGAAGCCGCAAGGCCGGCGAGCGCCGTTTTTGAGGCGTCGGCAACCCGGCTGAACATGCTTTCTCCGAAGAAAGCCTTGCCGATAGCAACACCATAAAGGCCGCCCACCAGTTGACCGTTCTGCCAGGTCTCCACGCTGTGGGCGTAGCCCATCCGGTACAGGGCGCAATAGGCATTTTGCATTTCGGAGGTAATCCAGGTGCCTTCCTGTTCAGTACGGGATTCAGCGCACACCTGGATAACACGGTCAAAGGCACGATCGGCGCTAATCTGAAAGCCCTGGGTCCGCATGCTCCTGCGCAGACTGCGGGAGATATGCACATGCGCGGGGTACAGGATTGCCCGGGGATCGGGTGACCACCACAGGATCGGTTGTCCGTCACTGAACCAGGGAAAGATACCCTGGCGATAAGCACTTAACAGCCTATCGGCGCTGAGATCGCCACCGACGGCGAGCAGGCCTTCAGGAGACGCGGCCTCCAGCGGGGGAAAGGTATAGGTTTTGGGCAGGCTCGCCATGGCAAAACCATTCTAGCACTGGGTGTCGGGCTTGCCGCTGTGTCTGAAAGGTGAGTGCGCCTGAAGGACCTCGGTATAGTCCGCGAGGTGACTTTCCTCCTCGGCGGTAAATCGGCGCACCGCATCATGAAAACCCTCATGAGCAAGCCAATGCCCCGATAGCGTGGTTTGCGGGGTCAGCCCCCGGCTGAGTTTGTGTTCACCCTGCGCGCCTGCCTCAAATCGCTTGAGGCCATGATCGATACAGTATTCGATCGGAGCGTAGTAGCAGGCTTCAAAGTGCAGGTCAGAAGCATGTTTAAGGGCGCCCCAGTAACGGCCGAACAGGGAGTTCTGGCCACGGAGAAAAAATGCACAGGCGATGGATCGGCCGCCGTGTTGCGCAGTAAGCAACTGCACCGCACTGGGCAATGTTTGCACCAAGGTCTCGAAGAACTTTCGATTCAGGTAGGGGTATGAGCCATGTTCGGCAATCGTATTGCGGTAGCAGGAAAACAGAAGATCCAGGTGTTCAGTGGTGATTTCCCTGCCGTGATGCCACTGAAGCGAGATGCCCTGCTCAATGACCCGGCGTCTTTCGCGAAGAATGTTTTTGCGTTTCTTTGAGGAAAGTCGCGTCAGAAAATCTTCGAAGCCCTGATACTGATCGTTATGCCAGTGAAATTGACGGCCCTCGCGTCGCACAAAACCATTTCCGGCAAGGGCGTCAAGATCTTTCTCGGTACAGAAAAGACAGTGCACTGAAGACGCTTTGAGTTCAGCCGCGATGGCGGGGAGCGCCCGGGTGATGCTGTTACGGATGAGGCTAGCGCCGTAGTCTGGGTGATGAAGTATTCGCTGCCCGCCAACGGGTGTAAACGGAACGGCGACAAGCAGTTTCGGATAATAGGGGATGCCGGAGCGCTGGTAAGCGCTGGCCCAGGCCCAATCGAAGATGAACTCTCCATAGGAGTGGGTTTTCAGATAACACGGCACCCCGCCAACCAGTTCTCCGTCAAGTTGCGCGGTGAGGTGACAGGGTGTCCAGCCGGATTCAGGGCAACAGCAGCCGCTCTCTTCGAATGCCAGGAGGAATTCATGACGCAAGCCGGGATTATCCGCATCGACCATGGCATTCCACTGGTCGGCATCAATGTTGCGCATTGAGGAGTTTGTTGTGATGCTGACCCTGACCGCTTTATCATTGGGGTCTCGCTCCTTGCGGGCCCGAAACTTAGACAGATGATTGTTCATTTGCGATGAATCGCCTTCCTGTTGCAATCGCGCAGCTCAATTTTACCGTTGGTGATGTCGACGCGAACGTCGACAAGATGCTGGCTGCGGCCGGCCGCGCGCGCTCGGAACTTGGGTGCCGGGCCGTTATCTTTCCGGAACTTTCGATTACCGGATATCCCCCGGAGGATCTGCTTTTCCGCAAGGATTTTCTTGACCGGGCTGACGCGGCGCTGGCGCGACTTACTGACGCGACTACGGATATCTCGGTCATTGTTGGTCATCCTCACCGGGCGCACGGGCACCTCTATAACGCGGCGTCGGTAATTTCAGAGGGCCGGGTCACCGCCCGCTACCTCAAGCGGGAGTTGCCCAATTTTGGTGTCTTCGATGAAAAGCGCTATTTCTCCCCGGGCGATCAACCGTGCGTGTTTCAGATCGACGGGATCAACATGGGTTTGACCATCTGTGAGGATGTCTGGCACGCCCAGCCGGTGGCAGACTGTGCAGCGGCAGGGGCGGACCTGATTCTCAATTTAAACGCTTCTCCCTACGACCTGCACAAGGCCCGCGAACGCGAGGAGCAGGTGGTGAGCCAGCGAGCCAAAGCCTCTGCGCTTCCCATCGTTTACATCAATCTGGTGGGCGGCCAGGACGAACTCGTGTTTGATGGTGGCTCGTTTGCGTGCAGTGCGGCTGGAGAGGTGATCTACCGGGAGGCATTTTTCGAGGAGACACTTTCCCGTCTTGATATCGCGTCGCAGGGAATCGAGCCGGTTAATAAATCCGTTGCATTGTTGGCCCGGGAAGAAAGTGTCTATCGGGCGCTTTGTATCGGCGTGCGTGACTACGTACAGAAAAATGGTTTTCAAGGCACGGTTCTGGGGCTGTCTGGCGGGATAGACTCGGCGCTGACCCTGGCCGTCGCGGCAGATGCTCTTGGAAAAAATAATGTCCATGCGGTCCTGATGCCTTCGCGATATACCCGCGAGATGAGCATTCAGGATGCCATGGCCGAGGTCGAGGCTCTGGGTGTTGCCCATGAGGTGATCCCGATTGAGCCGCTGGTAGAGAGTTACCGCCGCCAGCTTGAGCCGATCTTCCAGGGCTTACCTCAAGACACGACAGAAGAAAACCTTCAGTCCCGAATCCGGGGCAACCTGCTCATGGCGATTTCAAACAAGACCGGCAAACTGGTGCTGGCAACTGGAAACAAAAGCGAGATGGCGGTCGGCTATGCCACCCTCTACGGTGATATGGCCGGCGGTTTTGCTGTGATCAAGGATGTGTTCAAGACGCTGGTTTACGAACTTGCGGTGTACCGGAACACAAACGGAGAAGTGATTCCGGAGCGGGTGATTACCCGTCCGCCCTCAGCCGAGCTCGCGCCTGACCAGGAGGACACTGACAGTCTGCCACCCTATGGGGTACTTGATCCGATACTCGAGGCTTTTATTGAGCACGATTGCGCAGCGGAGGAAATCATTGCCAAAGGATTTGACCCGCAGGTCGTTGAGAATGTCATTCGCATGGTGGTGCGCAATGAATACAAACGGCGCCAGGCGCCCCCTGGGGTCAGGATCACACGGCGGGCTTTCGGCCGCGACCGGCGCTATCCGATTACCTCCGGCTTCAGTTGAGATACGGGCTGTCGGGATAGTTGAGTTTCAGCACCCGGACCGCGTCGTTATGGAGTTCGCTGAGACCCATTCGGGCGTATGCCTTGACCATCACACCGAGGGCGTCTTCTACCGCTGAAGAATTCCGGTAGGTCTCAAGAATCGATCGGGCCCGGTTCACGGCAGCGACGTCTGCTCCCATGGCGTAGTAATAGCGTGCAACCTCGACCTCATGGGTTGCGAGCACATTGATGATGTAGATCAGGCGTTTGCGCGTATCGGGTGCGTAGCGGCTATTGGGAAAGCGGCTGATCAATTCCTGGTAGGCAACGAACGCCCCCCGTACCGGGCCGATGTCATTGTTGGCCGGGTTATAGCCTGAGAGAGAGTCAAACAGGCTGTCGGGCGGCTCAAACAGGGCAAGCCCTTTTAGATAGAAAGCGTAGTCGACATTCGGATGGGTGGGGTGCATCTGGATGAAACGATCTGCGGCGGCAACGGTCAGTGCCGGTTCATCGTTCTTGAAATGCGCGTAGGCCGTATCCAGCTGAGCCTGTTCGGCGTTGCGGCCATAGGGGAAGCGGCCCAGTAGTTTTTTATAGGTATCGATTGCGCCGACCCAGTCACCAGCGGCCATCTGCTTCTGCCCGGCGCTGAGAAACTGTTCTGCCGTCCAGCCTGCGGTCTTGTCCTGTTCCTCCAGGATCGCGCAGCCCGTCATCAGCATCGCTGTGATCAGCAACGGCAGCGCAAGAACGCGGTGCCGGAAAAACGGGACGGAGGGGATTCGCATAAGCGGCTATTATACTTTCGGCCTCACCGTAACGAAGATATCGATCGTGACCGTTGAAGAGTGCAGTGACGAAGTGCTGACCGCAGTGGTGCCGGCATCGGCGGCGGGCGAGCGGCTGGACAAGGTGCTTCCCCGGATTTTCCCGCCGTATTCACGGTCGCAACTGCAAGGGTGGCTGAGAGAAGGCCGGATTACGCTTAACGGCGAGATTCCCGCTGCACGGTTGGCGGTTTGTGGCGGTGAGGCCTTGCGTCTGGAGGTCCCGCCGCCGCCAGCCTCGGACTGGCTGCCCGAGCCTTTACCGATGCCGGTCGTGTATGAAGACGATCATATTGCGGTGATCGACAAGCCCGCGGGATGGGTGGTCCATCCGGGCGCGGGAAACGCCTCAGGCACCCTGGCGAATGCTCTGCTGCACCGATACCCCGGGGTAAACGGGTTGCCCCGCGCCGGGATTGTGCACCGTCTCGACAAAGACACCAGCGGTCTTTTGGTCGTGGCATTAAGCGAGGCTGCCCGTACTGAGCTGATCAGGGCGCTTGCGGCACGCGAGATAAAGAGAGGATACCTCGCCATCGTCAACGGTTGCCCCATCAGCGGCGGCACGGTCGACGCACCGATTGGCCGGCATCCAAGAAACCGCCTGAAAATGGCGGTCACCCAGAGCGGCAGGCCGGCCCGGACAGACTACCGCGTGAAAGAGCGGTTCCGGGCGCATGGATTGCTTGCGGTTACCCTGCAGACCGGCCGCACCCATCAGATCCGGGTGCACATGGCGCACCTGGGTTTTCCGCTGGTGGGTGATCCGCTTTACGGCGCCCGTCTGCAACTGCCACCCAAACCGGATGCCGAACTCGAGTTACAACTCAAGGGTTTTTCCGGCCAGGCACTGCACGCCGGCGCGCTTGGGCTTGAGCATCCTGTCACAGGGAAAACCCTGAGTTGGCAAAGCCCATTGCCGGAAGACTTCGCAAATCTGGCGAGGGCTCTGGCGGCCGATGCGCGGTCTGACGCGTGAGCAGCATGGCGCTCAGGTGGATTCAGCCGGACTGGCCCGCGCCGGCACACGTTTGTGCACTAACTACGGAGCGTAGTGCCGAACGCCCGGCTGATCCACACGACGGGTTCAATTTTTCTGATGACGTGCAGGACGCGCCGGCAAATGTCGAGGCAAACCGCAAGACCCTCAAGGAAACACTCGGACTCGTGCACCCACCCGGCTGGCTAAGCCAGCAACACGGGACGACCATCCTGAACCTCGATGACCCGTGTGCGAAGTCAGCCGCAGATGGCAGTTTCACGACCCGGGATCACAAAGTCTGTGCCGTCCTTAGTGCAGATTGTGCACCTGTCTTCCTGAGTGACCGCCAGGGCAGTTTTGTCGCCCTATTGCACGTCGGCTGGCGTGGACTCGCGGGCGGGGTACTGGAAGCGGGCATCGCCACCGTGCCGAGTGCCCCGAGGGAGACTATCTGCTGGGTGGGACCTGCCATCAGCCAGGATTATTTTGAAATCGGGGAGGAGGTTCGAGATCAGCTGATCGGAAGCGATCTGGCCGATCAGGCTCACATTGCGCCCAGGGGTGAGCGCTTTCTCGCGGATCTTCCGGGCCTGATCCTGGCGCGCCTCAAGCGTATCGGTGTGGCTTATGCGGCAGCGAGCAGGCAGTGCACCTTTGCCGACCCCGGCCGGTGGTTCTCCTACCGGCGCCAGAGTCAGTGTGGCAGGATGGCTTCCTTGATCTGGATGGCTCGCTGATGCCAAAAAAAAGCGGGGCAGCGCCCCGCTTTTTTCAAACATACAGAAACTTACGGCTTGGCGGTAGTCAGGCCCAGGATTTCCCAGTCCTGCATGCCGCCCCGGTACCACTTGATCTTATGGGAAGGGTAGCCGAACTTCAGGAGGTTCTTGATGTTGTTCGGTGATTGCCCGCACCACATGCCGTTGCAGAACATCACAGCGGTCTTCGCATTGGTGAAGTCAAACAAGCCTTCGCTTTCTGCAACATTGAAGACATCCTGCATGATCTCGGCGATCTCGATTGGGGTAGCGCCTTTGGCCGGGTTCAACTTGGTCCACGGCACGTTAATCGCGCTGGGGATGGTGCCCTTGGCGACCCAGTCCGGCGTCCGTGAGTCGACCACGACAATCGATGAATCGCCGTCGCTCATCATCTTGGCGTAGTGGATCATTTCGCGCTCGGCGATGGTCTCAACTCCCGGGGCCAGAACCGCCGGCTGAATGCAGAACGGTGGGCAAGGACGTGAAGTCTTGGCGAAAGCCGGGTTAACCGTATTTTTGTTGTCCTGGTTTCGGGTGATATCGGTGGCGGAACCATTGTGCTTGACGGTCACGGCCATCGTGTCACCGGTAATGCCAACGGGTTTATTCGCCTGCGCACCCAGCGGCAGCAACAGAGCCAGTCCCAGAGTACCGGCAGTCAAAATTTTCAGGTTTTTCAAAATCGCTCTCCTGTTCAGTTGGTCAGTTGGTGGTATCGGTTTTACTCATTTACAGAATCAGGCACACGGTGGTGCCTGCCGGGTTCATTGAGCGCTGAGGCTGTGCGATGTTGCTTCTCAAAGGCCAGCGCAACACTTCAACGAATTTCAATCAAATATCAGTCGCACTCCGGTTCCTGGCAGATCTCGGCGTCCGGGTTGCTCTCGCACCAGGTGACGCAGGCATTCTGATTGGCCTCGCACCAGGCGGCCGCGTCCCCATCTGCGGGCGGGCCCTCCGCAAGGGCGAGTGATGTTCCGAGAAAAATGCTTGTGAAAAAAACCAGAAACTGCTTCATCTCGGCGACCGTCAAACTGCTCTGATATCAAACACTCTCTATAATCTAATAGAGTAACCCGCCCAGCAGAGCGGTTCCACCATCAGTTTACTATCTAGCGATAAATTTCACTAATTAAGTATGTGGGATATCCGAAAAGTAATAGTTACACTCTTTTTTGGCGGATTTTTAGGCGTCGGGCTGATAAATCCGGGGCCGGTGAATGCCAATGCACTGCAATATACCCTGCAGGACCTCGAAGGAAAGGCCCAAAATCTGAGCCAGTACCGCGACCGGTGGGTCATTGTGAATTTCTGGGCGACCTGGTGTGGGCCCTGCATCCAGGAAATCCCCGAACTCATGGCATTTGCGGCGAGTTACCCCGACGAGGTGTATGTCGTAGGCATTGCCTTTGAGAAAACCCCAGTCGAGAAGATCCGTTCATTTGTCGGGGAACTTGGGATCAGTTATCCCGTGCTGGTGATCGGCGAGCAGCCACTGGTACCAATGGAGCCCCTGAAAGGGCTGCCGTCAACGTTTCTGATCTCACCGAAAGGGCAGGTTGTGCATTCCCACGTCGGGCCCGTGACTGCCGATCAATTAGCCCAGTGGCTGGCTCAGCGCCTGGAAGGCGAATCAAACTGAAGGCTGAGGTCGATTGCACGCACGTTTTTGGTGATCTCGCCGCATGAGATGAAGTCCACGCCCGTGAGGGCGATTTCCTGAATCGTCCGGGCAGTGACGGCGCCCGAGGCTTCAAGTTGGGCACGGCCGTCATTGACTTCGACGGCTTCGCGTAGTTGTGTCAATGAAAAGTTATCCAGCATGATCCGGCGGGCGCCGGCCGCAAGTGCCTGTGACAGTTCGTCAATGGTTTCCACCTCGATCTCGATGAGATCGATATCCCCGGCGTAGACGCCAGCGGCATCAAGTGCAGATGTTATGGAGCCGGCTGAGCGGATGTGATTCTCTTTGATCAAAACCCCGTCGTAGAGGCCGAGGCGGTGATTGCTGCCCCCGCCGCACTGCACCGCATACTTTTGCGCAAGACGCAGCCCGGGCAGGGTCTTGCGGGTATCCAGGAGTTGTGCCTGCGTGCCCTGGATTTCACGGACCATGGCTCTTGTGGCCGTTGCGGTCCCGGCCAATAACTGCGCGAAATTCAATGCGGTACGTTCGCCGGAAAGGATGGCCCGGACAGATCCTTCGATGACACACCACGTTTTCCCGGCAGGTATCTCATCGCCGTCGTTGAAGCACCAGTCGGTGTGCACAGCGGGGTCCAGAATCTCGAAGACCGCCTCTACCCAGTCGCGCCCACAGGCGACAGCGTCCTCCCGGCAGATGAGTTGCGCGCGCACCGTTTCGGATTCGCTGATGAGCAAAGCCGTAAGATCCCCTGCGCCAATATCTTCAGACAGCGCCAATGCGACCTGTTCGCGAATCTGCTCTTTCGTGGGGCTCATGCTTATCTCGGACCTGCCTCAATGCCTATTATCGCCGGGGCACGATACAGCGCCAGCCTGCCCGGATGCGCTCAATGCCATTGCAGCGAAGTCTGAAGCCTGCCTTGATTCACTTCAGTTTACCCCCATATTTAAAGGGAAAAAAATTTTCGGGTTCCGGGTGAATTCCGGAGAACATCAGCCGTAGTTTTTAGGAGTGAAGCGATCATGCGGATGGACAGGTTGACGACGAAGTTTCAGATGGCGCTGGCCGACGCGCAGAGTCTTGCGGTGGGCCGTGACCATCAGTTCATTGAGCCGGCCCACCTGATGGTGGCCCTGCTTGACCAGGATGGGGGCAGCATACGTTCGCTGCTGACCCGATCGGGCGCGAATGCCAACGCGTTGCGATCCCGCCTCGGTGAAATCCTGGATGGATTTGCCCGGGTTGAAGGAACCGGCGGCGATGTCCAGATTTCTACTGATCTGGGACGGACACTCAACCTCACGGACAAACTCGCGCAAAAGCGGGGCGATCAGTTCATTTCGAGTGAGCTTTTTATCCTCGCGGCGCTTGAAGACAGCGGTCAACTGGCTGATGCGATGAAGAATGCCGGTGTCGTCAAGGGCGCCGTGGAAAAAGCCATTGAAGAAGTCCGCGGTGGTGAAGCCATTAACGATCCGAATGCTGAAGAGCAGCGCCAGGCCTTGGAAAAATACTCGATCGACCTCACCGAGCGTGCCGAGCAGGGTAGGCTCGATCCAGTGATCGGACGGGACGAGGAGATTCGCCGCACAATTCAGGTTCTGCAGCGGCGAACCAAGAACAACCCCGTACTGATCGGCGAGCCCGGAGTGGGTAAAACGGCGATCGTCGAGGGGCTTGCCCAGCGGATTGTGGACGGAGCAGTCCCTGAGGGGGTGCGCGGCAAGCGTCTGCTTGCGCTCGACATGGGTGCGCTCATCGCCGGCGCTAAATTCCGGGGTGAGTTTGAGGAGCGGCTCAAGGCCGTGCTGACCGATCTCAGCAAACAGGAAGGCCAGGTGATTCTGTTTATCGATGAGTTGCACACCATGGTCGGCGCGGGTAAAGCAGAGGGTGCCATGGATGCGGGCAATATGCTCAAGCCCGCGCTTGCACGGGGCGAGCTGCATTGCATTGGCGCAACCACGCTCGATGAGTACCGGAAATATGTCGAGAAAGATGCCGCTCTGGAACGGCGTTTCCAGAAGATCCTGGTGGGCGAGCCGGGGGTGGAAGACACCATTGCGATTCTGCGCGGCCTCAAGGAGAAATATGAGGTTCATCATGGCGTGGACATCACGGATCCGGCCATCGTTGCGGCGGCAACCTTGTCGCACCGGTACATCAGCGACCGACAACTGCCTGACAAGGCAATCGATCTGGTCGACGAAGCCGCGAGCCGCATCCGGATGGAGATCGATTCCAAACCCGAGTCGATGGACCGGCTGGACCGGCGCCTGATTCAGCTGAAAATCGAAAAAGAAGCGGTCAAAAAAGATACCGATGAGGCATCGAGAAAGCGTCTTGATGCTTTAGAAAGCGAGATCTCGGAGATCGAACGAGAGTACGCCGATCTCGATGAAATCTGGAAGGCGGAAAAGGCAGCAGTTCAGGGCAGCCAGCACATCAAGGAAGCCCTGGACCAGGCACGCAGCGAGGTGGAAGCCGCTCGCCGTGCCGGAGACCTCACCCGGATGTCGGAACTGCAGTACGGTCGCATTCCGGAGCTCGAGAAGCAGCTTGCTGATGCGCAGGATCATGAGTCGGGTGGCGAAACCCAGCTGCTGCGGAACAAGGTTACCGATGAGGAGATTGCCGAGGTCATCGCCCGTTGGACAGGTATCCCTGTCGCCCGGATGCTCGAAGGCGAGCGGGAAAAGCTGCTGCGCATGGAATCAGAGTTGCACCAGCGGGTCATCGGGCAGGACGAAGCCATCCGCGCGGTATCGGATGCGATCCGCCGTTCCCGGGCGGGCCTTTCAGATCCGGACCGGCCTTACGGCTCTTTTCTCTTCCTCGGGCCAACGGGGGTTGGCAAGACTGAACTGTCCAAAGCGCTGGCGGAATTTCTGTTCGACACGCAAGAGTCCATGGTCCGTGTCGATATGTCAGAATTTATGGAGAAACACTCCGTTGCAAGGCTGATCGGCGCCCCGCCGGGATATGTCGGATACGAGGAAGGCGGCTATCTCACCGAAGCAGTGCGTCGCCGCCCGTACTCGGTGATCCTGATGGATGAGGTCGAGAAAGCACACCCGGAAGTGTTCAACGTGCTGTTGCAGGTGTTGGACGACGGCCGTCTGACCGATGGTCAGGGTCGTACTGTGGATTTTCGCAATACGGTCATCATCATGACCTCCAATCTCGGGTCAGACCGGATTCAGGAACTTGTCGGCGAGGAGCGCTATGCCGAGATGAAAGCGCAGGTGATGGCGGTGGTCAGCCAGCACTTTCGCCCCGAGTTCATCAATCGGGTGGATGACATGATTGTCTTTCATCCGCTGCTCCGGGAGCAGTTGCATGAAATTGCCCGGATCCAGATCGGCATTCTGGCGGCTCGCCTCGCCGCCCGCGACCTTAACCTGCGCGTGACCGATGCGGCCATTGGTAAGCTGAGCGATGCCGGATTCGACCCGGTATACGGGGCGCGGCCGCTGAAGCGCACAATCCAGACGCAGTTGGAAAATCCGCTGGCGCAGGAGATTCTCTCGGGCCGCTTTGGCCCGGGCGATACCATTGTTGCCGACGTCAGCGGCAGCGACTGGGTGTTCCGTTCAGAAAAGACCGACACCGCTGAGGTTGCTTGATCCAGCCTTATCCGAAGTTTCGGGGAGGACTACCTTCGTGGCCATCCCAACCGCTAGGCGGTAGACTCCCCGGCAGATTCGCAAGGAAGCCAGCATGAAAGCAATGATTCTGGCCGCGGGCAAGGGAACGCGGGTGCGTCCGCTGACCCACGTCATGCCCAAGCCCATGATTCCGGTTCTCGGAAAGCCGGTGATGGAATACCTGGTTGAGCACCTGGCCCGCCATGGTTTCGATCAGATCATGGTCAATGTCAGCCATCTCGCTCAATCCATCGAAGGTTATTTTGGTGACGGCCGGCGATGGGACGTTGAGATCGGCTACTCCTTTGAAGGACACCTGGAAGGCGGTGAGACGGTCGCGGCCCCGGTCGGCTCCGCCGGCGGCATCCGCCGGATACAGGACTATGGCGGATTCTTCGACGACACATTTGTTGTGGTCTGTGGAGATGCCGTCATAGATCTGGATTTGACCGCAGTGGTGCGCAGACACTGGCAGTCGGGTGCTATGGCCAGCATCGTCGTACGCGAAGTACCCCGTGAGCGGGTCTCAAGTTACGGCGTGGTCGTTTGCGATGATCAGGGGCGGATCCAGTCCTTCCAGGAGAAGCCCCAGATCAAAGAAGCCCTTTCGCAACTGGTCAACACCGGCATCTACGTCTTCGAACCGGAGATCATTGAGCTCATTCCGCAGGATATCGAGTTCGATATCGGCAGTGAACTCTTCCCTTTGATCCTTGAAAAGGGTCTTGCGTTCAGTGCGATTGAGGCGCCGTTTAACTGGATTGATATCGGACATCTCAGCGATTACTGGCAGGCGAACCAGCAGATGATGCGCGGGAAACTGCGAGGGGTGCGCATGCCGGGGACGGAAGTTCGACCCCGGATCTGGACCGGATTAAATGTCAATGTCGACTGGGACGAGGTTCGCGCCGAAGGCCCCATTTATGTCGGCTCGGCCTCCCGAATCGAGCCAGGATGCCAGATCTTCGGTCCTACCTGGATCGGCCAGGGGTGCCATCTTCAAAGCGGTGCCCATATCTCCCGCAGCATCCTCTTTGAATACAGCCGCATCGGCTCGAGTGCCCAGGTGACCGACTCGCTGGTGTTTGGCCGCAACTGTGTTGATCAAAACGGCGAGAGTGTTCCCGATACCAATGGGGCGCTGGATTGGGTCGGCGACGCCCGTGAACTGACGGGTCGTGCCGACTCGGCACCCTGACGTTCGCTGGCGCTGTCGCTGGCAACGCCCGACGACTCCGGATCAGCCGCCGGTAAGCGCTGCTTTTGTCAGAAGATCGTTGACCCGCTGAACGTATGCCGCGGGTTCTGGAAGCGGAGCGCCTTCGCTGAGCGCGGCCTGATCAAACAGCACCTGCGTCCAGTCGGAAAGATTCGCATGTTCCGGGCTCAACTGTCGGATCAAGGGATGATCAGGGTTGATCTCCATGATCGGTTTGGCATCCGGGGCGTTCTGGCCCATGGCCTGCAGAATCCGCTCGAGATTGCCGCCGAGGTCTGTTTCATCGGCTACCAGACAGGCGGGGGAGTCTGTCAGGCGCTGGCTGACGCGTACACTTTTGACGCGCTCCCCCAACAGAGACTGCATCTTCTCGGTGAGCTCCGCGAGGTCTTTCTCCTTCGCTTCGTTTGCTTTCTTGTCTTCAGCGGTTGCGAGATCCTCCAGATCGAGCGCGCCTTTAGCGACCGATTTCAGAGGTTTGTCCTTGTATTCACCAAGCGATGACACCAGCCACTCGTCAACGGGATCGCTAAGCAGTAACACCTCGATGTCGTTCTTGCGGAAGATCTCAAGGTGGGGCGAGGTACTGGCCGCGCTGTGGGATTCGGCGGTGATGTAGTAAACCGCTTTTTGCTTCATGGGCATGCGCTTGAAATAGGCCGCCAGGGATTCGGACTGCTCGGCATCTTCGCTTCGGGTCGAATTGAAGCGCATCAGGTCGGCGAGCACAGTACGGTTATCGTGATCCTCGACGACACCCTCTTTAAGCACCTTGCCGAACTCCTTCCAGAAAGCGGCATAAGTCTCGGGCTCTTTCTCGGCCAGCCGGCTGAGCTCGGAAAGAATCTTTTTCACCGACGCAGAACGGATCCGGTCTATGTCCTTGTTGTTCTGAAGAAATTCACGGGATACGTTCAGCGGCAGATCCGCCGCGTCAACAACGCCACGGACAAACCGCAGGTACGAGGGCATCAGGTATTTCGCATCATCCATGATAAAGATGCGCCGCACGTACAAATTAATGCCATGGCGCTGCTCGCGGTCCCAGAGATCAAATGGTGCTTTTTTGGGAATAAAGAAAAGCGATGTGTACTCCAGGTTGCCCTCGACACGGTTGTGCAGGGTCGCGAGCGGCGCTTCGCTGTCATAACTCAATGACTGGTAAAAGCGCTGGTACTCCTCTTCGGATATTTCGGTTTTGGGCCGGGACCAAAGCGCGGAGCCGCTGTTGACAGACTCCCACTCACCCTTTTTGTCTTTTTCCTCAGAGGGCATCTCGATCGGCAAGGAGATGTGATCTGAGTACCGGCTGATAATTCCCCGCAGGCGAAAATCCTCGGCGAATTCCTTATCTTCATCCCGAAGGTAGATCGTGATGCTGGTGCCACGCTCCGCGACCTCTACTGACTCGATGGTGTATTCACCCTCGCCGTCTGACACCCAGCGCACACCGGCATCAACGGGTTCACCCGCGTGGCGTGTAGTCAGTTCGACCTTTTTCGCAACCAGAAATGCAGAGTAGAAACCGACGCCGAACTGTCCGATCAGGTTGGCGTCGTTGGCGGCGTCTCCACTCAACGCGTCGAGAAACTGCCGGGTACCGGAGCGGGCGATGGTGCCGATGTTGTCGATGACTTCATCGGCTGTCATGCCAATACCGTTATCCGTTATCGTGACGGCTTTTTCATTCTTGTCGAAGCTGACCTTGAGCCCAAGGGTCTCGCCATCCTCCATCAGACCGGCGTCTGTCAGAGCGGCGAACCTGAGCCGGTCGCAGGCGTCTGAACCGTTGGATATCAGCTCCCGCAGGAAGACCTCCTTGTTCGAGTAGAGCGAATGGATCATCAGCTGCAGAAGCTGCTTCACTTCGGTCTGGAAACTGTGGGTCTGGGCGGCGGTGGTCTGCGACATCTTGCGATACTCCGGGCTGATAAATAGAAAATTCCTGACAGGCTTTGGAAATCTTAATCAGCAGTACAAATGGGGTTGGACTGAAGAAAATCAAGTGACCTGGGGTAACTCGCGTCGTGAACTAAACGGCCGGCGCTTCAAGTTGCGATGAGCCGGAATCATCCGGCAGATTTTTCATCGGGAAGCGCTTAGCCCGACAACTGCGCCCGGTAAGGGGTTATCCGCTAGAATCGCGCCTGGGCGGAGGTCGCCGCCCACAGTCGGGGCATAGCGCAGTCTGGTAGCGCACCTGCTTTGGGAGCAGGGGGTCGGGGGTTCAAATCCCTCTGCCCCGACCAGTCACTCTGCCAATCGGTACGGCGCCCGTAGCTCAACCGGATAGAGCAACGGCCTTCTAAGCCGTAGGTTACAGGTTCGAGTCCTGTCGGGCGCGCCAGCCCTTTGATCCCGGGGTTTCCCCTGTATTGTGCCCGGTTCGCTGGCGTCGGGATGCAGATTTATTGGATAATTACCGGTTCAGACAAGCGCATGTGGTGACCGTAGCTCAGTTGGTAGAGCCCCGGATTGTGATTCCGGC
>CEQE01005210.1_pt1 | contig 25199 bp, 19 predicted proteins | sample 356201 | NCBI WGS metagenome assembly CEQE01 (sample SAMEA2619970, study PRJEB7988) | marine metagenome | biome: marine biome (ENVO:00000447); feature: mesopelagic zone (ENVO:00000213) & marine oxygen minimum zone (ENVO:01000065); material: "saline water (ENVO:00002010), including plankton...
TCCCCGTGCTCCCGCACGGGGTATCCAGGGTTGTTTTCTCATGAATACTTTAATTCTCCCCAATTCACAGAGCCTGATTGAAGAGATTATCTCAAACCTTAATAGCTCCGTAAAAGACTTTTCAGATTATCTCATCGTTTTTCCCGGCAAGAGGCCTTCCCATTTCATGAGAAAAGCCCTGGCTCAAAGAGAAAAGGGAAGCCTCATACCACCCATTATTTTTTCAATTGATGAATTCATTGATCATGCTTATGAAAAAGAATTTAGTCTTTTTGAAAAAAAAATAGAACCCATAGACAGCGTTGCAATATTGTTCAAGCTTCACAAAATGGCTTCAAAACCATTAGGAGGAAAGAGTTTTATCTCGGCGGACAGTTTCTTTCCTCTTGGCCTGAAAATTTTTAACTCTGTTGAAGAACTTTATATCGAGGGAATTGAACCTCGAAGAATTAGAGAAATTGAAAATATTTCCACTAAAATAATTCCAGAGCAGTCTGCAGGCACGCTTCAATCAATCTCGTATTTTTACGATGAATTTTACGAGGAGTTAAAAAGACAACAATACTCAACAAGATCGTTACGGTACAGGGCTGTTGCGGAAAGAATTAATGACATAGATTTATCACAACTTAAAAAAATAATTTTTGCCGGGTTTTTCGCTCTGACACAGTCCGAACGTAACCTGTTTAATAAGATTTCAAGTTGGGAAAATTCCCTGTTTATCTTTCAGGAGGGTGCAGGATTAGAAGAAAAACTTCGAGCATTGGATTTGAACGATGACAACATGGAATATACAAGTACAAAAAAAAAAGGAGATAGGCGCAAAGAACCTGGTTTCTTTTTTTATCAAAGCCCTGACACACATGGCCAGGTTTTTGGATTAAGCAGAATTATAAAAAACGATCTGGAAAAAAATATTATCCCCGGTGAAAACACTGTTTTCGTCCTCCCCTCCTCTGAAACATTATTTCCTTTATTCCACCAAACCCTTCCTCTTATGGATAAAGACGATTACAACATCTCCATCGGTTATCCTCTGCACAGGACGCCTCTATTTGGTTTTTTTAATAACCTCATGAACCTCCTGATCTCAAAGAAAGGAGACCGCTTCTATACACCCGATTACCTGAAATTTATTCTCCATCCTTACACAAAAAATATATTTTTTGACAAAAGAGCGGATGTTTCGAGAATAATGTTTCACTCTCTTGAAACCAAACTTGCCGACAAAAGAACGAAAACCTTTATCAGCCTGCAGGAGATAGAAGAAGATAGTGAGTTTTTCGATGAAATGTCTACACTGTTAACGGAAACAAACTTTGATATCGATATTAACGCAGATGATTTAAGAGAACACCTGAAGGCTATTCATAATAATATAATTAACCGTTTCAGTTCTTTTAAGAATATTAGAGATTTTGCCTTAAAAAGCACTGAAATCCTCACTTATATATACAAAAACAGCACCGCGCGGCTCCATCCTTTTTTCTACCCTTTTTACGAAGAATTTATCAAATCCTTTGATTCCATAGCCGGGTCTCTTTTAAAAGATATGTCATTTAATGAGACAACCGGTTATTTTAATTTCTTCAGGAAATATATCATGATTTGCAGGACACCTTTTGAAGGAACGCCTGTAAAAGGGTTGCAGGTTCTTGGATTTCTTGAAACAAGAAACCTGAAGTTCAACAGGGTCTTTATTCTGGACGCCAATGAAGGGGTACTGCCAAATACCGGGAAGGAAGATTCCCTGCTTCCGTATAAAATCAGGGAAATACTGGGTATCCCAACATACAGAGACAGGGAAAAACTTTTTGCCTATTATTTCGATACTCTGGTAAAGGGCGCAAAAGAAGTACATATCTTTTTTGTTGAAAAAAATAAAAAGGAAAAAAGCAGATTTGTGGAAAAATTAATTTGGGAAAAACAGAAAAAAGATAAGAAAACAGGCTCTAAAGATTATATAAAATCCATTAACTATGAAGTAAAGCTGCATAGCAAAACCCCGGTTCCAATAAGAAAAACCAATGAGATAATAGCGTTTTTGCTAAATTATACATATAGCGCTACTTCGCTCGATATCTACTTGAGATGCCCTTTGATGTTTTACTACCAGTATGTCCTGAATCTTGGGGAAAAGAAGCAAGTTACCGGTGAAATAGAAAAGGTTGAGATAGGAACCTTTGTCCACAAACTCCTTAAAACATATTTTCAAAACAAAAAAGGTAGGCTACTGGATAAAAAGGACATAAATTTTGATGAAATGGATGAACTTGCAGACAGACTTTTTAAGGAAGATTTTGGCAAAGAACTTTCAGGCGCCGTGTATCTTTTAAATATTCAAGTTAAAAAAAGGATGAAAGAGTTTTTGGAAAAATATCAAATTCCCCTGCTTGAAAAAAATGAAATTGTGATCATGGAGCTTGAACATAAACTCAAAACCTCCATCCACTCTTTTAATCTCAAAGGTAGTTTGGACAGGATTGAAAAAAGAAGCGGGAAAATTTATATTATCGATTATAAGACTTCAGCAAACGATCAATACCTAAAAATCAACTTTAAAAAACTTGATCCCTCAGACAGGAATAACTGGAGTGATTCTATCGGCAGCCTCCAGCTCCCCTTCTACCTAACCCTCCTTATCGCAAACACAGGGGAAAATGCTGATAGTATGAACGGAGTATTTCTGACTTTGGGCAGGATGGCAATGGATGAAAAAACCGAGATACCTCTCTTTCAATCAGCAGAAGAGGCTTCAAATTATTTTCCTATATTGCAGGATATCATTTTTAAACTTCTTGATGAAATCGTAAATCCGGATATTTCCTTTGAGCCCTCGAAGAAAAGGGAAAAAACCTGCTCTACATGCATGTTTCATCACATCTGCGGGGTATAATAATTCTTAACCACGAAGCACACGAAAAGGCAACAATCCCATGCCCCTCTTTTCTAATGGGGGATACTATCAATTAAAAAAATGAACAAGTGCCAGGCTTAACCATGGGAAATAAGTAATAATTATAAGACCGATGAGGCGCAGTCCTAAAAAAGGAATCACCGCTCCGTATAGTTCAACAACCGGTTTGTTAAACCGGTAACTGGCTATGAACAGATTGATCCCGACCGGTGGGGTGGAATAACCTATTTCCAGGTTAGTCAGAAAAATAATCCCGAGATGCACCATGTCCACCCCAAAGCTTTGAGCAATAGGCACAATCAGCGGAACCACCACGATGATCGCGGAAAATATATCCATCATACAGCCGACGATCAGGAGAAAGATGTTCAGTAGTATTAGAAACGTTAATTTACTGTCGATATGATTTTTCATGAAGGCTAAGATTTTCATCGGAATCTCTTCGTCAATCAGGTAGTTGGTCAGACCCATCGCCATCCCGAGGATAATAAGAATCCCTCCTATTAGTATCATGCTCTCTTTCATTATGCGCGGAACATCTCTAAACAAATGGAGGTCTTTATAAATCACGACTTCTGTCAACAAAGTATAAAATGCTGCTACAGCAGCAGCCTCTGTCACTGTGAATATCCCGCCGTATATTCCAACTAAAATGATCAGAGGCAGTGGTATTTCCCAGCTTGCTTCTTTTGCGGCAATGAAGACTTCTTTAAAATTAAACACCCTTTTTAACGGTTGAGAAACCTGCGCAACTTTTATGTTGTAAACAGAAATAATCAGGATCATCAAAATACCGGGGATAATTCCTGCAATAAAGAGTTTATCCACATTGGTTTTAGAAACCAGACCGTATAATATTAATGGCAGACTTGGAGGAAAAAGAAGCCCGAGACTCCCTGATGAGGTCATGAGACCCAAGGAAAATTTATTCGGATATTTTTCTTTCAATAAAATCGGAAATAAAAGTCCTCCCAGGGCAATGATGGTTACGCCTGATGCGCCGGTAAAGGCGGTAAAAAAAGCGCAGGATACAAGAACAATTATTGAAGTGCCGCCGGCTAAATGACCGAATAATGCCCTGTTTAAATTCATCAGCCGCTTCGGAGCGTTACTTTCGGCTAACAGATAACCTGTAAATGTAAAGAGTGGAATAGCCAGAAGTGTCGGGGCAGAAGCCATCCTGTACATTTCAATCATAATGGCGGAACTGTCAATCTCAATGGTGTGAAAAGCCAGAAGAGCAATAGCGGAAATGATAATAAAAAGAGGCGTTCCAAGAAGCGCAAGAAGGATAAAGATGAAAATCCACAGGGTCATTTAAAAAGATTCCAAATTTCAGATGCCAAAAACTTCTCTGATAATAATAAAGGGTTCGGGGATCAGAGTGCTGTGGTCAGAAACAAACCGTTATACCTTTTCTGATCCCTGAAACAGTTCTACTGTTTCCGACACCGTTTTGAGATAAAAGCGAAAAGTTATGACAATAAATGTAACCGGCAACACAATAAGAAAATACCATGTGGAAATGCCTAAGAATAATTCACTGCCAGCCATTTTTTCATCCATCATAAATACCCAGGAAGCCCGCGTTAAAAAACAACAGACTGATCCGGAAATTGCATTAATCAAAATTTTTCGAAAAGCATTTGATTTTTTGTTAAAAAACCGGGATAAAACATCTATACTGATATGCTTTTCATAGCGCGTTGTTAAAGCAGCCCCAATAAAGGTGATCCATAAAACCAGATGCCGCAAGAAAATATCCGCCCATGGGATTCCCTCGGAAAATATGTTTCTAAAAACAACCTGAAGAAAAGAAAAAATAATCATGAAGGAAAGAATCAAAATTAGAAGAAATTCTTCAATCTTGACTAAATAGGAGTCAAATCGAAGAGTCAGCTGGATGAGATTAAATGGCCGGCGCGTTGTGTTCATTTTAGATTTAATATTGCAAAAATTATTTTTTTTACCGCAAAGACGCAGAGGCCGCAGAGAAATAATTGTAATTTTAGCATGTTAGCTTTGCGATCTTTGCTTCTCTGCGGTTGATTTGTTTCATATCTTATTTTCTTAGATGAAAGCTGACCACTGATAGCTGAGCGCTTAATTAATTTGCCAACTGTCTTGCTCTAAACAAGTTCAAAGATGAAATAATTTTTTCTAACATGTCTCTTGAGTAAAGCTTATCCACAAGATTATCCCTTACTGTTTTCCCTGCTTTTGAAAATGCTTTTACGTCTCTTCCTTCCGGTTCCTTTACCAGGATGATACCTGCTTCTTCCATGACCTTAATAGACTTGTCATTATCTTTTCGCGTTAAGGCTATTAAACGGGAAAAATGTTTTTTGGACAAATTCATCAGGAGATCTTTCAAATCAGCAGGCAGTTTGTTAAAGAATTTATTGGAAATCAAAACCGCTCCCGAAGCATTGCCAATAGGATACATGCTGATATATTTTATTTTAGTAAACCATTGCAGAGAAATAGCGGCTAATGGAGAACCATAAACAGTGTCAATAAGTCCTGTTTGCAGAGAAATCAACACATCTGTAATGGACAAAGGGTAAGGTGAGAGGCCTAAAGCCTTAATCATTTCGTTTGCCAGTGGGTCTCCCTCCCACATCCACATTTTTATCCCGGCCATGTCATTGATAGTAGCAATGGGTTTATTAGAAAATATGTGAACCGGGCCTACCTCTACCCAACCAAGAAGGGTATAGCCTTTTTTATGAAAGGCATTAGAGAAATATTCAAAATAAGTATTATAAATATGGTCAATTTCTTGCCGGCTATTAAACAGAAAAGGGAGATCCAAAGCTCTAACTTCCGGAAGTATTTGGCCCATTCCCACACCGGAAAAGCCACCTGCATGAAGTTGTCCTATCCTTATTTTTCTGATAACATCTTTTTCATCCCCTGAAACACCACCAGCATAAATTTTGAATTTCATGCGATTATTGCTCTTTTCCCGAATTTCCTTATCCAGCTCTCTCATAACATTCATCCAGGTAGACCCTTCAGGCGCAAGAGTAGCAAATTTGATAGTATGTGATGCTGGGCTGCCACCTTCTGCCAGAGTAAAACCGGTTATAAATAAAGCAGCAATAAAAAACGAAGCAATTTTTGTTTTAATATTCATCTTCTGCATTAGCAAAAATGATAGATTTTTCGGTTAATGATGTCAAAAAAATAATTTGACCCCTTTATTGCATAAGTTTATACTAAATTTTTTCGCATAGTACCCTCTTGGCTGCCTGGAGTTTGCTTTAGCTGTCTAATGACAAAAAGCCGAAATATTTGCTCTGTCTTAATTATCTTTTCTATTGCTTTCCTTTCTTATTTTAATACCTTTACTAATAGTTTCCACTTTGACGATTTTAGATATATTCTGCATAACGTAGAATTCAAAGAATATATTCAGCAGCCTTTTTCAGTTAACGGCACTCTTTCCAATCTTTCAAATCGGTCTATTGTCCTTGCTACCTTACGTTTAAATCATTCTCTTGATGGATTTAACGTCTTTGGTTTTCATGTTGTAAACCTGACAATTCACATAACAACCTGTTTGCTAATTCTTTTGTTTGCAAAAGAAGTTCTTCAATTTAACAAAACCTTAAAAACAGAAGATAGAAACAAAAGCAAACTAAATATTCCATTAATATCCGCATTACTGTTTGCAGTCCATCCTATGAATACACAGGCAGTTACTTATGTCACAGGGCGGACTACATCTCTGGCTGTTTGTTTTTACATAGCTTCTTTTTTGTTTTTTATTAAAGGTGTCAGGAAAAACCTGCCATATAAGATATTATTTTATGCTTTCTCAATTGCTTTTTTGATAGTGGGTTACGGCTCAAAAATGATTATATTAACCGCACCTGTTATGTTTTTTGTTTTCTATTTGTTTTTTACTCCTCAAAATTCTTTTTTTCAAAAATCTGCTTTTTTAAATAACCTCAAGGGTAACAAAGTGACGGCAGTGATTGCACAAGCTGCTGTTTTGTCCAGCCCATTTATTTTATTTTTCTTAAGTCAATTTTTAAATTTTAAAGCTGAAGATATCGTCTCTCCAAACAGCCTATTATTTTCAAAATTGCCGAAACCATTTGTGACAAAACTGTATTTTATAACTACTTTTACAAGAGACATTATTAGCAGTTCAATTTATTTACTAACGGAATTCAAAGTAATCGTTTTTTATTATATTAAAATGATTTTCTTCCCCTTTAACCAGAACATTGATCCTGATTTTCCCGTTGCCCATGGAATAACAGATCCTGGAGTTATGTTATCTCTGAGCGTGATTTTATTATGCCTGTTTGCTGGTATATATTTTTATAAAAAAAACCGGTTAATTGCATTTGGAATATTTTGGTTTTTTATCACTCTACTCCCGACCTCCAGCGTTTTACCATTGCTTGATACGGTAACAGAGCACCGTATGTACCTTCCCTTAGCAGGATTTTCCTTAACAATTCCATTATATCTAAATCAGTTCGTTATGGAACACAAAAAAAGTTCTTTTAAGCAACTCACTTATTTCATTCTTCTTATTTTCTTTCTCATTATTGTGTTTTCTCTATTAACTGTTAGGCGCAATTTTGTCTGGAAGGACGAAAAAAGTCTGTGGTCTGACGCGGCTGAAAAATCTCCACAGATGTCAAGACCGTTCAACAATCTTGGAGAAGCATTCGACAAGGAAAAAAATTATGAAAAAGCTATTCCAGCTCTGAAAAAAGCAATTTCAATTTCTCCGACCTATTATAAATCTTATAATAACCTCGGAAAAATCTATGGCAAGCTTGGGCAGTTTGATCCGGCAATAAAGAATCTCAAATTAGCATTAAAATACAAACCTCACTACCCTATAGGCCATTATAACCTTGGGAAGATCTATGACTTAAAAGGAATGCTGGATGATGCGATTGAAGAATATTCAACGGCTTTTAAACAACAGGAAGCTTTCTTTGAAGCCTGTTTTAACCTCGCTAATGTTTATGACAAAAAGGGACAGCATAAGAAAGCATTAGACACGTATTTTATTTGCCGGAAGTTTAAACCCTCCTTTCCTAAAATTTACTTTGCAATCGGAAATATTTTTATAAAAACAGGGAATTTAGATGCAGCGTTTAAATATTATTCTCGCACAGTAGAACTGGACAGCAACTATCTGTCGGCTGAAATTGCCATGGCTAATCTTTTCGTTATGAAGAAAAATTTTGGCAGAGCTGTAGAGGTATACCGGAAAGTTATAAAATCTGATCCAAATAATTTTAATATTCATAACCATCTTGGATTGGTATTTTTGCAGCATTTGGATAACCCTTCTCAGGCAGACTATCATTTTAAAAAATCACTCGAGATTAACCCTGAACAGCAAAAAGCGGTTTTGTTAAGAGAGTTGATTAAGAAGATTTCAGAGGTCAGGGGTCAGGGATCAGAGGAAAAAACCGGTTCTTAATTCTCGGTTCCTTTACCCTGCTATTTTTACTAAATTATCTTGGTCTGGAATTCTTACCCCATTGCAGTAACTGATGCGAAAGCCTGGATACCTTTTCCCTGACCAAACGATGTAAGGCCTTCGCCGCTTGTAGCTGTAATTCCTACATCATTGGTCTGTATATTAAGAATTTCCGCTATTCGAGAGCGCATTTGATCAATGTGAGGAACTATTTTCGGAACAAGACATTCTATTGCTATCGACACATGCGTAATTTCGTAGTTTTTCAATGTTTTTAGGGCTTCCTTAACATATATAGCACTATCAGTTATTCCCTGTTCATGACACATTTTATCCGCATAAGGCCCAATTACTATTTCGCCGCTGATACCAGATATTGCATTACAAAGAGCATGGAAGACAACATCAGCGTCACTATTCCCCTGTAATGATAATTCGGAGGGAATTTCAACTCCACCTAAAATTAGAGGTCTGTTAGTGTCATCTCCCTCTAAACGATGGCTGTCTTGACCTATTCCCATTTTAACCCGCATTTTCCCTCCCTTATTCCTATAATTCGCCATTCAGCCACGAACTTCACGAACAAAACGAAGAGTATTTATATACTATGCAATGGAATCATAGCAATAACAATGAAATTTTGTTGTGGTTTTAGTGATCTTGGTGGCTATTCTTTCAAGAATCGCTGATAAAAATTTGATTTACTGTTAAATCTTTTTTATTATCGGTTCTTTAAAAGTATTTAAAATCTGATGTTTAGAAAATTAATGCTTTGTCCGATAACTTATTAATAGAAGAAAACTATTGAAGCTCCCTGCGGCAAGCCGCAGGGAATCTTCAGTGGAGAGTGTAATTTTTTTAAGTTCGCTCTCTAACCCCGCCGTAAGCAGCGGGGAATGCGTTCGCTAAACACTTTCATTGCAACTATGATTCTGCGAAACCTTCTTTTTTTAGAAAGATTTTTGGTTGCGGCTTTGCGCTCTATTTTAGATAGGATTAAAGTTTCAATACAATGTTAGGTTTAATTTCCATGATGCCTTTTTTTTATTTACCAGTAAAAACATTAAAAACTACTATTTGCTTCTTTATTGTTTTCGCCATAGTTCTTTTGTTTTCTTGTGCAGGGTTCGCTCAAGAACCGGTAGAAGTTACTGCCGACCGATTAGAGATGATGGACGAAAAAGATATGGTTCTTGGAAAAGGAAATGTAAATGTTTTCCATAAAGGCATGCATGTTAAAGCAGACAAGATCAAAGTAAATTCAAAAACCGGCAAAGGAGCGGCTTCCAGCAATGTCTTAATAGAAGATAACACGAGTAAAATTACAGGGGATAAAGCTTTTTTTAACATGAATTCAAAAACAGGCGAGATTTTTAATGCAAAAGGTCATTTTGATTCTGAATATTTTTTTACCGGAGAGAGAATTAAAAAAGAAGGCGAAGATCATTATAAAATTTATAACGGGAGCCTAACAACTTGTTTCGGGGATAAGCCGGCATGGATTTTTAAATGCGACTATGCCGATTTGACTCTCGAAGAATACGCCATTCTAAAAAACCCTTCATTCTGGATCAAAAACACCCCTTTCTTTTATCTTCCCTATGGAGTCATTCCGTTGAAGACAAAGCGTGCCAGCGGATTTCTGTTTCCAAATATAGGTTCCAGTAACAGGGATGGTTTTTTTATGAATAATAGCTTATTCTGGGCCATTAACGACCAGATGGATGCGACGGCATCTCTCGACTATTTGTCCAAAAAGGGCTTTCGACCCGGCCTGGAATTCCGTTATACGCCAACCAAAAAAATAGCAGGTCAATGGAATGGTACTTATTTAAAAGAAAAAGACACGGATCGTGAATTTTGGAAATTGAATGTAGACCACAAACAGGAATTTGATTTTGGAATTATGGCCACAGCAAAAGCTGACCTGCTAAGTGATAATAACTACGATAGGGAATATAGCGATTTAACAGGCGACAGAACGCGGCGGATTACGGATTCTTACTTGAACTTATCAAAAAACTGGGAAAACCGTTCATTGGAAGTTTTAAGCCGTTATCGAAAGAGCATCGAATTTGACACAGAAGAAAAGTACACTCTTTTGCCACAAGTCACTTTCAGAAACCAAAGAGAAAAAATACGAAAGACGCCCTTGTATTTTAATATGGAATCTTCTTATACGGGATTTGACAGGGAAACCGGGTCTACGAGTAATGATGTTCAGCGGTTCGACATTCATCCACAGTTGTCTCTGCCTTTTACCTCTTTACCCTGGATGACATTTACCCCAACCATAGGCATTAGAGAAACCTATTACAGTCGCGGTAATGATATCAGTGGAAATAAAACTGGAAGCTTCTCAAGAGGATTATATGACATAACCACGATTTTTGAAGGGCCGAAATTCTTTAAGATATTCAACTATAATAATTCTGTTGTACCAAAGGTGAAGCATCTTATTGAACCAAGAGTGATTTATAGGTATATCCCTGACATGGATAATGATGACCGAGATAAAATCATTGTTTTTGACGGCATCGATAATATTGCCCCATTGAGCATTGTGGAATATTCTTTAACCAATCGATTTTTAAAAAAATTAAGACTTGATAAAGATTCTTTTATAACTGAAGAAGCCATCCGGTTTGAAATCAGCCAGAGCTATGACTTTCGTGAAGCCACGAAGACATTATCCGAGGGAACCGAACGACGTCCTTTTTCTGATGTTCGATGGGACATTGACAGTATGATATGGACACCCCTTCGCTTAAACTTCGATGGGACTTTCGATGTTTATGACCATCTTTTAAAGACCGCTAATGTTGAATTAGGAATACAACCGGAAAGTTTTTGGTCTCTGTATTTTGAAAGACGTTATATAAGAGATCAGTCCACTTTTATCCTGGGGTCACTGGGACTGGATTTAAAAAAAGGATGGAGGGCTAAATACAGCGCCCGCTATGACGAATTAAATAACGAATTCATGGAAAATGATTTTAGTTTAAAATATTCCGCACAATGCTGGGACGTTGCTTTTGATTTTATAAACCGAAACAATCATATCAACGGAGACAAACAAACAGAAAATAAGTTTTTCTTTTTATTTACTCTTAAAGGAATAGGGTCTATCGGCAAGAAGGTATCCGAAGAACTTCTGCATAAAAACCTGTAAATATTATGAACATAAAATTGGTAGATCTTAATCTTCAATATCAAAACATTAAAAATGAAATTGACGCTGCAGTTCACAGGGTTCTGGATAGTGGACAATTCGTTTTAGGGCCTGATGTAGCTGCTCTTGAAAAAGAAGCGGCGAAGTATTTGAACGTTAATTATGCTGTTGGAGTAGCCTCTGGAACAGACGCCCTCCACCTTGCTCTTTTGGCCTACGGAATCGGTTCCGGAGATGAAGTCATTACCACCCCATTTACTTTTATTGCCACATGTGAGGCTATCACATACTGCGGAGCTGTTCCGGTTTTTGTTGATATTGATCCCAAAACATTTAATATTAATCCGGCAAAAATTGAAGAGAAAATTTCAAAAAAGACTAAAGCAATTATTCCAGTGCATATGTACGGACAGGCGGCTGATATGGAACCTATTTTAGAAATTGCAAAAAAATTTCAGTTAAAAGTGATTGAAGATGTTGCCCAGGCTTTTGGAGGAGAATATAAAAATAAAAAACTGGGCGCTCTTGGCAACGCGGGTTGTACAAGTTTTTTCCCGTCAAAAAATCTCGGCGCCTTTGGAGACGGCGGGATGGTTTTTACTAACGACGAAAAAGTAGCTGAAAAAGTTAAAATGTTAAGAGTTCATGGAAGTAAAGAAAAATACTCTCATGATTTGATTGGCTTTAACAGCCGCCTGGACACTCTTCAAGCCGCTATAGTCAGGGTGAAGTTGAAGTATCTTGATCAATGGAACAACATGAGAATCGAACATGCAGAACAGCGCTATAATAAGCTTCTCTCCAACTGTAACGTTGTAACCCCTTATAGAGAACCTGGCAACAAACACGTATATCACCTCTATACGATTTTAGTAAACGACCGGGAAGGGTACCGGAAATTTTTAAATAACCGCGGCATATCTTCTGCCATCCATTATCCTATTCCGGCCCATCTTCAGAAATCTTTCAGGTATTTAGGATTTTCTGAAGAAGATTTTCCGGTAAGCAGTGAAACTTCGCAAAAGACTTTGTCTTTACCAATGTTCCCGGAATTAAAGGAAAAAGAAATTGACTACGTAGTAAAAACCGTAAAAGAATTCCATGAACGTTCCGGAACTTCTACAACACATTGAGATTAAAGATTTTATCAAAACTCCTCCCTGCTCTTCCTCTCAGAAATTATAAGACTAATATATTAACAAAGAACCCTCACTCCAAACTTTCTAAAACAATTTTTCTATTCCATTATTTCGATTGCAGAGTAAAACAGATTTAAGTTTCCAAAATCATAAAATCTTCCTTGATTTACTTCTTCGGTTATGTGAGAATGGCAGGAAATATTCTTTTTTGCTTTAATCAAATCCTCGCTCTAATTTTTTAATTAGGGCCTTTGACCGGGAGGAGGTGAAATGACCTGAAATACGAATCAATATTTATACTCACACCAGACCTACCTGATACTGACATAGATGACACAATAAAAAAGGTTGAAGAACTGATCGGAAAAAATGGAGGAAAAGTTCTTGAAACCGAGCGCTGGGAAAAAAAACGATTAGCCTACCCCGTCAAGAAAAAAACGTATGGTTACTACGTCTTAATCAGACTTGATGCTCCGGCAAAACTTATCGACCCCCTTGAAAAATTCTACCGGTTATCAGAGCATATTATTAAGTTTCTAACTATCAAAGTTACCGATTTTAAGAAACAAACTGACTTTGTTCCTTCACCGGCGAATGACACCAATAAAGCGGCTAATGTTTCAAAAGCTAGCAGTCATGTTGAAATTAATCCCAAATTAGAGAAAACAAATAGCAGCAAAATATCAAAAGAGGCCAATATAGGAGACTGAACCATGGCAGGAGTTAACAAGGTATTTTTATTAGGAAACTTAACACGAGACCCTGAACTGAGATATACGGCTAACGGGGCTGCAGTTGCCGGTTTTGGTATTGCTGTAAACCGAAAGTATAAGCAGGACAATGAATGGAAAGAGGAAGTCTGTTTTATTGATATTACGGTTTGGGGAAAACAGGCTGAGAATTGTTCTGAATATTTGCATAAAGGCAGTTCAGCCCATATTGAGGGACGGCTTAATTTTCGTTCATGGGAAACAGAACAGGGCCAAAAAAGAAGTAAACATGAAGTAGTAGCCACCAACGTCCAGTTTTTATCCAGATCATCGAAAGATAACGGCGCTTTTGAAAGCAACACTAACTCGAAGATTCAAGAACCAGGAACAAAACCAGAAACTGAAGGAGATGTTCCGTTTTAATCATGCTCTATTTATGGGGGTTTAATGAAATTTAAGAAACGAAGAAGACCGTCAACAAAAACTTTCATGGTTGCTAAAATATGCCGGTTTTGTACTGAGAAAATGGATTGGATAGACTACAAAGATGCAAAAATTCTTCGCACCATGATTTCAGAAAGAGGGAAGATTATTCCAAGACGCATTTCCGGAAATTGCGCTAAACACCAACGAATGGTAACCACAGCTGTTAATAGAGCGCGTAATATTGCACTGGTGCCGTTTACCGCATAAGTGGTAAAGCCACCCGCAACAACCAAAACGAATTAATTACCACAAGGAAATTTACGGATTCGGGTTAGGGGGCAAGGGTCGTGGGTCAAATGGTGCTTTTTCTTGATCCAGGCCCCATGACCCTTAATCCTTAGAGCGGCGAGGCGTCACAACGATAATTGAAGCTCCCCGTAGTAGAGCTTCAGTGTAGAGTATGATTTTATTTTAAGTTCACTCGATAAACACTTTCGGTAAGGAAAACCGAATTCAAGTCTTCGCAGCTACTCTCCTTTGGGCGAATCTGCGGAGCCACGCTGAGCGGGGCGGAGCTAATTGGACGGTTTCCGAAGGAAAGCTGCCCGAAGGGTTGAAACCATGGATGGCAGAGCTGAGCTCAGCTTTGCCACGCTCAGCGGGGCTTTGCCGATAATCACAATTTGTCAGGATAGACGAATTGGATAGGCTACCTTTGGTAGACTACCCAAAGGGTTGAGGCCATGGATGGCCGATAATCAAAAAAGGGCGACCTCCCTGAAGAACAAACGGAAAAAACTTTCTCAAAAAAAAGATTTTAGAGAACAATAGAGAGCAATAGTATAAAAGGCTTTATTGGTCATTTTCTAACTTACATTTATGAATACCACCAGCAGTATAAATATTCGAGAGGTTGCATTCCCGACAATTTTATCAATGGTTCTTTTTTCAGCAGCTATTTTTCTGCCTCCTCTGGGGATTCTATTCAGCATTTTCTGCCCTGTTCCTATTATTTTGGCATATCTTTATCGCGGCCAAAGTACAGGATTGATAAGTTCGATAATTGTGGCAATTATATTATTCCTTTTTGTAAATGTGCAGATAAGTCTTGTCTTTTTTGCTGAATACGGGCTTATCGCCGTAATAATGGCAGAATCCATTCGTAGAAATTATTCGATTGATAAAATAGTGTTGCATAGTGTAGGGGCTTCTTTTCTATTGGGGGGGGTGTTAATTTATTTATTTCTCCTTGCTAAAGACATAAACCTGAGTTCCTTTATGACTGAGCAAATAAAGCAAAGTATGGCCTCATCTATAGATGCGTACCGCCAAATGGGAATCTCCAACAGCGAAATTGACAACATCAAGCTCTATTCAGAAAAATTGGCATCGGTTTTTATAAGCTCCATTCCTGCCTGGATGATAGTGAGCTCTAGTATCGGAGTTCTTCTAAACTATATGCTGGTAAAAATGATCTGGAATAAATATATTGGAAACAGTAGTTACTTCGAAAGCACCAATCTTGAAAAGTGGTCTGCTAACGAATACCTGATATGGCTGTTTATCTTTTCAGGAGTAATGCTTCTCATTCCCGCGAAGAGCCTAAATACTATTGGACTGAACTCCCTGATTGTTTCCCTTATGGTCTATTTTTGCCAGGGAATAGCCGTTGTTATATTTTATATGAAAAAAAAGACTTTTCCTTTATTCTTAAAGATTATCATTTATGGCCTAATATTTATCCAACCTTTATTACTGCTTCTTGTAATTTTAATAGGAGTTTTTGATACATGGGTGGATTTCAGAAAACTAAAATGTCCCGATAATAATTCAATATAATTTAGCAGGAGGAAAAATGAAGATAATTCTAAAAAATGATGTAAAAAATTTAGGCTCTTATGGCGATGAGGTAGAAGTAGCCGATGGCTATGGAAGAAACTACTTAATTCCCAAAGGGCTAGCTCTTCAGGCCACGGACCAAAATAAATCGGTTATTGACCAAAAGAAAAAGATAATCCTGAGCAAGCTTGAAAAAGACAAAACAGAGGCAGAATCCATTGTTAATCAATTATTGGCGGAAGAAATTTGCTTTAAAAGAAAAGCCGGGGAAAGCGACAAGATTTTTGGATCTGTAACTTCCCATGATATTGCTGAATTTTTAAACACAAAGGGATTCAGTATCGATAAAAAGAAAATATTACTCGATGACCCTATAAGAAATTTGGGATCTTTTACGGTTTCCATTAAAATTCATCCTGATGTTCCCTGCACTTTAAGTGTTAAAGTAGATAAAGAAGAATAATTTCATAAGTCTATCATTTTTTGCTTGCCAACAAATGTAGATTTAATTTATATTTTTCAATTCATCTTTTGCATTTTGAGAGTTATAAAAGTATTTACAATGGTTAACGTCCATTCGCAAGAGTAAACCAAATGCCCCAAACCGTCATTACAAAAAACAAAACCATCACAACAGGTAAAACGACTGACGATATTTCTCTCCACAAGCTTCCCCCGCACAACCTGGAAGCCGAGCAATCAGTCCTGGGAGCTATTTTTAAAAGTAACGACGCCCTCCCTAAAGCGCTGGAAATAATTCAGACTGATGACTTTTACCGTGGTCCTCATCATAAAATATTTAAAGCAATGGTGGAGCTTTTTGAAATAAACGAACCTATTGATCTTCTTACACTCTCGGATAGGCTAAGAAAAAATGAGGATCTCAATGCAGTGGGCGGGGTAGAATATCTCAGTCAACTGGAAGAAACCGTACCAACCGCGGCAGCTATTTCCTACCATTGCAAAATGATTCGAGAAAAAAAGATATTGAGAGAATTAATTAATACGGCTACTACGATTGTTCAAAAAAGTTATGAAGATAAAGGTGAAGTCAATGCTCTTCTTGATGAAAGTGAAAAATCTATTTTTGAAATCGCAGGAAAAAAAATAAAAAAGAGTTTTTACAACATTAAAACGATTATTAAAGATAGTTTTGAATCTATTGAGAAACTTTATGATAGCAAGGCACTCGTTACAGGAGTTCCTACTGGATTTAAAGATTTTAATAAAATGACCGCGGGACTTCAATCCTCTGATCTAATTATCATAGCCGGTCGCCCCAGTATGGGTAAAACGACTTTTGCCATTGATATCGCCCGGCATGTAGGAGTAAATGAAAAACTCCCTGTTGCAATCTTTAGCCTTGAAATGTCTAAAGAACAATTGGGTATCAGGATGTTATGCGCTGAGGGAAGGGTCAGCTCAAATAAAGTAAGAACAGGATACCTTGCAAAATCGGATTGGCCTAACTTAGTTACTGCTGCAGGAAAACTGAGTGAAGCTCCAATTTTTATTGACGATACCCCTGGCTCAACCGCCCTGGATATTCGGGCAAGGGCAAGAAGACTCCAGGCAGAACTGGATAAAAACCTCGGGCTTGTCATTATTGACTATCTTCAATTGATGCGGGGTATGGGAAGAATTGAAAGCAGACAGTTGGAAGTTTCTGAAATTACCCGATCGCTTAAAGAATTAGCCAAAGAACTGAATGTCCCTGTTGTCGCGCTTTCTCAGTTAAGCCGGGCTGTAGAAAGCAGAGAAGGAAGAAAACCACAGCTTTCGGATTTAAGAGAATCCGGTTCTATAGAACAGGACGCGGATGTAGTCGTTTTTCTATTCCGTGAAGAGGTTTATAAACAGGACACGGAAGACACAGGAACAGCTGAAATTGATATCGCAAAGCAAAGAAACGGACCCACCGGTAGATTTAAAGCAACATTTATTAAAGAATACCCTCGTTTCGAAAACTATGCTGGCATGGGTGACGAAGGAATTTAGTGGGCAGCTACGCAGAAATTAATCTAAAAGCCTTTTCACATAATCTCCGTTTTATAAAAAACCGAGTAAAACCATCTACTAAAATAATGGCGGTATTAAAGGCAAATGCCTATGGTCATGGTTCTGTAATGATTGCCCGCCAGGCAGAAGCAGATGGAGTAGAAATGTTAGGCGCCGCAAATCTTTCTGAAGCCGTCGGACTAAGAGACGCTGGAATTAAACTGCCTGTTTTAATCCTGAGTGGTATCACAGAAGATCAAATAAAAATATTCCTTAATTACGATTTTTCAACAGTTATTTATTCAAAAGAGATTGCCGCTACTCTCCATGCAAACGCTAAAAGAAAGAAAAAAAAGATAAAAGTTCATTTCAAAGTAGATACCGGCATGGGACGATTAGGGTTTAAGCCGGAAGAAACCTTTTCTTTTATAAGTAAATACAATAGATCGGAATTTTTTGTTTTTGAAGGATTAATGACTCACCTGGCATCGGCCTTTAACAAAAATGAAAAGGCATTCACAAACATGCAAATAAAAACCTTTAACACGCTTGTTCAAGACTTAAAGGCTACAGGAATTTCTTTTTCGATCATTCACTGCGCCAACAGTGCCGGAATCATTGATTTCCCTGAATCACACTTTGACATGGTAAGACCCGGCATCCTCCTTTACGGAATTTCTCCTTTTGACGGTAAACGAAATGATCTGGATATCGATCCGGTGTTGAGTTGGAAAACCAGGATTATTCAAGTATCCCATGTTCAAAAAGGAAAACCCATAAGTTATGGAGGAACCTTTGTAACAAAAAGGGACAGCGTTATCGCAACCATACCGGTCGGATATGCCGATGGATATGATAGAATTCTTTCCAATAAAACCAGCGTATTGGTTAATGGAAAATCAGCACCACAAGTTGGACGCGTATGCATGGACTTAACTATGATCGACGTAACCGGTATTTCCGATGTTTCAATTGGAGACGAAGTGGTTTTAATAGGTAAGCAGGGCAGGAAAGAGATTCAGGCCAAAGACCTGTCCGAAAAAACCAACACTATCCCATATGAGATCCTTTGCGGCATAGGGAATAGAACAACCAGAATTTATACATAGCTCAAAGTTGCGGATTTTCAATAATGATTTGAACTGATTTCAAAAAGGCTGGCTGAGGAGCATCATATTGCACACCGTAATAGGTCAAACCATGAGGCGCAGGTCTAACCTGTCTGATTTTTCCTTTAAAACTAAGGGGTTCTTTTCCCTCTTGATATTCGAATGAAAGATAAATCGTATCATTAACCTTATATTTACTATTGGTCATCACCCTGCATCCGCTCTCATTCATATCCACAATACTCCCTTCTCCAACCGGCTTTAACGCCGTCTTTCCACCTTCTGTAACAGGCTCCAGAATGGATGTCCAGAACGAAACAGAAATTCTTGGATGCTTCCTTACACTAACCCCCTTCAACTCCCCTGAAGGATATGAAAGAGCAATATTTGGTACTTTTTTGCTTAGTAACCTGCATTCAAATTTATAAGCCAGTCCATCATCTGAAATACATTGTGCCGAGCATATGCTATCCAGCATTGACCCGAGTATCGTTTGATCTGGACGGGCCACACGAACAAGAAATCCACGTTCTTCAAATCCACCAACTACTACACCCGCATATGGCTTTTTTTTAATGCTAACAACAACAGGAAAGCCTGATACCAGAACTTTTTTTGGATTAAATGCCATAAAATAATTATTGCGCTAAAATGATCAAGAGGCTCTTAGATGAGTAAGGGCTTCTATTCATAGGAATTATTCATTATGCATTAAAAAAAAATGAAATACAAATTTAATTTATTTTTCCCTTTTTGCTAATTATCACGATGTAGGCTTCATTATAGTGAAAAATCAAATGCTGCATAATTTTTTAGGTTTAGAATTTAGTAATTGAAAAATTATACCTGAACCATTAATATATTCTCCATCTAAACTAATAAGATGAAAGGTTATTTTTATGTCTTCAAAATGTGATAACTGTAAACCTGCAAAATGTTGTTTATATACTTCTATGGAAATAGATACTCCGGAAACTCGGAAAGACCATGAATATAATTTGTGGTTAATCGCCCATAAAAATATTGCTTTTTATGTTGACCGGAAGATATGGCACATTAATTTTACCTCCCGCTGCAAATTTCTCAATAAAGACAACCGCTGCAAAATTTATGACAAAAGATTTTACGTCTGTCGCAATCACGACACTGATTCATGCGAAGATACCGGTGACTATGATTTTTCTGAATATTTTAATAACTATGATGAACTTTTAAATTACATCAAGAAAAAACATCCTCGGTGGCGCTTTGCTGATCCGCGAAAAAAATAATCAATTGAAAGATTTATTTTTACCACTAAGACACTAAGATCCAAAAAGATTCATGAGAAAGAGAGAGGAGAATAGGAGAAAATTCTCTTTTTAGGCGCTGTTTAGTTCTTGTTTTTTACAGCGCCTTATGCAACGTTCTCCGCATCTCCTCTTTCTCCATTTCCCCTTTCCTTTGTGTTTTAGTGACTTTGTGAAATGTTATTTTCAGCTGTGGATCTGCTACGCTATGTTTTAAACTGGAGATATGATGGGTTTAAAAATTTTTAATTCCATTAACAGGCAAAAAGAGCTTTTTACTCCGCTGACTAAAGACCGTGTAACAATGTATGTATGTGGCGTTACTGTGTACGACCTCTGCCACATCGGGCACGCCAGGGCCTGTATAGTTTTTGACGTTATTTACCGTTACCTGCAGTTTGTCGGTTACGAAGTCATCTATGTTCGTAATTTTACGGATGTGGACGATAAAATTATAAATAAGGCAAAGAAAGAAAAAACAAGCTGTGACGAAATTTCCCGAAGATATATCAAAGCTTTTTATGAGGATATGAATGGCTTAGGGATTAAGACTCCGACCCATGAACCTAAAGCTACGGAACATATCCTTGAAATGATTGATATGATTAAGCGGTTAATAGATAAAGGACATGCTTATCAGGCGGGAGGAGATGTTATGTATTCCGTTGAAAGTTTCCGGGATTATGGAAAACTTTCAGGCAGAAAAATTGATGAGCTTCAATCAGGGGTGAGAGTAGAAATTGATGAAAAGAAAAAGAACCCTCTCGACTTTGCTTTATGGAAAGAAAGTAAGCCCGGTGAACCGGCGTGGGAGAGTCCATGGGGTATGGGACGCCCCGGCTGGCATATAGAATGTTCCGCTATGTCACAAAAGTATCTTGGTGAAATCTTTGATATTCATGGTGGGGGAAAGGACCTGATTTTTCCGCATCATGAAAATGAAATCGCCCAATCCCAGGGGGCAACAGGGAAAAAACCGATTAATTATTGGATACATAACGGATTTGTGGATATAAACAAGGAAAAGATGTCCAAGTCCCTTGGAAATTTTTTTACAATCCGGGAAGTTATCAAAAAATATCCGCCTGAAGCAATCAGACTCTTTTTACTTTCCAATCATTACAGGAGTCCCATTGATTTCTCTAATAAAAACCTGAATGAAGCAGGCATTGTGCTCCATCGTTTTTATGAATTCCTGGATTCTATGAATGGACTGGTACCTGACAATGCGTTTGAACCGGATAATGACTTCATGGAGAAATTCAAGTCTGCGATGGATGATGATTTTAATACGGCATTAGCTATAGGCTATTTAAACGAATTTTTAAAAAAACTTAATTCTATTAAAGACCAATTGAAAACAAAAGAATGCAACGATGCAGCCGGGTTGAAGAAAAAGCTTGGCGAGGGGAAAAAAGCAATCTTAATAATAGGGGAAGTTCTTGGATTATTTTTAGAAAAACCAACCGTATTCTTAGAAAATTTCAAAGAAAAAAGAATAACTGAACTTGGATTAAATAAAAATCAGATTGAAGAAATGATTAACGACAGAACAGAAGCAAGAAAAAACAAAGAATGGAAAGAAGCCGATAAAATAAGAGAAGGGCTAAATAAAAAAGGGGTTGTCCTGGAAGACAAACCTGAAGGAACAATATGGAAAATTAAAATATAAATCAGTTTACAGGAGGGCAGATGTCAGGGTTCAGGAGCCAGGTGTCAGGTTATCTAAAATGAGAATTAAGAACTATCAGTATTTAGAGATTTGAGGGTGGGGCGAAAAATTAACAGTTAAAAAAATCTTTAACCCCTCACACCCAACCCCTGCTCCCTGAGCCCTGGCTTGCACCTGAGCACTATGAAACACCCCAAATCAGATATTCTATACGGGATCAATCCAATATTAGAGGTGCTAAAATCACGGCAGCGCCGCATTTTAAAAATTTTCATCTCAAACAGAAGAAAAAACAAAGAGACAGATAAAATAATTCACCTGGCAAAAGCTCATGGAATTAAATTAAAATTTGTCGATTTAAAAACATTCCAACAAATTTGTCCCGGGAATAAACACCAGGGTATAGCAGGGATTGTTTCAAATAAGGAACTGGTCTCTGTTGAAGAGATGATTGAGGCCGCATTTAAGAAAGAGCCCAATCCTGCCCTGGTCGTGCTCGATCACCTTGAAGACCCGAGAAACCTCGGTTCCATTACCCGGTCCGCTGAAGTCCTCGGCATTAGAGGGATAATTATTCCTAAAAACCGGGCCGCGGATTTGACATCTACAGTCTCAAAGAGTTCTGCCGGGGCAGTTGAATATATGCTTATTAGTAGGGTGTCCAATACTCTGAACTCCATCCTCATGTTAAAAAAAAAGGGGTTCTGGATAATCGGTGCAAAACAAGATTCAAAAAAATCCTGCGTTACCTGTGATTTTAAAAGGCCGATTGCCCTGGTATTAGGCGGGGAAGGAAAAGGATTTCGCCCTCTAATAGAAAAAAACTGTGATGAGGTTATTTCTATTCCCCAGTCAGGTCATATAAACTCCTTAAATGTCTCCTGCGCAGCCGCTGTTTTATTTTATGAGATTCAAAAGCAAAAAACAGGTTAGCCTTTTTTTACCACATAGCTCACTAAAGGCACGATGGAAAAATTTCTCCTCAATATTCGTGTGATTAGTGATTATTTATTTCTTTGATTATCGGCAAAGCCCCGCTGAGCGTGGCAAAGCTGAGCTTAGCTCTGCCTTCCATGGCCTCAACTCTTCCGGCGTCCTTACTTCAGAATCAGCCCAATTAACTCCGCAGATTCGCCCAAAGGAGAGTAGCTGCGAAGACTTGAATTCGGTTTTCCTTACCGAATTGTGGTTGCGAGCAGAGGCCACACTATGATATATTCCGTTTTAATATGAGCAATGAATTTAATAACAACATCCGAAAAGCAATTGATTATCTTAACGAAGCCGTTTCTATATGCAAGAAAGGGCTCGAAGACGCCAATGATGATAGCTGTCGGGCAATGTATACGATGATGATGCAGGATTATAGAAAACATTTGAGAATACTTGATAAAGAAATTGAAAAACACAAAGAAAAAAATAAATGGGATTGAAGGCGGTTGTATTACTCAGCGGAGGCATTGATTCAGCCACCACTCTCGCTATATCAAAAAATGAGGGGTATATCACCTACGCGATCTCTTTTGATTACGGTCAACGACATTCCATCGAGCTTGAAAAAGCCGCAAAAACAGCAGAACTACTTAAAGCAGAAAAACATGTAGTAATGGACATTGATCTAAGAAAGTTTGGCGGTTCTGCACTTACCGACTCCATCCCAGTGCCAAAAAATCGTAATGAAAAGGATATCTCTCATGACATTCCCCCTACTTACGTACCGGCAAGAAATACTATTTTTTTATCTTTAGCTCTCGGATGGGCAGAAAGCATTGAAGCGGAAGATATTTTTATTGGAGTTAATGCCATTGATTACAGCGGTTATCCTGACTGTCGTCCTGAATATATAGAGGCCTTTCAAAAAATGGCTTCGTTAGCTACGAAAGCCGGTGTGGAAGGAAAATCAAAAATTAAAATTCATACCCCTTTAATCAATATGGGCAAGGCTGAAATTATAAAAAAAGGAGCATCTCTTGGTGTTGATTTTAGCTTAACTCATTCTTGTTATGATCCCCTTTCATCCGGAAACCCTTGCGGAAGATGTGATTCCTGCCTCCTCAGGTTAAAAGGCTTTCGTGATGCCAGCCTCAAAGACCCCTTAGAATATTAGAAATAAGAACCTTGCTTGAACCACGAAGCACACTTTGGAGGCGCCTGCCTCTACACAACAGGTTGAACTATCTAAAATTGTTCCAAAGGGTAAATAGAAAGAATACTGGCGCACCTATTGCGGCGAGTATAAGAAACCAGTGGAGTTTTCCAAATATTGCGAGAATAACAACAAGATAAATAAAATCGCGTCGGGACAAAAAATCTGCGATCTTAACCCACCTGTCCTTTTTTTGCTTCCTGCTTGTGGAAGTGTAGACCGGCCCATCATCTTTTCCTGTCCTCATTGTCATGGCATATACCAGACCGGCAGTTAATAGCGACCCGGCTATAGCAAAGCCACTGCACCATAACGCAATCATTGAGCCGGTTGCCTTTCCCCACGCAATACCAATACCCAAGAAGACAGCGGTATGAACGATGTTATCACCCCAATAATCCAATAAACCTCCCCAGCGACTTTCCATATATTTCAAACGGGCAAGCTCACCGTCGCATCCATCTGTAATTGAATGCAAAAGAAAAAGTAACGCGCCAAAAACCTGTAGTGAGATAATTGGAAAAGAAATAAGGAGCGCCCCTGCCAGACCAATCCCTATGCTAATCAGGCTCATCCGGTTTGGAGTAAAGGAAGTATTGACCAATTTGCCCGTTATTGCTAATGAAATTTTCCGGTTAACATGTCGAGCCATGAAGCCATCTGTTTCCTTTATCAGACCGTGGTACAAGCTCTTTTCTACAAGGGCAATATCCCCATGATCCACTATCGTATGAAATTTCCTGTTATCCAAATCAAAAGTAACAAAAGGATACGCTTTGCTTAAAGTTTTATGTAAAGAATCAGCATTAGACCGGGTTCTTAGCATTTGGGATAACTTAGAGATATTCGATACGCTGATGACTATTACAGGTGAGTTTTCTCCCGTCAAATACAAAGTGTCTTTTTTATCCGGTAGAGGCAGATTTTCAAAAAAGTCATTTGTTGGGAAAATATCTGGTTTGAGAAAAACAAAAATTGAATCAGAGCCTGCTGAGGCTTTTTCTAAAGATGGGAAAACCTGGCCAGGCGCATTAACTAATGATTTTTTTAAACCATCAGAATTACCATCATATAAAACTATTGCGTCCTTATACCCGACTTTTTTTGAAATCCAGCATAACCGCTCAATAAATGTACGTCCAGCAATTGAGCTAAAATAGAGGTATTCCACGGAAACAGGATCTGAGAGAGGAATAACAAGAACTTTGTTCATAATTATTTATTATTCATTAATCCACTCAGCGCTCTTTGCACTACAAGCTTTTAAAATTGTGTTTTTTAGCAAAGTTTTTTAACACACCCCGTCCCGGAGGGACACCCC
>CEQE01005493.1_pt1 | contig 25149 bp, 27 predicted proteins | sample 356201 | NCBI WGS metagenome assembly CEQE01 (sample SAMEA2619970, study PRJEB7988) | marine metagenome | biome: marine biome (ENVO:00000447); feature: mesopelagic zone (ENVO:00000213) & marine oxygen minimum zone (ENVO:01000065); material: "saline water (ENVO:00002010), including plankton...
CCAACATTTAAGTGGGGTTTCGTTCTTGAAAATTTCTCTTTTGCCATGGTTTCAAACTCCCTTCATTTGATTAAACAGTGAGCCTACGACCGGATTTGAACCGGTGACCCCGTCCTTACCAAGGACGTGCTCTACCGACTGAGCTACGTAGGCAGTACCTAAATAATTCTGCCTATGTTCAGACTCAATATTGTTTGAGCGGCGGACGAGGTTCGAACTCGCGACCCTCAGCTTGGAAGGCTGATGCTCTACCAACTGAGCTACCACCGCATAATTGTTATTTAGTGGTCTTTCGCTCTGCATAAAATTATTTCTTGTGGGGAGAGATGGATTTGAACCACCGAAGGCTTCCGCCGCCAGATTTACAGTCTGGTGCATTTGACCACTCTGCCATCTCCCCAAAATATCATGGGAAGATACAATTCTATCTTTAGTGTTTTTTATGTTCTGTTTCATATTTTTTCTTGCTAACAATAACTTAAAATCAGAAGCTAATTTTATTTTCTATTAGCAATTCTCTTTACTCTACTTACTCTCCTAAGGTTCAAGTCTTACTTAGAAATTTCGGCCTGCTGATCATTCCGACATGCATTAGAGCCGATAGAGGGACTCGAACCCCCAACCTGCTGATTACAAATCAGCTGCTCTTCCAGTTGAGCTATATCGGCATATTGGGGCTCCACCGGCTGAGCTGCGCCGGCGAAAAGGGATATTGCCTATCGGCACATTTTCCATTTCAAAAAATTACAGTCGAATGGTAGTATTAATTTCCATAAACTGTAAAGCTTACCAATTTAGACAGGAAAAAATTAGATGTCAAATATTTTTGTGACTATATTGATAAAAAATTACAACACGATTAATCACCCTTAAATGTTGTTCTTTTTAGTTAATCTTCAATACCACCCCAAATGGCGTATCTTTTAACTGGATTCCCTTCTTACCGAAGTAATCCCTGATTTCATCTGCCCTTCCCCAGTTTTTGTTTTCCCTCGCATCTTTTCGTTCCTGGATGAGCGATTGATCTTCTTTACTTAAAATAACTTTTTCATCAAAAATCACTCCCAAGATTGAATCGAATTTTTTAAGTGCTGCCAACGCAATACTCGCACCTTTAGGAGTCAGTTGATTTTCATCCGCTTTTTTGTTAATCTCACGAATCCATTCAAAAATGACTCCCATCCCCTCTGCTATATTTAAATCGTCATTCATGACAGAAATAAATTTTTCGATTACTTCATTATTATCAAACTCCATATTGTCTGAACCAATGGATTCCATCCGCTGGCGAAAATCCCTTAACCGCTCCACAGAACTGGTAGAAGCGGTGAGTTTCTTGTCTGTGAGATTGATTTTCTGTCTGTAGTGAGTTGTCAGTAAAAAATACCGGATAGTTGACAGGGAAAATCTTTTTTCCACAAGATCATCCAATGTATAAAAATTATCCAGGGATTTGCTCATTTTCGCCCCATCTACGATGAGATGTTCCGAATGAACCCAGTGATTCACAAAGGGTGTACCTGTGCAGCAAACACTTTGGGCAGCTTCATTTTCGTGATGGGGAAAAATTAAATCCACCCCGCCGGTGTGGATATCAAATTCTTTTCCAAGATATTTCATAGACATTGCCGAACATTCAATATGCCATCCGGGTCTACCCTCGCCCCACGGCGATTCCCAGAATATTTTACAATCTTCCTCTTTTCTGCCCTTCCAAAGGGCAAAATCGTTTACACTCAGTTTATCATATTCATCACTTTCAACCCTCTCAGTTTGGGTGAGTTCAGCCATGTCAATTTTTGACAGTTTCCCATAATCTGGATAAGATTCAATTTTAAAAAAGACTGATCCATTGTCAGTTACATAGGCATGTTCCTTGTCCACCAATGACTGGATCAGCTCAATCATTTCCTGAATATGATCAGCCGCTTTAGGGACAACATCAGGCGGTTCAATGCCGAGATTCCGGCAGCCATCCATAAATGCTTCACAATATTTTTCGGTCAACTCTTCACGGGATTTACCCTCATCCCTGCAACGCTGAATAATTTTATCATCCACATCGGTTACATTCATCACATGCTTCACAGTATACCCAGTGAATGTGAGAAACCTTTTTAATACATCAACAAAAATGAACGCTCTGAAATTTCCGATGTGAGGATCATTATAAACCGTAGGTCCGCAGGAGTACATTTTAACTGCATTTTCCGTCTGCGGTTTTAATTCTTCAACTTTTCTTGTGGCGGTGTTGTAGAGATTCAATCCCATTGAATTGTTTTGATTAGTTCGTTTGAGGAACTGGTTCTTTCCGTTTCATGGCACATTTGAGTATCCGGTCAATTAACTCCGGAAAAGAAATATCCATCGCCTTGGCAGCTTTCGGCACAAGACTGGTACTCGTCATTCCCGGGAGCGTGTTCACCTCCAAACAGAAAAATTCATCCTTATCCGTCATTCGATAATCCACTCTGGAGTAATCCCTGCAACCCAGCAACTGAAAAATTTTTACCGAAACATCAGCAAGTTGTTTTGCTGTTTTTTCCGGCATTTCCGCAGGACAGACATATTTGGACATTCCGGCTGTGTACTTGCAGGCGTAGTCATAGATTCCGTGGCTTGGTATAATTTCAATCGCAGGCAGCACCTCATTTTCCAGAACCGCCACAGTTATTTCCCTCCCTTTGATATATTCCTCAATCAAAATTTCTGTGTCAAACTGAAAAGCAAGTTTTACTGACTCATCCAAATCATATTCATTTTTCACGATGGTTACACCAACGGTACTCCCCTCCGAGTTGGGCTTGACCACAACAGGATAGGTAAATTTTTCATTTCCCAGTTCAACGTCATCTTTTCCCTTAAGATGAAGCCACTTGGGTGTTTGTATATCATTTTTCCTCATTAATCTTTTGGAGAGATTTTTATCCATAGCCAGCGATGATGATTCAGATCCCGAGCCGGTATAGCAGATACCTAGTTCATCCATCCTTTCCTGCACAATACCTCCCTCACCGTCACCACCATGGAGGGCGTTGAAAACAACATCGACAGATTTGATATCATCCTCCACTTCTGAAAAATCCTTATCATAAGGACATGGAGAAACATCATAACCGAAAGCTTGCAACGCTCTAATAACTTCCATCCCCGTTGTGAGAGATACTTCCCTTTCAGATGAATTACCTCCCATGAGTACTGCTACATTCACTTGCTCCACTCCCGATTCAAAATAAATTCCGCACAATCATTTAAAGTGTCACCAATAAATTCAACCGGTTTATTCCCGTATTCCAGTGCAGCTTCTGTTTTAATTCCGTTGCCTGTCCGCACCAACAGAGCAGGAATTCCTGAAGCTATTCCCATTTCAACATCACACATGGAATCACCAATCAGCCATGAATCAGAAAGTGAAATTTCAATGTCCGCTAATGCAGACTCAACAAGCCCCCATCGAGGTTTTCTGCAATTGCATCCCTCGCCAGGGTGATGTGGGCAATAGTAAATCCCAAGAAGCGGTACATTTTTTTGTTTAAACGTATCGCGAATAAATTGATGAATTTCATTCAGTGATTCTATGGGAATAATTCCTCTTGCTACTCCGGATTGATTCGTTGCAATAATAAATTTGTAACCGTTTTCTGCAAGTGTCTGCAGCGGGTTAAATATATTCTTATAAAATTCAAATTGATCCAGTGAGTTTATATAGCCGGGGTCAGGATTCAACGTTCCGTCCCTGTCCAAAAAAATGATTTTCTTATTTGTTACTGTTTCCACTTCTTAAGACATCTCAAGATTTTCTGTCATTTTCGTGCGATTTATCTCTTTAAGTTTCAGAGAACTTTTTAAAAAATAATAAAGACCGATAAGGGTAAACGGCACAAATCCCACAGCATGGTTCAGTATGGAAAATACCTGTGATATTGCCTCCGGTTCTCCAAGAAAATCTGACATAATTAAAACAGATGCAGCGTGGTATGTACCGATAAACCCTGGCGCCGATGGGACTGAAATGACAAGGGTAACTCCAACAAGAATGATTCCTGCATGAATTATTGATAATTCAGACCCTACTGCCATAACGCAGGAATAGGTTATACTCCAATACATCAACCAGAGGATGAGAGAATAAATTCCGATCAAACCTAAACGCGGTGTTTGGCTTAAAGTCACCAATCCTTCTGAAAGTGAATGAAGAAGATTGTTTAATTTCAGTCCAAACCCCGATTGCAGTAAAGATATTGAATCAAGTTTTCCTTTCAGCGATTCCTTTGATTTTGCCAGCCAAATGATCATGATGATTCCAATTCCAATAACGACTGCTAAAATCTGACCTCCTTTTACCAGCCACGGAGGCAAATCAGATATAAAAAACAGAATAACTGTCAAAAGAAGCATTCCCATCATGTCCAACAGTCGTTCAATTAGAATGGTGCCAAAAGCAACGGCTGGCTTCACATTGGAATTTTCGCGGTTCACGGCATAAGCCCGTAAAAATTCACCCAACCTTAACGGAAGAACTGAATTCCCAAAATATCCAATCATGGTTGATCTGTATAGCGGAGAAATTTGCACATGTTGGCTTGGTTCAAGAAGCAATTGCCATCGGACAGCTCGTATCCAAACGCTGACTACCATGAGGATGATACTAAAAATAATCCACGAATAATTCGTTCCCGCCAGTGCACCGGAAAGATCAGATACATCCATATTCCGGAATGCAAGGTAGAGTCCGCCGATGCTAATCAAAATCCCAACGATCGTTTTTTTCATCTATCTGAGGTCTATGATTTCAGTGCCGGTCAATTGAGCTGATTTTATTAGGTCGTCATCGGTTAATTTCGAAATCTGATTCACGGAAATGGTGACCTGAATATCCTCCCCGGCTGATGCAAGAACCCCCACAGGAATCCATGAATTTTCATTCAACGTCAGTTTCAGTTTTTCAAATCCCACCAAAGAGCGATTGGCACATTCCACTTCCAAAATTCCATCATTTCTATTTTCAACTTCAGTCACCACAAAACTGTGAAACCCATTCAATAAAATGGAAAAAATGCTGGATGGATCATTTTTGGAAAAATAGTCAATGATTACCTGATCCGTCTCTACAAGTTTTGTGGTAATCATATCATCCTGAATCAGGACTTCCTGAAACGGTAAAACCAAGTGCAGATAACGATTTCCCAAAAGATGTATTGAACCATCTCCCTGCCAGTTTTCCCCTTGATAAGTGTAGTCCCAAGTCACTTTCATTTCGTACCCGTCTTCGGAAAATAAAACATCCCTGATTTTATCCAATATTTCTTCTTTATTATTTGCGGCAAAGACAGGATAAATACAAGATTGAAAAACAATAATCAGGAAAATTTTATTGATCAGGCGGAACATCATCCAATCCTTCCAGATACAATTCATCCACCAGTACTTCTCTTGCTTTACTCCCAGTAAAGGCACCAACTATCCCTGCCTGTTCCATTTCATCAATCAATCTCGCAGCTCTTGAGTATCCAATCCGGAGTCGCCTTTGTAGCAGTGAAATGGACCCCTGCTGATGGGTAATGACTAATCTTGCTGCTTCATTAAACAATTCATCCTGGCTGCCCATACTTGTGCTAAACGGATCATCTTCATTAATTTTTACTCTCGAACCTTCCAGCACTATTTCGTCCGATTCCGGCTGGTCTGTAATATGTTCGACTATCCGATTTATTTCATCCAGACCAACAAAAGAATTGTGCAGCCGGATTGGATCAGAAGATCCCGGCGGTAAAAATAACATATCTCCTTTTCCCAGGAGTTTTTCAGCACCATTGACGTCAAGAATGGTTCTGGAATCAATTTTCGTTGCCACCTGAAAAGCAATTCTCGCCGGAAAATTTGCTTTAATGACGCCGGTAATCACATTCACGGATGGCCTTTGAGTTGCCACGACCAAATGAATCCCTACTGCTCTCGCCATCTGCGCAAGCCGTGTGATGGGTGTTTCCACTTCCTTAGGTGCTCTAAGCATAAGATCTGCCAATTCATCAATGATGACAACTATATAGGGCATGGGTTCCAATTCTGAATCTTTTTCCGCTTTTTGCTGGTATTCCTCAATGTTTCTTACAACCGCTGAAGCTAGGATGTCATATCTCCTGCCCATCTCCTGTTCAGCGGAACGGAGTGCCAGAACTGCATTTTCCGGTGTTGTAACCACAAATTCGGAGATATCTTCACTGGTAATTAAATGGTGCTTTTGGATAGGAGCGTAACATGCAAGTTCAAGCTTTTTCGGATCAATCATTATAAATCTGACATCTTTTGGTGTAGCTCTTAATAAGATGCTGTTAATGATGGTATTGACACACACAGACTTTCCTGAACCGGTGGTCCCAGCAATGAGCAGATGAGGCAGTTGATTTATTTCGATAGTGTAATTTTCACCATTGGTTGTTTTCCCAAGGGCAATGGTTAATTTGGATTCAGAATTGACATATTTATCAGAATTAACAACGGACCTCAAATGAACTGTAAGTGGCTGCTTATTCGGAATTTCAACACCAACGGTGGACTTACCGGGAATTGGCGCAACAATTCTCACACGCTTTGCCATCATGACTCTGGCAAGGTCATCAGACAACTGAACAAATTTATTCACTCTAACACCTTCTGCTGGTTCAACTTCAAAAAGAGTAATAACCGGTCCGGGTGAGATATTTACAACTTTCCCTTCTACCCCAAATGTCTGCAAGGATTGTACAAGAAAATTGGCTTTCTCTACCAATTCCTCATGGGTAGTGCTGATTTTTATCCCTTCATTCGGCATGTCGAGCAATTCCACTGAAGGAAGCTGGTACTCCCTCCTGGGGGTTTTTTCAATCGTTTCATCAAGATTCACTTCCTCTTCCACTACTTCGGATTCAATGGTAAACTCTGATTCATCTGCATCAATATCCTCCTCCTTGCCAGTTTCAGGTATATTTTGCATATCACCCAAATCGTCCGAAGAATCAAATGGTAATGCTTCCTGACCGCCTTCACTTTCCTCCTTTGTCCCTTCTCCTTGTTCCCCGCTTAAGATTTTCTCCTGTTGACCTGATTCCTGTGTTGTTTCAACTTCCTCCAATCCTGATGTTGAGCTCAAAAACTGTTTGGCTGATTCCTGCTTGTCCTTCAATTTTTTCAAAAGATTCTGGGTGTGTTTTCTTTTTTCACTATCCTGTTTTACATCTTGGTTGATTAAAGATTTCTGTTCACGATACTTCGACCATTTGAGAAACATCTTTTCAAACGGGCCATAATAATTCAGATTAAAATACCCCCTTATCAATACAAGAGCTCCAGCCAGAAGAAATAAAATGAAACCTGCTGTCCCGAGAAAATCGTGGAAAAATTTTGCCAGCAACCCGCCTGTCAATCCTGAATAAAGATACCCGCCATTTTCACTGATGACAGCAGACAATCCTAGGGACATGGAAGCAATGAGGGAAAAACCTAAAGAATAGAGAGATAATTTGATAATTGGTTTCAAGGATTTTCTGCTGAATATTGCCCATCCCCACACGAAACCAAGCACTGGAAAAATGAAGGAAATATAACCAATCCCGTATTTAATCAGCCAATGAGCGACATAAATTCCTGCTATTCCCATACTGTTTTTGATGGCAACATGGGGAGAAATAGATGGTTCTTCTGCAGGATTGTAAAAAATCAAGCTTAATAAAACGAGAAACGACAAGGATAAAATCAGGATTCCTGTTATTTCGATTTTTTTATCTTTTCGTTTTTCCATGATGTTTCAAAATTAAAATTTTTATTTCAAATATGTACCTTGTTTCCAAAAGGGTGTTTTCACGACTTCTGCCATTAGTAGTTTATCTCGAATTTCCAAAGAAATCTTAGTACTCGGTATTGACTTTTTCACATGAACATAACCCAATCCAATTCCATTTTTCATTGATGGGGAGTAACCTCCGCTTGTTACAATCCCCGCCGGTTCGCCATTTGAAAAAATTCTGTAATCTTTTCGTGGAATTCCCCTTTCACGCATCTCAAATCCAATGAGTTTTTTTTCTGTGCCATTTTCCTTAATCTGGAGCAGAGATTCCCTGCCGACAAAATCGCCTTTTTCAAATTTGGTTATCCACCCAAGTCCCGCTTCAAGTGGATTTGTCTTTTCATCAATATCGTTACCATAGAGACAATATTTCATTTCAAGCCGGCATGTGTCTCTGGCGCCAAGTCCCACTGGAACCAATACGTGAGATTTTCCGGTTTCCAGTAAATGGCTCCATAACTTTGGTGCAATTTCATTTTTACAAAAAAGTTCAAAACCAAGTTCTCCGGTATACCCTGTTCTTGCGCACAGGATTTCATCACTACCGTAAACAAGAGCAATATGATGATAAAATGGCAATTGCACAATGGCGTTTTTATCTCCAAAAACTTCCAAAATGATATTTCTTGATTTCGGTCCCTGCACTGCAATTAAAGATGTTTCATCCGAAACATCTCGAATGGATACATCACCCGTAATGTGTTCAATCAGCCAGTTCAAATCTTTTTCTATGTTGGTTGCATTTACCACCAGAAGATAACGGTCATCCATTTGATACAACACACAGTCATCCATAATACCACCGGTTTCATGACACATGGCTGTATATTGCACTTTTCCGGGGTTTAGCAGAGTGACATCATTTGTGGTCATTTTCTGTAAGAATGCGAAGGCATCGCTGCCAATTATTTCAAATTCTCCCATGTGCGAAAGATCAAAGATTCCGGCATTTTCTCTCACCGACTGATGCTCTGCAATAATACTGGAATATTTTACCGGCATTTCAAATCCACCGAAAGGAACCATTTGTCCCCCAAGTTTTACATGCGCCTCATACAGAACAGTTTTTTTTATTTTTTCCTCTTGCAGTACAGCGCTCATGTTCATGTCAGTTTTGTAAGTGCCTTTTTAATGATTTCTTCTACAGTTCCTTCAAAATTATCATCTTTGCTGATCTTGGAAAGGATAGAATAAATATTTTTTCTGCGGTATCCTAATGCTTCCAAAGCACCGGCTGCCTTCTCGAACTCTGCCGGTATGACATCAGAACTCCCGGTAAGCATCTGAAAATCTTCTGTAGTGAAATTTTCTTTCAATTCCACGATAATTCGTTTGGCTGTCTTAGGTCCAATCCCGGGCAAATTGGTGAGTGCTTTAACGTCCCCGGACATGACACGTCTTTTAAATTCATCCGGTGATGCGCCAGAAATAATTCCAATAGCTGTTTTTGGACCGATTTTACTGATAGAAATCAACTGACGAAAAAGTTCTCTTTCCTGCTCTGAGTGAAATCCATACAATTCCAGCAGGTCTTCTTTAACATTCAAATAGGTTAATAGCGAAACCACTTCACCTACTTTTGCTATTCTGTCAAACGTTGTTACCGGAATATGAACATGAAAGGAAAATCCACCTATTTCCACTACAACATAGGTGGGCATTTTAATTTTAAGTAATCCTTTAAGTGATTCTATCATATAATGCTTTATCTGTGGTTATTAATATGACAAATAGCAACAGCGAGTGCATCTGATATATCAAAATTTATATCAATATCAGACAGATTCAGCATTGATTTAATCATATATTGAACCTGTTGTTTTGAGGCAGCGCCATTCCCTGCCACAGACATTTTTACTTTTCTGGGTGAATATTCAAAACTGCCAATTTTGTGATGAGCTGCTGCCAATAAAGTAACTCCTCTTGCCTGACCTAACACAAGGGCAGATTTGGCATTCTTGCTGAAAAATGCTTCTTCAATTGCCATTTCAGTTGGATTTACACTTTTAATAATTGAAACAATATCATTATAAAGATGGGATAAGCGATCAGCTATTTTTTTGTTTGTCGGCGGATTAACCGTACCAAACTTTACTGGAACCAATTTTGATTTTTCACAATCAATAATGCCAAATCCCGTTGACTGGATTCCCGGATCAATGCCTAATATTCTACGCAAATTTAATAAATTCCTAAGGGGAATAATCCTCAATATCAAAATTAGATGAAACACTTTTCACGTCATCATTATCTTCAAGATCTTCCATGAGCTTAAGAATTTTTTGAACATGCTCACCTTCCACTTTAACCGTATTTTGAGGAATCATGGTTATTTCGGCGGATTTTGTGATAACGCCATTTTCAGTCAATGCTTCACATAAATCAACAAAGTTTTGAGGAGAGGACGTTATTTCAAATTCATCTTCTTCCATTAAATCATCACCGCCGCCTTGGAGGACCAACTCCATCAATTTTTCTTCTTCAATACTGTTTTTATCAACAGCAATGAGTCCTTTTTTTTCAAACATCCAAGCCACACACCCGGATTCGCCTAGTTTTCCGCCGTGTTTTGTAATGATATGTCTCAGGTCGGCCACGGTCCTCTTATGATTATCAGTACTGACTTCGATCATTATGGCTACCCCGGAAGGCCCGTATCCCTCGAATAAAATATCTTCATAGTTAACTCCTTCCAGCGAGCCGGTTCCCCTGTCAATGGCACGCTTAATGTTGCCTGCGGGCATATTGGCGTTTTTTGCAGCAAGGATTGCCTGTCTCAATCGCGGATTCGCTTCTTCATCGCCTCCACCCATTCTTGCAGCAATGGTGATTTCCTTAATGAGTTTTGTAAATACTTTTCCCCTTTTGGCATCAAGCACCGCCTTTTTTCGTTTAATTTGAGACCATTTGGAATGACCTGACATGGAAAATCTAACCGATAAAAATTTTAGATACGTTTATTAAATAATTGACTTCCGAGATCCATTGCAGAATTTAGAGAGAAGCGGCGGTTAGAGCAACCGTTTTCCCGACGGAAATTCTACTTACTTTGGACGAATATTGGTTTTTATCGGCGTACGAATTATCCAAGCTGTTTTGTATCCTGCTCCTCTAAGATACTTCCGTTGTTCTTCTGCTTCAAACCGGGAAATAAAATTCCCTACTCGGACTTTGTAATTGGGAGCAAAAAATTCTACAAATACTTCATCAGGGTATTTTTTATTCAACTTCTGAGATATGCTGTCGATTTCTGTATAGTCAGTTGTAGAGAGTACCTGTACTCTGTATCCCATCATCACTGAATCAGGCTCAGCTAATTCATCAAATGCTGGTATTGAATCGTCGGGGGTGATGATGATAGGCATATCAATAGGAGGTTCATTCAGTGTTGAAGGATCAAAACTCTCATCAATTATGATGGTAGATTCTTGCCCGAATAAAAGACTTGAACAAAATATTAACAGAATATAGTTGAATCTACAGAAGTCTAATATTTTCATTTAATATCCAACCTTTTTTCCCACCTATAATTTCGATTTCCAGCCACTCTTGCTGTTGTGATGTAATTTTTGCTTTTGTTCCTTCGTGAATTTCAAAAATGTGAGTGCTCAATTCAAAAGGAGACGAAAAAACATATGCTTCCTCAACCACTATTATTCCTTCAGAATTTCCTGTAATTTCAAAATAAGTGTCCACACTCAACACAACCATTAATCCAGTGAGCAATCCCATGAATGTTAACATTTTCCTCAGACCGACGCTTAAATTATTACCAGTCCACTTTACTGCAGCATAGATTAGTGATAGCAGGAAAAACAGAAGAGTCACCATTGCCAGCCATTGCTGAAAATGAAAATTATTTTTCAATGCACCGTACCATTTAAATAGAAAAAATTCTCCCGGGAATTCGATTCTATCTAAAATCCTCGCATTGGCAACTTTTAAATTATATTTCAGATCCCTGTCCCCCGGGGAAAATTGAAGTCCTTTTTCATACGCCCAAATGGCATCACCCAAACGTCCAAGCTGGTAATAGGTATTCCCCAAATTATGATACAAATTTTTATGAATGAAATTTTGCCTTAGTATGTGCTGATAAATGTTGGCTGCCTGCACATATTCCTGACGTGAATAGAAATCATTGGCTTTGGTGTAAATGGAATCGAGATAACTGAATTGTGCTTGCACCGCTGCGCCAGGAAGCAGGAGAAATAAAAAATTAAAAAATATTCTTTTCATAGAACCAAATCAATTTCTTTTAATAGACTTATTACTTCTTCAGCCATCTCAACTGAATTTTTTTGAGGATCAGTTTCAACATTTGGAGCAAAGCGTATCATTTCACACTGATTTAGAATGGATGTTAATTTTTGGAATACATCATCCCTGAGATTACCATTTAATATTTCTTTAATTTTAAGACCATCAATGTTTGAATAAGGCAGATTTAATTTGCTGCTGAAATAGTGGTAAATAATTGTACTTATTTCACCCTTTTGGTTACTGCTATTAATTTCCTTTAATTGTTTTACCGCTATTTTAAAGGCACCTTTTGACCGTCTGATATCCTCATTCCGGTACATTCGAGACATATAATTTTCAACCACCCTGGAAGAAGCAAACAATAGAACACCAATAATATTTGTTAATATTATCCACGCTGGTATCAGACGGTTCGTTTTTGTTTTAAATCTAACCGGTTCGGTTTTGATATATCGGATATCCTGTTTTAAAAGTGAAATTTCTTCTTTCGTTAATCCGCCCGGATACGTCAGTAACATCTTACTTGGGTTTACATTTAAGGAGATTGATGGTGAAGATGTTTTTTCCCATCTCGATAATTTTGGATTAAAAAATGTCAGTTCTCCTCTGGGCAGAAAAAATTGCCCTTCTTTCCTTGGAATGATTACATATTCAAGCCGCTTCGTTCCTGAAATATCATCTCCGATATTTTTATTGAATGTTGTTTTCGGCTCAAACACTTCCAGCCCTTTGGGAAAAACAAGATCCGGCAATTTAAACAGACTGATATTCCCGGTTCCGCTCAGTTCTACAGTATACATTACCGCTTCATTCACGGAAGTTGTTGTAGAGTCTATTATCGTTATGATTTTAAATTTCCCTGTAGCACCTGTAAAATTCTCCGGTTTACCATTTACCGGTAATTGTTTCACATTAAATGTCAGCGGTTTGGATTCAACAACCACCTGTTGCGTGCGGGTAAAGAAACGGGAGGGTACTTCCACGGCACAATTAACAACCATTGGTTCGAGAGTAAACTGGCCATTATTGGTGGGGAAGAGAGCAATTTTATACAGGGTTGCAACATTATATCGAACGCCATTTACACTCCTTTCTCGAATTGATAACTGTCGTGGTGAATAAAGTTCATCCTGCCAAAAACCTACACCTTTAGGCAACTTTTCAATGGAATATTTGTGGAGATTAGAGCGGGAATAAAGTTTATAATTTACAGTAATCTGTTCACCCACATAGATTTCATCTTTATCAGCAGTTACTTCAAGAAAAATCTTTTCACTCAGATCACCTCCGGAAGATCCTGATTTATTTTGACTTGACCCTGGTCTGCCCTTTGTTACCACAATCAAAATTGGATCTGTTTTATATTTTTCTCCATCCAATTTAACAATCAAAGGCGGGATTTGAAGTGTCCCAGTTTTATTCGGTCGCAGTGTCCAGGATAAACTATAGGAACTGGATACCTTTCCATTGATGATTTGAAAACTGCTTCTTTGAGACGGTCCCGATACTACACTAAAATCCTTTATGGTCGAAACGTCAACTTGAGGATAACTGCTGGTGCCTTCGCCTGAAATTTGAATTGTGATTCTCTCATTCGAACTAATTCTGTTTTCATTCACAGTGGCGATTACATTCACCTTGGCAGACGAAATCCCAACCAGAAAACTTATTCCAATTAAAAATTTCAATTTCACCTTACCAGTCTTTTTCCAGTTTCAGCGATTTTGAACTTTTAAATTTCCGTTTCATCAAATTATTCTCATCTGCCTTTAGTGCGTCAAGAATGGTTTGAGCATCAACCTGAGGTGCGTCCTGTTTTTGTTTTTCACCAGCGTCAGCCATTTGCTTCTGTTTCTGGTCTCCCTCTTGGTCCTGCTGTTCATCTGACCTGGAACCTTGAGACTTTTCCTGATTCTCTTCTGATTCCCGGTTTTGCTGAGAGTTTTGTTGTTCATCCTCATTCTGTTCTTGTTCGTTCGAATTTTCTTCACCCTGGTTCTGTTGCTGCTGCTGCATTTGCTGCAGCATTACTTTTGAAAGTTCATAATTGTACTTTGCATCATAATCCTCAGGATTCAGTTTTAAACTTTCTCTGTAAGCTGCCATTCCTTCCTTAATTTTCCCGGAATTCATGAATGTATTTCCCATATTGTAAAAGGATTTTGATTTAAGAACATTATCCTCACTCCTTAGGACAGAATGAAATTCAGACAGCGCTCTGTCATAATCCTCCATATTAAAAGCTGAACACCCCGCTCCAAACCGGGCTTCCGGTAAATCGGGATGTTTTTGAATAATGGATTCATAATATTCAATATCATTTTTCCCGGTGTCCTTGCCAGTATCCTGAGGAACAACCATTGAAATCAATAGAACCACTATGACAGTTATTTTAAACAAATCTCCCTTTCCACACTTTCTCTTCTTTTTTTCTGCTGGGAATAAACACTTCTACCACGAAAAATAAAAATGCAAAAAAGGTGAAAATTTGAAAACGATCCTCAAATTCAGAATATTCATGAGTCGTAAGCACTTTTTTATCCATAGAATCAATTTCCGATAGGATTTTATCAATTCCGCTTGATCGATTATCAAGCCGAGTATAAATACCAAATCCTGCCATGGCAAGTTCCTGTAACATTCCTTCATTCAGGATTGTTGTTACCAGTTTCCCTTTGGCATCTTTTTTATAATCAACTCTATTTCCCTTATTATCAAAAATTGGGATGAGCGAACCTGCGGGCGTGCCGACCCCGATAGTATGAATGACAAACCCTGATTTCACAGCACTTTCCACAGCTTCCAACGACTTCCCTTCATGGTCTTCTCCATCTGAAATTAAAATCAAAACCTGATGTTTTCCATCATTCTTTGTAAGTGTCGATTCTGCCATGTTTACCACATCGCCAATTGCAGTCCCCTGCACGGATATCATATCTGTGGACACCGCATCCAGAAATAATCTTGCAGCATCATAATCGGTAGAATGGGGGAAATAGTGGTGGTTGGTACCGGCAAACAATATGATACCAATCCTGTCTCCTTTTAATCGGTCAATCAACCTTGCAATTTCATACTTTGATTTTTCCAGCCGGTTTGGTCGGATGTCCTCTGCATTCATACTTTGAGAGATATCCAAAGCCACAATGACATCAACACCTTTTCTTTCAACCTCAGTCAGTTTTGTACCGATCCGTGGCCCGGTACATGCAAATATCAAAAAAATCATTCCACCAATCATTAATCTTTTTTTCGCCACAGATTGGCGATTGCTCAAACGGGAAAATAATCTCTCTCTGATAGATTGACCTCCCCACCATCCCTGTTCCTCTTTTCTTTTCTGACTATTTAACCGAAGATAAATTACAATCAACACCATTACGGCGTAACCAAGGAAAAACAGCGGGTATTGGAAATCAATCATTTATGTTCTCACTCTAAAAATGATGACTTTCAACAGATGTTCAAGAAAACCAAAACATAATGCGGGAATCAAAAACCATGCGTATAATTCACTGTATTCTGTATATTCAGTGACCTCTATCTCTGACCGTTCAAGTTGATCAATCTCCTCATAAATTTTGGTTAACTGTTCTTCATTGGTTGCGCGGAAGTATTGCCCACCAGTTTTTTCGGCAACATCTCTCAAGGTTTCTTCATCCATATCCACATCTACCTGCACATATCTTTTTCCGAAGAACGGGTCATCTACCGGATAGGGTGCCTTTCCCCTTTTACCAACACCAATGGTGTAAATTTTAATACCATAATCTTTTGCAAATCCTGCAGACGTGAGTGGATCCAGTTCACCTTTATTGTTGCTGCCATCTGAAAGAAGTATCATCACCTTACTTTCTGCATCGCTCTTTCGAAGCCGGTTAACACAGTGGGCAATTGCCATCCCAATAGCGGTTCCATCATGTTCCTCATCAATAATGGCTACCTGAGACAGCAAGTTTGATAATACCTGATGATCAACGGTGGAAGGACATTGTATATAACTTTCTCCTGCAAAGATAAGAAGTCCTATTCTGTCGTCATCCCTGTTCTTAATGAATTCCTGTGCTTCCTCTTTTGCTGCCTCAAGCCGGTTCGGCTTAAAATCCTCTGCTTTCATACTGCCGCTGATATCCAGCACAATTACGATATCCACTACATCCCTGAAAGATTCCTTCATATCAAGGATGGCTCTCGGTCTCGCAAGCGCAATCAACAATAGAGTAATAACAACCAAACGAAAAAAGAAAAGAAGTCTTACTTTATTGGTGCCGGAAAGTTGTTTTATTTTCTGGAAATTTTGAATGGTGGAAAATTGGATAGTACCCTCATTTCGGTACCCTCGATTAAAATACCACCAGAAAATGATGGGAACGAGTATTCCAAATAAAAGAAACCACGGATTTGCGAATTCCATTCTTGATTAAACTGAAAAATTTTGCTCTATATAATGACTGAGATTTAAAATTGTTTCTTCTGAAAAGAAATTTCCGATTAACTGCAATCCGATAGGCAAATCGGAAGAACTTTTTCCAACAGGAATGTTTATAGCAGGTATACCTGCCAGGTTTATGGGAGTTGTAAAAATATCCGATAAGTACATTTTGAGGGGATCATCGAGATTCTCCCCTAATTTGAATGGAAGGGTAGGCGTGGTGGGTGAAAGGATTACATCCACTTCATTAAAAGAATTGATAAAATCGCATTGAATTAATCTCCGCATCTGCTGTGCTTTTCGATAATAAGCATCATAATATCCGGACGAAAGCACATACGTTCCCAGCATAATCCTTCTTTTGACTTCTTCACCAAATCCGGATGACCTTGTATCTTTGTACATTTCCTCCAATGAATCATCACGTTCACTTAGACCATACCGCACACCGTCATACCGAGCAAGGTTGGAAGATGCTTCAGCCATTGTAAGAATATAATAAACGGCTATATTGTATTTTAAATTAGGTAAATCAATTGAAATGATATCAAATCCTTTACCTTCAAGAAAACCAGTTAACGATTTTAATCTGTCCAAAATTTCCGGCTCGACACCTTTTTCCAAAATACTCCACGGAACACCAATATTTTTCGGAACATCACTTCCCAGCGATTCCACAAATGGAGGCACCTCTTTATCTACAGAAGTGGTCTCATTTTGATCAACTCCCGAAATGACTTCTGTGAGAAGCGCTAAATCATGGGTTGTGTTTGCAAACGGTCCAATCTGGTCGAAAGATGAAGCGAAAGCAACCAAACCGTACCGGGATACTCTGCCATACGTTGGTTTCAACCCATACACTCCGCAAAAAGCGGCGGGCTGGCGGATTGAACCCCCTGTATCTGAACCCAAAGCCATATCCGTCAATCCCAGTGCAACTGAAATGGCTGAACCGCCGCTGGACCCTCCTGGGACCAATTCGCTGTCAACAGGATTTTTAGCATGACCGAACACAGAATGTTCATTTGATGATCCCATGGCAAACTCATCGTGATTCGTTTTTCCTACAACAACACCTCCTTCACTCAGAATTCGTTCAACAACCGTTGCATTATAGGGAGAAGTATAGTCTTTCAATATGTTGGAGGTACATGTGAGAGGCCACCCTTTAACAGCAATATTATCTTTTACTGCAATCGTTTTTCCCTTCAATTTACCGGTTTCAACCTTTTCATTATCACAGAGCGCTTCCTTCGAAGAAAAAATAATCGAATTATAATCAGCTTTTTCATTCATCTGTTTTTGAAAAGCTTGGAGTGTGTCTTTTATTGCGGGCATGAGATCACTGATTAATTTTCGGTGTTACTTTTGTCCTCTTCTTTTTTCTCAACGTCATCTGCCGCTTCATCCAGTTCTTTTTCTACTCCCTCCACAGCACCTTTAAATTCACGAATCCCTTTGCCAAGTCCTCGGGCAAGTTCAGGCAATCGTTTAGCTCCAAAAAGAAGTAATACAACCAAAAGAATCAAAAATACTTCCCATCCTCCAATACTTCCGATAAGGACTGGTATATTTAATAGATTCATCATAATTCCTCCATTATTAATTAACGAAAATATCTCAACAAATAGTAAGCGGTTCCTAACCCTAATAGTCCCGCAAAATTCAGTTTAATTTTTAGTCCCAGGATTAATGCAATGATTCCCAAATCGAGTGAAACCGCATCCTCCCCGCCAAAAAGTCCTCCCAAAGAGAATTCAGCGCTTTGCAGGAAAAATTGTCTTACTACCCCATCCGGCAGCATATACCCTAAAATCTCGCCTAAATACGACCCTGCCATTGCGCCAACAAACAAAACGAGGATTAGCATTTTAACAGATCTGTTATCCATTTATGTTACCTTTTTAATTCGCATTATTTATTAACCAGCCGAATATTAGTCGTTCGGTATTTACCATCCCTGTAATATTTAATTTTCAGTTCGTCCCCTGCTCGTAAATAGCTTTCTTCAATAATTTTCATAATGTCATTTCTGGAGTTGATTATTTCATTATTTACCAAAGCAATAACATCCCCGATTTCTATACCAGCATTTTCAGCGCTGCTCCCTACTTTTACTTCTGTTACAACAACGCCCTGAGCACCCGGCAATTCAAGATAGTCCGCTAAAAAACGATCAACCGTCTGTACACTTAAACCGGTAGTAAAACTTCTGTCAATTTTGCCGTATTTCTTCAACTCCTCAGCGATGGTGCGTGCTCGATTAATGGGAATGGCAAATCCGATTCCGATGGAACCTTCTGACACATTGCCTCCGGTAAAAATAAAAGTGTTTATCCCAACTACTTCTCCTATTGAATTCACGAGAGGTCCGCCACTGTTTCCCTTGTTGATAGCCGCATCAGTCTGAATCATTTCCTGATAAATTCTACCGGAGTACTCCTTGCCAAAATCAAGACCAGTTGCGCTTACTATGCCTATGGTTGCTGTGGGTTGTTTGCTTACGTCAAAAAGTCCAAAGGGATTTCCTATAGCGATGGCCCATTCCCCTATTATGATATCATCAGAATCTCCGAATTTAGCGTAAGGGAGATTTTTATCCTCAATTTTTAAGACTGCAATATCGGTCTCTTTGTCCATCCCAATGACTTCACTTATATATTCTAAACCTCCGGGAAGTGTTACAATAATTTCGTCTGCACCTTCAATGACATGTTCATTTGTAATAATATACCCATCAGGACTGATAACAACTCCCGATCCGAGACTTTTAACTTTATGTTTAAAGAAATCTTCAGGAAACCAGAATTCAAAAAAAGGATCATTGAAAAAAGGTGACGGCCGGTACTGCCTGATTTGTGTAATGTTAATGCTTGCCACAGCAGGACCTACTTCTTCAATAGCTCTCGTAATGGCGTTTTGGCGGGAATCGGTTACGGATGATAATCGGTCGGAACCGCAGCTGACGGAAATTGTCCCTCCCAGTAATAATTGGAAAAAGACGGTTTTATTTAATTTGTACACCAAATTATTCATAATCAATACGTTCCAAAAATAAACCGTGAGGAGGCGCTTTGTACACTCGCGCTTCCCGATTGGGATTCTCAATCAAGGACTTAAATTGATTTATTTCCAGTTTGCCTCTTGCAACCTCCATCATGGTGCCCACAAGGTATCTAACCATGTGATGAAGAAATCTGTTCGCTTCTGTGATGTAAATTAAAATACCATCCCTTTGACACCACTTTGATTTGAATACCGTACACAATCTGTGAGGTTTTGAATCTGAATTTTTACAGTAAGATGTAAAGTCATGTTCTCCCATTACGATTTCAGAACAATTATTTAGGGACTCGATAGAAACATTAAAAGGAATTTGCCAGCAATAGTGCCGGTTGTGGACTGAATTTTTCAATGAGCATCTGTAGGAATATGTTCTTTTCACCGCAGAAAACCGTGAATGAAAATCATCAAGAACAATTTGACAATCAAGTATTTTGATGTCACTGGCCAGGTTGGCGTTAAGCGCATTCTGCAACTTTGTGCAATCCCACTGTTTTTCCAGATTAAAATTAGCAACCTGCCCCTTTGCATGCACACCGGAATCAGTTCTGCCGGCGCCGTGGACACGGATGAGTTCCCCGTTCCCTAGCTTTGACAGCGATTTTTCTATTTCCCCCTGACAAGTAATCCCCGATGGCTGTAGCTGCCAGCCGGAATATTTACCTCCATCGTACTCCACTGTGATTTTATAGTTAGGCAAGTGAGGAAAACCCCCCAATAAATAAAAAGAGGGAAATGACAAAAAACAAATCGTATGAAGTAAAGTAAACAGGGTTCGCTAAACTTCTTGGTATATGATTCCCATACCCCCGAATTCGCATTGATTTTTCAAGTATATCTGCTCTGCGTAAACAATTTAATATCAATCCGGGGAGTATTTTTGCTTTGGATTTGGCAGATTCAATAATCGATTTTGAAGTTGGAATTCCCAGCATTTTTGAAACTTCCAACCGAAGTTTTACTTCCTGGGTGAACGTAGGGAAAAACCTCAATATTAATGATGTAAGCTGAAAAAAATCTTCTACTTTTCGTGATTTTATTCCCGTCTTTAACCACATCGTTCTGAATGCGTCTATTAATTTATCGCTGTTGATAAACGAAAGTACCAAAGATAATGTTACCATCATTAAGAATAACCGAAATATGGAGAGTCCAATTGTTGGTAGGATTTGAGATAGTTCTTTGTGGGTTAGGAATATTGTAAAAATTACATAGATTCCAAACATGAAGAATAAATAAAAAAAATAACTCTTTAACCTCAAAAATGTATTCTTAAACCCATCTGGTTGAATAAACATCCCAAGAAATAGAACCAAAGAAAGCCAGAAAAATTGAAGCTGACTTTCAGCAAGAAATATTAAAGAGGTTAAGACAACACCGGCAAGTAAAAGAATAATTGGATTTGTTTTTTTAGGCAGCACGGCTAAAAATTCCAGGAAAATTTTATGGATATGCTTTCATTTTGGAAGTCAACATCCGGAGACAGACTTATGTTTTTCTCTGCTTTATTTACCCTAAATAGATAGGCAGCATCAATCATTGAAAGAAGCCGGTTCAATACCATTCCCCCAATGGTAAAGTTGATTATTTTTTTTGCCCTGTCACGTTTTATCCGTGTGTTCCTGAATTTTTTCCTGCTTGAGGTGGAATCCCATTTCCAATAATAATTAATACTCATTGGATCCGAAGAATCTATTATGTACAAAGCATCAGTCTGTCTTTCTCTCTGCCTATCTTCATTATAATCGTAGATTGAATCATAATTTCCGATATCAACGAAAAATTGGTCATCTTTTCTGAATAGATCAATACCTGCATGAGTGGCTGCCAGCGATTTAAAATGCAGTTCTGAAGTATTTCTGATATAAAGATTCTCTATTAAGAAAAGCCACAATACCGCATCGGTAACGAAAAAAAACTTCCCGTTTTTGGGCTTGTCCAGGTAAAATTCACCCAATCCCGGAATCACCATTGATTTTGCCATGTACCCGATAGGAGAATCAAATGTTTCAGAAGCTGCCTCGGATTGCGGGAAACAAGGCGAGCATAAACAAAGAACCACCGCAAACAAAATAAGTTTTATTATCTTTCTCTTCTCCATAGCCAAAATGTCATCATAATTGAAGTTATGATACAAATGATTGCAAAAACATCTCCAAATTTACCATAGAAAGTTAAGGATGTCCGTGGAATAATTCCTGCCGAAACAACACCATTTTCACCCAAACCCATTTTTGACTGGATTCTGCCTGCACGGTCATAAATCATTGAAATGCCTGTATTCGCACATCTAACGACCGGGATTCTCTGTTCAATGGCTCTAAGGCGGGATAACGCCGCATGCTGGAACGGCTCTGAACTGTTCCCGAACCAGCCATCATTGGCAATCACAATAAGATATTCCGCACCTCGTAATACAAATTCCCGGATCAACTGGGGAAAGGCAGACTCAAAACAAATGACAGTAGAAAATGAAATTGAATCCACATCAAAAATGGAGTAAGTTTCTCCATGATCATAGTTGCCAACTCCTACATTAAATTTATCAAGCAGATTAAAGAAATTTGAGAATGGGACATATTCTCCGAAGGGAGTCAATTTAATTTTATCATATTTTGTGACTACCCTTTCCGGCGTTATCAAAATTGCACTGTTATAGACTTTCCTTCTTGTCTCGGTATATTCCCAATCAATAATTCCGGAAAGAAGCGGTATTTGTGTCAACTCCACATTTTTATAGACCTGATTAAACCGGAATTTGTTTTTCAATAAATAAGCCGGAGTGGCACATTCCGGCCAGATGATTAAATCCGGATTTGTTTCAGCCGCTTCCATAAAAAGTGAATCGAGATGATCAAATACCCAGTTTCTGTTGTTTGGATCCCACTTTTGATGAGGACCCACATCGGGCTGAACCGCAGCAATATGAATTAAATTTTGATTTTTATCCTCACTATCCAATAAAAATATCCTGCCATATCCATACAACCACGGCAGGACTAAAGTAAGAATCAGCCACACTCGAATAAGCCGACTGAATCCTGTTGGACTAGTAATCATTTTAAAAACGAGGATATTCACTGTTATCAGCCAAAATGAAAGTCCATATATTCCGGTAAATTCCGCCAGTTGAATGACAGGCAGAAAATCAGTTTGTGTTGTTGCGAGAGATATCCAAGGGAATCCAAGAGAGCCGAATGAAATGATGTATTCCATCGCTGTCCATAAAAAAGGTAGAATAATATATCCTTTCCCGGTTTTGACATGAATCTTTCCGGTTACATACCCCAATACAAGCCAGAATAATGAAAGATAAAAAACGCCTCCTAACATAGATAAGAAGACAAAAATTAATTTTTCTCCGGAATTGAATGCCATCCAATACAATACAATTAGATTGGAAACCACACCACTAACAAAAAAATATTTACCGCAACTTCCTGGAGAATTACGATCAATCAAAATAAGAAGAGGAACGAATCCCACCCAGACCAAAAATCCAAGTTTTGTTGGAGGGTAGGATAATCCTATAAGGAGTCCTGACACTACTGCCAATTTCCAATTGTTCAGTTGTTTGATTCGGTTAATCATTTTTTTGATTAGCATCTAAGTATGACTGCAGAATGATTGACGCAGAAACCATATCAACAGCCCCTTTGTTACGTGATGATTTAATTCCCTGTTCCTGTAAAATTCTGGAAGATTGCACCGATGTTAATCTTTCATCCACTGGTATTACGTTTATATTCAGCTGTTTTCTGAGATTTTCAATGAATTTATCAACTTCTTCTGTCTGCCGTGTCATCTGTCCCTTCATACCGATGGGATAACCGACCACCAGTTCACTCACTTCAAAATCGGCAATGATTTCTTTTAAATTATTAAGCAATTCAGGAAGCGATTTATAGGAAATAAACTTTAAAGGGGAAGCAATCGTTCTTGTAACATCGGAGAGTGCAAGACCAACGCGCCTTGAGCCAAAATCAATTCCAAGAATACGGCTCATTCGATTATGAGTTGATAAATAAGTTAAAGTGGTTTTTTTAATTCTTTTTTTAGAAGCATTCCGGGTTTGAAATGAGTCTTTTTGTGGGGTGGTACATAGATAACTTCATTTGTTCTGGGATTTCTTGCTTTCGGTTTCGCTTTTGTCGGTTTTACCAAAAGAGTCCCGAAATTCCTGATTTCAATTCTAATATTTTTGTAATCGTCTGAAAGAATTTCTCTCATAACACTAAAAGATTCAGATAAAACTTTGTGAGCAAGATTATGCGGAAGGTCTAAATTTTCCGCGACTTGTCTGGAAATGTCTCTTTTGGTATAGGATTTAACACTCATTTTAAGTTGCCCTTTCAGCAAAAACGGTTCCCGGAATTTCACTAATTTTTTTAAGTACAATATTCAACCGGCGGAGATTTGGAACTGATACAACCAACATGCACGTACCTAACCCCTCATCAACTTTAATATCTACACTTGTTATATTTATGTTCAACTTGGAGATTGCTTCCGTAATATCCTTCAAGTATCCTTTTCTGTCCTCAGCAATGACTTTAATTCTTACGATAAATTCATCCTTCTTGCTAACATTCCATTCAGTTTCAATAAACCGCCCGGTTTCCTCATTCATGATAGGAAGACTTCCGCACTCCACACGATGGAGAGTGATGCCTCTTCCTCTTGTTATAAATCCAATGATGGGATCTCCCGGAATAGGATTGCAGCATTTTCCGAATTGCATCATTACATTATCTATCCCGTGGACTGTGACTCCCTGAGCAGTTCCTCTTGCGCGTTTTAAAAAGGATTCTTCCTTTACTTGTTCCGTAGGATAATCCGGTTCATCCTTAATCGTTTGCGGCAATATTCTTTTTAACACTTCCCGGATGGTTATTCTGCCGCTTCCAAGATGAATAAGAAATTCATCCTCCGTTGAATATCCCAGTTTTTCGATATTGCTCCAGATATCCTTTTTTAATTTGGTCATCTTCAGCTTTCGAAGTGTTTTATCCAAAATTTCTTTTCCCAATTGTTTGCTCTCATCATTTGCCTGTATTTTTAAGAATCGATTAATCGCCGTCCTTGCTTTACTTGTGGTGGCAAATTTCAACCATGATTGATTGGGGTATTGCGAATCGGAAGATATAATTTCTACAGTCTGCCCACTCTTTAATTTGGTGTTTATTGGAACAATTTTACCATCTATCTTAGCGCCCAAACAATGCAGTCCGACTTCTGTATGAACGGAAAAAGCAAAATCAATTGAGGTAGAATCTTTTGGCAGTTGAATCAAATCACCTTTTGGCGTGAAGACAAAGACTTCATCTTGAAAAAGATCAATCTGGAGCAAATTCATGAATTCCCGGGGGTCCGCCGATTCATCGCGTAAGATAGCAATCAAATCCCGCAGCCACTTTATATGCCTGTCCAAGTCACCTTCACTTCCACGGGCTTCTTTATATTTCCAGTGGGCGGCAACACCAATTTCTGCAGTTCGATCCATTTCGGCTGTTCTTATCTGGATTTCAACCATTTTTCCCGATGGACCGACTACTGTTGTATGCAATGA
>CEQE01047621.1_pt1 | contig 25138 bp, 25 predicted proteins | sample 356201 | NCBI WGS metagenome assembly CEQE01 (sample SAMEA2619970, study PRJEB7988) | marine metagenome | biome: marine biome (ENVO:00000447); feature: mesopelagic zone (ENVO:00000213) & marine oxygen minimum zone (ENVO:01000065); material: "saline water (ENVO:00002010), including plankton...
AGCAAAGCCGTATATGCAATTTTTTCTGGAGTAACAAATAAGATTGAACCAACAAGCAAATGATTTAAATGTTCAGACCCTTCAGCTGATTTGCTAAATAACAATATCATAGCTGCAGCACACACAACGTAAGTAATCCCAATGATAGCTTCCTGGGGAACTTTTTGATCGCTGGAGCGGACATAGGAAAAAAATGCAGAACCAATAAATGTAAAGGCCAATGCCATCATATAGCTGGCATTACCATCATGTTCCAATCCCATTACAATACCTACGGCAGCGCCCAATGCAGCAACCTGTGCTAAAGCAAGATCAACAAAAATTACTCCACGTGTTACCACATGCAACCCTAGATATACATGAATTCCTGTTAACACAAAACTTGCTAGTAAGGGCCAAAAGATAAGATCAATCATAACTAACTCCATAAGCCTTAGCCAAAATAAGAAGATTTGTTTCAAAAAGATTAATATAAGAATCAGCGCCTTCTATTGCCCCAACAGATTGAGCTAATTTGACTGTTCTTACATTTATTTTTGATTCAATAAACTTCGGTGCTCTATCACTGAAATAAGATTCAGATGCAATAACTTCAATTTCATTTTCTTTTATTTGATTGATGACTTGATTCAATTGAGATGGCGAGGGTGTTATGCCAGGTTTTGGCTCAAGAAAACCAACTGTAATTAAGCCAAATCTTTTTGAGAAATAGGGCCACGAGTTATGATAAAAAATAATATTTTTATTCCTAAGATCTGAAAAGCGCTTTGTCCAAATTGAAATAGCTGAATTTAAATCGTTTTCAAACTGAGTAAGATTAGACTGATATTGTTCAGCATTTTTGGAATCATGGTTGATCAGTTTTTCAGCTACCATTCTTGCAATTAATTTTCCATTTTCAGGATCTAACCAGTAATGAGGATTACCAAAACGATGTATATCACCCATACTTGCATCAATCTGTCCAGTGGGGACTTCCATTTTATTTATCTCAACCGAACAGTCCACCACCATCACTTTTCGATTCCGAGAGCCATCAATAATTTGCTGAGCCCAAAGATCAAGTTCCATTCCAACCATAAAATAAATATCTGCCTTTCTCACTTTAACCATATATGAAGGTAGTATTTCTACATAATGTGGGTCCTGATTGCCTCTGGCAATACTGGTTACGGTAACATGATCACCACCAATTATTTTCACGATATCTGCGATATCTGTCGTAGAAGACACTATCCGAACTTTCCCAAAAAGAAAAGATATCATTGAGACTATAATTATTAATCTTCGCATCAATTAATACCGGTGCGGTTTGTGAGGACCCAATGACCAGATAATCTGAACGGTTGTTTTCAGATGTTTTTTATGATGATCTGCATCTTCTAATTGTCCAATTTTTAATCGCAATACTGCTGATTCTTCTACGGGGCTGAAGCCAAAAAATATCGATGGGTTCATACTTTCATCATCCGCCAAATCTAATGACCAATAATCAACCATTACGCCAAAATTATATGATTTATTGAACTGGAAATTGACCATCGCATAAGCTGCAGTGAGTTTTTCATCCGGATGCACTGCTTTTTTCATATATTCATCTTCCAAACTATGCTGTAAAACTTCTGCCTGAATTGTCAAGGACCGATATTTGTTTGGACGCCATTTATATTTGAAATCAGCACCCAAAATTCCTTCATCTTGACCTGAGTATCCACTTAAGCCTAATTCAAGGTGGTTCACATCATTCAGTTCAAAGAAATGGGACCATCGGACTGTAAATGCATTGGTCTGCTTGTCACTTCCATAATCTTTTTCATCGTGATCATGGTCATCTTTATCCTCATCATGATCTTCATCTTTCTCATGATCACTATGATCATGACTCCCAATTCCTGAGTCAAAATAGCTCAAAGAAAAATTGCTGTACCAAGGCAGTGGTAGGAATACATTAGTTTCAACACCTGTGGCAGACCAGAATTCTTCACCCAATATTTTGGCCATACCAGAGGGCGCTTCAATATAAGGAAATAGGTGGGCGTGATCTTTATTGATCTTCCCCAGGTCCGGCCTAAATTTTCCTGCACGTATTCCAAGACCATATGGGAGCCCTTTTTCAATTGTCATTACGGCTTCCTCCAATTCTATTGGAGAGCTATCATTATGTTTGTGTAGATAGATATCAGCCCGGGCAAAGGGGTTTACATATCCTTGTATTGCCATTTCAATCCCCGAGCTTAACAAGCTAGTATTTTTATGGAGATGATCTATAACTAGATCTCCAATCACACTGAATTGAGGGTTGGCCGTGGTCTGGCCAAAAGTGAATGTTGTGATTAATATTCCCCCGACTAATTTTCTCAACATAATATATTTCCTTTATTTTGTATGTTGATTTTTCGGAAATCCCCTTTAAAAAGGGGAAGTGTCATTTAGTTAGTGAAAAACTAAGCGACGGGAGGACCGCGATCCCAATGGACATAATTATGGGATGCAGCTGAAAGGAAATATTGGGGCGCCCAGGGAATAGATTCAATCGCCACGGGCATTTGAACGAAGACGGTAACAATTCCGTCATGGTTCGTAAGACGTTTGGCCATAAACCATTGACAGGCTTCTCCCGCGCCGTGGTGGGATTCTTCTTCACAGTCAATGGCGCACAGATTGGCTTCTGCCGGGAGCAGATCATGGCCATGTCCCATGTGGGAAGTAGATAGTTGGGTAAACACTCCCATCCATCCCAGGAGGATGACGGCAATAATTTGGTTTATGATTCTCATTAAGGGCGGAAAATAGGGTAAAATTAGTGAAAAGAAAAGCCCCTCCCGGAAAACTAGAAGAGGCTTGAGGAGGATTTATATATTACTGGATTTTATGCCTGATAGGCTGGCGTTTTATCCATTTCACTAACGATTGGCGGGTCGGCAGAGTGAAATTGTTCTTCTTCCGTTGAGCCTTCCATAGCAACTGTAGATGCATTTCCTGCTGTAACAGTATTCTGAACAACGTCAAAATAACCCGTTCCCACGAAGGCTTGGTGCTTGGCCGCCCGGAATCCATTCTCTTCATTGTCAAATTCACGGTTCTGCAGGTTCGAGTAGGCATACATACCTTCCGCCTTATAAGCACGGCTCAATTCGAACATGCTCAAATTCAAGGCATGCCACCCGGCCAAGGTGATGAACTGGTATTTGTATCCCATTTTGAATAGTTCTCCCCGAAAGGATTTCAGTTCTGCTTCATCTAAATTGGCCTTCCAATTGAAAGAGGGGGAACAGTTGTAGCACAGTAGTTTCCCGGGATATTTTTCATGGATGACCATGGCGAACCGCCGCGCTTCATCCAAATTGGGTTTGGCCGTTTCACACCAAAGGAGGTCCGCATAAGGAGCGTAGGACAGTCCGCGATCAATAGCTTGATCCAATCCATTATTCACATAGTAAAAGCCTTCGGAAGACCGTTCACCGGTAACAAATCGCTGATCGCGAATATCATTATCAGTAGTGATTAGATTGGCCGCATTGGCATCTGTCCGGGCAATAATGACTGAAGGAACACCCAAAACGTCTGCCGCTAATCTAGCCGCCACCAGTTTATTGATTGCTTCTTGCGTGGAGACCAAGACCTTCCCGCCCATATGTCCGCATTTCTTGGCGGAAGATAATTGATCTTCCCAATGGACGGCGGCGGCACCTGCCTTGATCATGGCTTTCATAAGTTCAAAGGCATTCAAGTTCCCGCCGAATCCTGCTTCCGCATCGGCAATCAATGGCACCAACCAATCGGTGCTGTCATCACCTTTCATCCAGTGAATTTCATCGGTGCGGAGTAAGGCATTGTTGATTCGCTCTACCAACTTGGGGACTGAATCCACAGGATAGAGACTTTGATCCGGATACATGGCGCCAGCGGAATTGGCATCCCCCGCTACTTGCCAACCGGAGCAGTACACAGCTTTCAGCCCGGCCTGGACTTCTTGGATAGCTTGGTTGCCTGTGAGGGCCCCCAGTGCGGAAACAACTTCATCGCCTTTTAATGCTTCCCAAAATTTTTCGGCACCTTTTTTACCCAATGTATGTTCAATCTGGACTGATCCACGAAGGTTCACCACCTCATTAGCGGTATAGGGACGGATGATCCCTTCCCAACGATCATTTTCTTTCCAGTCTTGTTTTAATTGGTTGACTTGTTCTTGTCTGGTCATGATTACCTCACTTGAATATCTTGTTCAAAAATTTCTGATGTGCTCATTGAGCGATTGTTGGTCGATCTTCTCTGAGCTTTAATTTGATTCAGCTTAGGAGATGAGACCATCTTTCTATCGGTAAGATCTTGTTCAAAGATTTGTGTTCTTTGTTGATTCTTCATTTTTATTCTCCTGCTTTAAATGTATTGGTAAGCTTTGAGTGTTAAGAATTCGTCAAAGTGTTCTGTTTCAATCATATTCGTGAAAAGGTCTGTGGCAATATCGAAACGACCGGAAAAATAATTATCCAATCCAATTTCCAATTTAATCTGTTCCAATTCTTCCGTGATCCATTTTTCAATTTTATCACCGGTAATCGTATCTCCGTCCTTGGTGGTAGCTTTAAGATGAACCCATTGCCATAATTGTGCACGACAAATTTCAGCCGTGGCCGCATCTTCCATGAGATGATAGAGGGGCACACAACCATTGCCTCGGAGCCAGGCTTCGATGTATTGGATGCCCACACGGATATTGTGCCGTACCGCAGCTTCAGTTATATCTCCAACCGGGACTTTCAGTAAGTCTTCCGCTGTTATATTAACATCCTTTTGCTGAAGTGTTTCAACCTGATTGGCGTTTTTCATTCCCGAGAAGGCTTCCATGGCAATGGACGCCAGCCCAGGATGGGCGATCCATGTGCCGTCATGGCCGGCTTTCATTTCACGTTCTTTATCCAGGCGGACTTTATCCATAGCTTCTGTGTTAGCCCCTTCATCTCCTTTAATAGGAATCTGTGCCGCCATACCGCCCATGGCATGGGCGCCGCGCTTATGACAGGTCTGGATTAGGAGATTCACATAACTTTTGAGAAAATGCCGATCCATAGTCACATTACCACGATCCGGTAAAATAAAGTCGGCGTTATTTTTGAATTTTTTAATAAAGCTGAAAATGTAGTCCCAGCGACCGCAATTCAAACCGGCGGAATGGTCTTTTAATTCATAGAGGATCTCATCCATCTCAAAAGCGGCCAGGATGGTTTCGATCAATACGGTTGCCTTGATGGTGCCCTTGGAAATTCCCAATGATTCCTGGGCGAAGACAAATACATCATTCCACAGGCGGGCTTCCAGGTGACTTTCCAATTTTGGCAGATAGAAATAGGGGCCTGTATTATGTTTCGGCAATTCTTTCGCGTTGTGAAAGAAATACAGCCCAAAATCAAAAAGAGATGCAGAAATAGGTTTTCCATCCAGTTCTACATTTTTCTCTTCCAAATGCCATCCCCGAGGGCGGACCATCAATGTGGCTGTCTGGTCATTTAGTTTATAATATTTACCATTTTCCGGATTGGTGAAAGTGATCTTTCTCCGAACTGCATCTCGCAAGTTCACTTGTCCTTCAATTATATTATCCCAGGTGGGGGATGAGGAATCCTCAAAATCAGCCATGAATACTTTCACAGGAGAATTCAGGGCATTAATGATCATCTTTCGATCTACCGGTCCCGTGATCTCAACACGGCGGTCCCTAAGGTCTCCAGGCACGGGACCTACTTTCCAGGCCCCGTCCCGAACCGATTGGGTTTCGGGCAGAAAATTAGGCATGACACCTTTGTCAATTTCAATTTGTCTTTCCACGCGGACTGCCAATAATTCTCTACGGTATTCTCCGAATCGTTTTTCCAATTCGGTGATGAACAATCGTGCTTTTTTGGTTAAAATCCTGGTACAAGCGGTGGTCCAGTGCCCTTTGATTACCAGCCCTTTGCTTTGGTTGGTTACACGATTCATTGTGGGATCCAATTGAATGGGATTTTCCGTTTGTGTTTCTGATGTTCGTGTGTATTGCATGTTATTTTTCTTAATTATTAAAATTAGCCCCTAATGGTTTCTAATTCGTGACGGAAAAGTAACTATGTATTTTTTACTTTCATTGTAAATTTTTACAATATAATTTGACAATGTAAATTTTACAGGATTCAACTATGAAACCTAAAACACCGTCAGCATCCAACGCCCATTTTTTGGGATCGAAATTGAGGTCTCTTCGGAAACAATCGGGGATGACCTTAGAAGATCTCACGGCACGCTGCATGCAGATTGACGCCATCAACGCACCCTCTGTTTCTTACATCAGTTTAATCGAAAGGGGTCAACGTGCGCCGGCGCCTAAAGTATTGGAAATATTGGCCACCATTTTCCAGCGGGAATCTTCCTGGCTCTTGGATGACGCCCAGCAGCCCGCGGTACCTCTGGAGGATGGGAACCAACGTGCGGCCGACCGCCTCCAATTGGAGCCCCAGGTATTATTCTCCAATGACCTGATGGAAATATCCATCCCCGAATTGCTGAGCCAAGCTAACATAACGGGACGGCAGTTTGCCCATATTCTCATCCGCGCTTACCAGGAACACAATAGGAATCAATTCCCAGACCTTGAGCGTGCGGCTGATTTGGTGAGTCAGAAACGATTCCCCCTTCGATCCAGACATATTTTGGATATTTACAAGCATCATGGATTAAAAGTAAAATGGTTCAAAAAACGGTCATTTCACACCATCAACGACGAAGAAAAAGAAGTGGAAACTTTTTTTCGATCTTTTTTTGACTCACCCAATACCGTTTATCTCAATGAAGATCTCAAGAACAATGAAGCCCGTTTGAAATATGATCTGGCTTTTAACCTGGGACACAAAATTTTACACGGTGGAGATGGCCTCATTTCTTCTCAATCAACCGGAGGTGAATTGGGGGGCTCTCCGCCACCTTCCAAGGATCGTCTCACCACCATGAACCAGCGGGACATTCTTATAGCCTGGCGGGATTTTGAATGCAGTTTCTTTGCCGGTGCCTTATTATGTCCTCGCCAACCATTCCGGCAATACTTGAGCCGGAAGGCCTATGATATTTTTTCGGGCAAGCAGATTTATCTTACACCGGCAGTAATTATGCGGCGAATGACCGTTGTGTCACCGTATCGCCATTGGCATTATTTTGATATTTATCCACCCAATAACCTTCGGGCCGTATACCGCGGGAATGGTATTCCACTTCCTTCCGGCACCATGACTAATTCGCCTGATTTCTGCAGACAATGGGCCTTGTTTCGAATGGTTGATGATCTGGAATCCATGACCCTATGCACTCAAATTTCACTCATGCGAGAAACTGATCGTGATCCGCGACTTTATTCTTGTATTGCAATCCGCACCAAAGATGGCGCGGGAAATCCACATATTATCTCAGTCGGTATTGATTTATTCCCCCTTTTGGAATCCCACGGTACCCGGCCCGAAACAATTATTGAAGCCATGAAAATCGCGCCAAGGAATAAAAAAAATGAAATTATCATGCCACAAAAAATAAAAGAAGCTATCAGTTCAGCGGCCAGAATCATCAATATCAGCTGGATCGAAGAAGGGTTGAAGTCACCAATTAATATTATTTGTCCGCGCCAGTCCTCTTGCCCCCGGCAAACTCAATGTACCCCCAGACCTCCGACACCCAAGCGGATATCCTGGGTTGAAGAAATCAAAGAAAAAATTCTCGTAGCGTCAGATTAAATCCTAGTAATTGTGGAGGGTGTAAACCTGGAAAAAGGTTGGATTAATCAGGGTTGGTGATAATCATGCCCAGCCATTCAGCAATCATAGCCGGTTTTTCCTGCCCTTTAACTTCAATAAGGCAAATAAAAGTGGAGATATAACGATTTTTACCGTGTTTTTTACAGGGCTAGAAATGCCACGCGTTGGCTGTCAGCTTAAACAGCTTGTTATGCGGTGCGTGTTTCGACTGCTTCAGTTTTTTTCCATGTAATTGCAAAATAGATTATGAGTAAAGCCGTGCTTATTTCGACAATGCTGAAAAATATATAATGAAGGGTTCCGCCCATGTATAACGTATAACTTTGAATTGAACCGGATATGAGCGCAGCAATGATATTTAAGTATTTATTGAACTTAAACACCAAGAATCTTGAAAGGACTATCATTATCATGGGGATTTGCATGATAAACGCGAATGATAGAAGAAACTCTTCTGTTATTTGCATTTCTCCGGCCTGACCAGATAAGAAAGCCTGTAGTGATTTTGCGTGATGAAGTGAAAAAACGTCGCAATAAATATAGTTTACAGTAAGAAATATCCATAACATTGATAGCAGTTGCTTTCTATCTCCGTTCCATTCAAAAACTTTCATATGTTCCTCTTTTAATCTCGTTTTGTGAACTTAGGCTTCAAAAAGTGAAGCACATAACGCTGCAATAAAAGGCGCGCGTTAACGAGTCCAGCCCATGTTTTTTGTGGGCGATTTTTAATCGCCTTATTATGTGAAAGACGCACTTCCACCTTTGGTTGCCGTGTTTTACTCGGAAGCTGAGTTTATAACAACTATTTTTTTACCTGCATGATTAGCATGCAAGTCATCGACGAACTTCTTGTTCCAATAAGCTGGACAAGGTCTTCATTGACTAACTTTTCAAAATCGGCAATTGTATATTTTCTTTTAGTTACATATATACTATTCCCCTGAATAATTAAATACATTTTTAAATTAAGTTAGTCTTCTATCTAATTCAGATCTCCTTTCTTTGGATTTACGCCGCTCTGCCCCGGACCTCCGGTCTTTATTTACCGATTTATTTTCATTCCTTCTTTCACCACCGTTTCGGCGTTCTTCTTTTCTTCTGTCTGATCCACGGTTACTCATTAGTGCCTCAAAATAAAAGGGTTAAATCTCATTGGTTATGTTTAAAAATACACCAAACTTTCCATTTATTCAAAATGCAATTGAATGCCTGATTTCCCACTATTCGGATGGTAATAATAATTAAAAGTAATGGGGATAGGAAATTTAACATCAAAAAATCCTGCAGTTTCAAAAGTGATGCCGGCACCCACAGCGACCATGGGATCACTGCCATCAACAGACACTTGGTCAACAAATAAATTCCCCTGAATTCTTTTTAAATAGGATACACCAAAGGGCAGGGCCCAGTCGGGGTAAAACAAAGGTATTTTATATTTCACCTTTGCCCGCCAGGCGGATTCAAAAATCCGCCACTGATACCCGGATGGAAAAGTGACTTTAGAAGGGATAATATAATCCCCTTCGTTCGTTTCATACTGAAACAAAATTGAGATAAAATGATGTTTCCCAAACCCCCGTCTTCCATAATGCAAACGGAGGGAAACCTGGTCTCCTTTCCATAATCCACCTAACGGCGTCTGGCCAACATACCCATAGACCTGCCACCCGGGGTTCCCTAAATCTCTAGGTGACTTTTCATCAGTAGAACCAATTCCCGATTCAAGGTAAAGAGGCAATATTGCGCCATCCCTGTCATCCCGCTTTTGTTTATCCTTCACTCGAATGTTGGGGGGAATTTTTAGAAATTTGAAATGAAAAAATGTATTTGAACGGACTGTGTATTTCCCGCCCAATTTTCCATAGGCATATTGGGTGGCGATCCCTTTTTTCCTATTCTGAATCGGAAGGGTTATTCCTATATCAAAGCTGGATTCATTCCATTTTTCATTCACTTTATATTTTATGGTATCCTTGGTATTATCCACGGCCTGAGCAAAGGGACCGGACTCAAGGCTTCGATCCCCGAATCCCAATTCGAAATCAAAAATAGGGTATAATCCTTTGTACGTCCCGATGATCCCGGTTTTTTTCGTCTTTTCATTTTGATTAAAACTTACTTCCCCCCTTATGGAAAGGGTACCCAGAATATTATCAGATTGGATCCCCAAGGTTGGGTTGAATTCACTATCAAAAATATAACGACTGTGAAAATTGAGTATATTTGCCCATGGCTTATAATTAGACACATGATAAGATTTATCGGGAATTGGTTCTTCAAAAATTGATTCAAATGCCAAATTACCATAAGGGCCTTGGATAGGATTTTCTCGTAATGCAAGAATCTCATCCCATTGCATTGGATCGAGATCCATTACCACAACGGCGTTCCCGTGAGTGGAATAATCGTTAAATAGCAGCCGGTTATCATGGGTAACGAAGGGATTGTATGCCCCGATTATTCTGGACGTGACTTGATATTCACGTTTATCCCTTCGGCGAATAGCCACCAGATTGTCAATTCCTGCGAGAGGTGATTCATAAATCACAAAATCCTTATAAAAAACGGGTTTGAACACCTCCATCCAGGATTCTGTTTTTAATCGTTTAACTTGTCGGTTTTCAATATGATAAATAAAAATTGCACGTCCTTCATTTTTTTGGGAAGTAAACACAATTTCCATGCCATCTTTTGACCAAGACGGAGACATAATCACCCCTCCTCCTGGTGCTTCAATACGATCTATAAATTCACCTGTTTCTAAATCAATGATCACCAATTCACTTTTCCTGGATTCGGAAAATGATACAGCGGTGATTTTTTCCCCATCTCTTGAAATATTTGGATTGTACAGGCGTTTTTTGGACGTGATTTTGCGTGTTATGCCCAATTCAATATCAAAAACGCGGATGTTCGCCCAGCTCTGTTTTGTCCAGCGCTTATCCGGATCATAGGCGGTCCAGACCGCCTGGCGCCCGTTGGTATGAAAGCCAAATACACTTCCGAAAGAAGAAATTTTTGTCAATTCCCTTTCATCTCCATTTGCGATTTTCACCAATGTTGGTACATCACCCAACCCGGTTTTCAAGGCAATGATATCTCCTTCCGGAGTCAAAGCTGGATAAAGAAAATTTGTTTTAATTTTTGTTTGCGGACTCAGGATTTCCGCCGGGCTTTCATCCACTTGGTCTAATTGTTGTGCCCAGAATTTTTTGAGGTTATGAAATGTATCCCGGTAATTTTGAATTAAGGATAATCCCGTCGTTTTTTTCATTGATCTGGATAAGGGAAAAACGGGATTAATTATAAACGGCCAACGCATGGTGCCTCTGATAATCTCCGGCCAGGCATTCTGCCCAAATTCACGTTTAACATGGCCGGTTAAAAAATAGCCTAATTCATAATGATCAGGATAATCTTCCTTATAAGATCCATAAAAAGCCTGCCTGTAATTAAACGGCTTCCCTTCCATCAAAAGTCCCCGGGATGTTCTGTTAAAAAAAGGTGAACGGCCCCGCCCAGATTGTGTAAGCATTGTCTCAATTCCCACTGCATCACCCTCCCAATACCAGGAAGGGACCAGGAAGCCGGTGTAAAGAGATTGGGTGGCTTCTCCAAAAATTTTTCCTAGAAACCGGTTTACACCACTATTCATAAAATTAGTCTGAACCATATGCCGGCCCTCATGTACGGCCAAGTCCCGATACCATTCCGTACTACCCATTTCTTTCAACATTAATGGTACATTATACCATTCAGACATCCACGGTGCTTGGGCAACAAATCCATTGGGAATTGCACTTCGGTTGCTCAACAAAATTGGGATTCCCCTATGCTTTCCTTCTAATGAGTGGTTAATTCCCCTATGAACATGCTCCATTACATTCGCTACACGGTTTCCCTCAGCAGATAATTCTAAAGGGAAAATAATTTGATAATGATCCGTTTGGATCTGTTTCCATTTTATCCCCGGAGGATCTTGCGAAAATCCAAAGGATAATAATAAAAATGTAAATGAGACAGTTGAAAATCGGAGGAAAAATCGCATGAAATTTGGCGAGTAATTTATCACATCATTAACAAGCACAATAAGAAAAACGCCCCGGCCCGATTTATCGGGACGGGGCGTTAAACAACCAAAGCACATCAAGGGGAGGTTTCCGTGCTTAAACTCTTGAAAGAGAGTTTCCTCAAAACCTCCATCACTCAGAATTCAAGTTCCAAAAGGTTATTTAAGATTACTGATAATATTATATGAGGTCAATAATAAATTTATTTTTTATTGTAAACCTAGCGCGAACTCAAAAAATTCTTAAGTAATTTTCCAAAAATCCTCGGTGTTTTTTCCACCATTTCACGAGGATCTACAAAGGCAATTCGCATCTGGGTATTGCCCTCTCTTTCATCATTGTAAAAGCCCGCCATGGGTGAAACCAAAATAGTATAAAATTGATCGTCTATTTTTACTCTACCTTCTTTTGCGCAGAAGTGAACAAACTCAGCAGCACTAAAATTATCATCCACCAAGTTTCGAACATCCACCACGGTATATATTGCCGCATCGGGACGGGAAGCAATAACCCCTGGGACCTCTTCTTTAATTGTTTCAACAAAATGGGTAATGACACCTCGGTAGTAATCCCGTTGTTTCTCAAACCAAATTCGGATATCGGCATGGGATTCGTGCGCCAATGCACCAAAAATATATTGACCGATTGTGTTGGCACAAAGGTTCGCCATATTCTCAAAAATGGACTTTTCAAAAAATTGTCGATTATCTGTAATCATAGCCCCGATCCTCAAACCACATGCATTCCAGACTTTGGAGGTTGATTCCAGGCTGATTCGTCTCCCGGTAATTCCCGGCACTTCAGATTCATTCAAGGTCCAAACGCTGGAAAGTGGTTTTCCATCATAATTAAGCTCTCGGTAGGCCTCATCACTCACCAGCCACAAATTATGTTCTACACATAGATTGGCTACTTTAATCAAATCTGCTCGCCGCATGTGCTGCCCGGTAGGGTTATCGAATGGAATGACTAAAATCGCTCCGGGGTTTTCCTTTTCGATGAGCGCCTCTAACTCTTCCAAATTCGGGAAGGCAAAACGGCCATCCTGACCAAGGTGGCGGGTCACATTAACAATTCGCCTGCCGGAACTTTTAGCAAAAGCCATGTAATTCGTATAAGTGGCATCGAAAACCAATAATGGTTTTTCGTTACTTCCTGACGGTCCACAGACACCAGCCAAGATTAATGCTATTCCTTGAGATGCACCTTCGGTTATTTGGCAGGAAAGTCCATCAATATCGACGCCGGAAGCGTCCAACACATTCAAAAAAGCTTGACGTGTTTCGTCAGTTCCTCGGCTGCGCATATAAGGCACGACGCCATTTGTAAATGGACTGCTAAGATCGCCCAAACTATGCATACGATGGATCATGGCCGGATGCATGGGAAGAGTCACATTCCCGATGGCCATATTGATAACGGTCACTTCATCATGATCAGACCGTTCGTCAAATAGATTCGCCGCCTCCCGAATAGAGGACGGTTTTAATGATTCAAAATGTGAAGAAAGTTCAGGATATTGTTTCAACGGATACATTTCCTATGATATTGCAAATGGCTTCTGTTACTTCTACACTGGAATGATCCATGCCCATATCATAGGTGCCAAATTGTTTTTCCGCGATAACGGTTGCAATGGCGGATTCCAGACGTTGCTCTTTTTCCGTTTCCCCCAGCCAATCCAGCATCATTTTTAGAGATAAAAAGGTGGCAATGGGGTTCACCTTGTGTTGCCCTGTATACTTCGGCGCCGAACCATGGGACGGTTCAAACACAGCATATTCATCGCCAATATTAGCTGATCCTGCAAATCCAAGTCCACCTATAAGTTGTGCTGCAAGATCCAATAAATTATCCCCAAACAGCCAAAGGTGCTGCTTCATTAATGATTGAATCGGAAAAACATCCTAAATCGGAGATAGATAAAGTGACCACCCCCCAGGGAATTACAATTGCAGGATTAAATGAAATGGAACACCAAGGATTCAGTTCTGCCATGATCAAAGCGATTGTGACTTCGGTCAATAAGATTAAACAGATTTTGGGAAATTAGATAAAAATAGTAATCCAACGATTGTTGAACCTTTTTGTGCTCCGGAGGAGGGACTCGAACCCCCGACCTGGTGGTTAACAGCCACTCGCTCTACCAACTGAGCTACTCCGGAAGTCGGTTTTTATTCTGGAGTAATTACGGATGTCTTTTATGTCATTCGCTTCCCGACCACTGTCGGGACTACTCCGGAATAATGATTTGTGGCATAAAAAAAGCTGGCGAATTTATAAAAATTAGTCCGCTCTCAACAATATAATTACATTTCTTTTTCTGCTTTTAATGCCAATCCTTTAACAAACTGACCGTGATCCAGATGGGTTGGATTAATATAGGCAATACCATCCTCATCATGGGGTTCGCCAAAGATGGAATGGGCCGATTTTAAACCGCCTAACCACCACCTTGAATCCTGGATATAAACAAGGTCCCCGGGATTGGCTTTCATTAATGCCATATTTTTTCTTGAAAAGCGGATAACATCCATTTCGGTATTATCTAAAACCCAATTGACGCACAAGTCCTCCCCCTTTTCCTCATTCACGGGAGACCCTTTGAATATGGCTTTCAACTTGTTAACATCAAATATGGTAAGGCCACTCAGTTTTTGATTCGGTTCGGGCTTGGTAAATAATGAAACGATCACACCCACACTGGCGCAGACTACAATATTATACAGGGCTCCGATATAGGAATATCCCCGTCCTGGGCGGAGCTCAATTCCGTGGGAAAAGGGACTCACCAGTTCCGGATAAAACTGTCCCAATATCATTAAGAAAGCACCTCCCAAAAAGGTAGCGATCACCGCCGGAGTGGTAAATCGTTTCCAGAAAATGCCAAGAAAAACACCCACAACAAGGGGCGGTGTAAAGGTGGAATGAAACCATCCGTGGGCTTCATAGATCGAATCAAATGAATTGAAGAAAGGAACAAGAGTCACCGCAATTACTTTTACGGCCACAGATGTCCAGCGGGCAAATTCCAATTGCTGTTTTTCTGTTTTCACTTTTTTAGCAAGTGGCCGATAGATATCGTTCACGATGATGGCTGAGGAGGCGTTCACCAATGTGTCCGCCGTAGACATGAGAGCCGCACACAGGGCTGCGATAATAAATCCGAACACACCAGGGGATGATACAATATTGGTGACCGCCACAAATACATCATTAGCAGCGAGACCTTCAGGCAATGCTCCAGGTACCGCGTTAAAAATAGCCCGGCCGATCCATCCGGCGTTGGAAACAACAATGGCTGAGATTGGCAATACCAAGAGTACATTAAAGGCGGCAGCTTTCCGCCCCTCATTCACGCTTTTGGCCGCCATAAAACGCATAATGAGTCCTTGATTCAGGAATAAAAATCCCACAGAACCGGCAACACCATCCTGCCAAAATATTCCGACAAAATTAAAATCAGGTGGATGATTAAAATGCGCCAAAGGCAGCTTTTCCTCCGGGGACAAATTCATCCAAAATGCTTTCAGCCCTGATAATGCTGTATGATCTCCCAAATACTGAATCCCTAAAAAGAACAGGAGAAGTCCAGCAAATATGAGGATGAATCCCTGGAATAAATCGGTGAAAATGACCGAGGTCTGTCCGCCGAAATGCATATAGATAGTTGTGGCGATGGCGATAAGGATCACCGTGAGCATAAGCGGGATATTGTAGATCCTGTACAAGGCTGTGGCCAGTGTTAAAAACTGAATGGCAACGTAACCGATCATATAAAGGAGGGTCATCATGGTGGCTAGGTATCGGGCCGTGCGGTTGAAGCGCCGTTCAAAATATTCCGGGATAGAGCGCACCTTGGTATAATAAATAATAGGCAGCCAACCGAACATGAACAGGGGTATGAAGAACCAATCATTCATATAGGTCATGGTAGACGAAAGTCCATACTGGTAGGCCTTCGTGGAATATTTCACAAAACTGTGGGAACCAACACCGGTGGCGACAATGGAGATGGTGATAAGCCACCAGGCAAAGCGCCGTCCTCCGAAAAAATAATCTGTTGTGTTCTTGCTATACTTGCCAAAATAGGCGCCGAAACCCATCACCAGTGCAAAATAAGCAAAAATGACAATTCGATCTAAGGAAGTACCGACCGCAATATCCATCATTGACTCCCAATTGCCAAATAAATGAAAAAGGCATGAATCCCCGCATAAAAGATGAATCCATACAGCAGAACAAAGACCCATTTTTTATGGCGGTCGAATGATACTCTCAGTGCTTTGGTGCGCAGGATGAGGATCATTCCCAACACAAAAGCAATACCTCCTACACCGTACAAATATAAAAATGGAAGCCAGGTTTGAGCGAAATCCATAAGCCTAATTCAGTTTATCAAATTCGATTTTAAGTTTGTCGTAGGTTTCCAAAAGGCCGTCAACCATCACTTTGGTATGTCCAACAACAGGCATGAAATTCGTATCCCCGATCCACCTGGGTAGAATATGAAAGTGGATATGTTCGGCGATTCCCGCCCCTCCGGCAATACCAATATTGGCACCAAAGTTAAAACCCTGTGCATTCATTCTCTTACTGAAAATCGCCATGGCTTTATCGGTTAACTCCATAATTTCGCTCATACAGTCCTTATTCAATAACTGAGTTGTTTCCACATGGGCATAGGGACATACCATTAAATGGCCATTATTATAGGGATATAAGTTCATCAGGATAAAAGATTGATCCCCACGATAAAGCACCAGGTTTTCCCGATCTTTATCCTCCTCAGATTTTATACAAAATATGCATCCGTCATTTACCTCTTTTTTAGCACGGATGTATTCCATCCGCCAGGGAGCCCATAACTTATCCATTTAGGATGGATGAGATGGAAAGGGTCATATAATTTAGTTGATTAGTCTTCACTGGAATTTTTTGGGGGAGTTTATCTAAAAACAATAAGCAGTTGACCTCCAAAGCAAATGTTTTTTCAAAAAGCTTCTTTGTTTCGTCCTTCATTACCTATGTCCTTCATCTTCCATAATCCATTCTCCATCTTTCATTAATCCTCTTCTTGTGCTGCTTTAGCTTCGGCTGTTACTCTTGCTTCCATATCCCGTGGAACTTCCTCATAACGATTGAATTCTTCAGAATGAATGCCGCGGCCACCGGTCAAAGATCGCAGTGTTGTGGAATAATGGTACATTTCTGCCTGGGGCACTTGGGCCTTTATCCGTTGAAAAGCGCCTTCTGAATCCATACCCATTATCCTTCCCCGCCGGCTGGAAATATCACCCATAACATCACCCATATAATCTTCCGGCACCTTGATTTCCACGTCCAGTACAGGTTCTAACAAACAAGGCTCAGCATCCAAAAACGCCTCCCTGAATGCCTGTTTGCCGGCCATTTGAAATGCAATATCCTTAGAGTCTACAGGATGCTGTTTTCCATCATAAAAATCAACTTTTAAATCCACCACACGATAACCGGCCAAAATACCTTCTTTGCTGGCAGCGTTTACACCCTTTTGAACAGAAGGAACAAAAACGCGATCTACATTTTGCCCAACCAATGATTCGCTAAACTCAAGGCCTTCTCCCCTGGTTTTGGGTTCCACCCGCATCCATACTTCCGCAAATTGACCGGCGCCTCCACTTTGTTTTTTATGGCGGTATCTGGATGATCCCATACCCCGTATCGTTTCACGGTATGGAATACGCGGTTTAAATGTTTCTACATCTACATTGAAACGACGTTTCAAACGGTCAATGGATACTTTAAGGTGTAATTCGCCCTGCCCCGAAATAACGGTCTGACGGAGTTCTGAATCTACATTGTAAACAAAGGTTGAATCTTCTTCATGAATGGTGGCCAATCCAGTGGCAATTTTTTCTTCATCTCCCTTGGCTTTTGAACGGATTCCAAGATGAATATTTGACTTGGGAAGTGTCACGGACGGCAGTTTCACCTTATTGTTTGAACCCGTTAATGTGTTTCCTGTGTGGGTATTTTTCAGTTTTACTACTGAACCAATGTCACCGGCATTTAACCTGGTCACAGCCGTCCTGGATTTACCATTCATTAAAAACATCTGCCCAAAGCGTTCTGAATTACTGCGGGATGTATTATGTAAATCCAAGCCTGTTGAAATTGAACCGGAATAAACACGAAAAAAAGAAAGCTCACCAACGTGAGCTTCGCTAATTGTTTTAAATACATGGACCACAGGATTATTTCCATCCAGGGCAATATCCACCTCTTCTCCAGAGTTGGCATCCTTGGCTTTAATCGTGGCACGGTCCACAGGAGAAGATCCGTATTTCGCGATAAAATCCATAACCCGGGCAACACCAATATTCTCTGTTGCAGCTGTGCAAAATAAAGGAATAAAAACCTGGTCCTGAATGGCTCGATGTAATCCCTCACGCATTTCTTCCTCTGTTAAATTTCCTTCCTCGAAAAATTTTTCCAGCAAAGAATCATCGGATTCAGCCACGTATTCAATTAATTCCTGGTGCAGTTCATTCACCCGGTCTTTCCATTCTTCCGGTAAATCTCCTTCTGTATATCTACCGCTGCCATCGGTACTGTAAGTGATTAATTCATTGCGCAATACATCAATGATTTGATTGAAGCCCGGACCGGCATTCACGGGTAATTGCATGGGAAAAACATTCCCCCCGAAATGCTTTTTAGCTTGTTGTAAAATTTGATCAAATTTGGAATTCTCCCGGTCAAAACCATTGACGACAATCATTTTAGCGAGGCCATAATCACCGGCATAATTCCAAACCTGTTCTGTACCAACTTCAACGCCATTGACGGCATGAATAACGACTACTGCAAGATCGACAACCGCCAGGGATGAAATAGTTTCACCAATAAAATCAAGATATCCGGGAGAATCAATTACATTGAATTTTGTACCCGCCCATTCCACATGGAGAGGTGAGGAGTGAATTGAAATTTGGCGCTGATGTTCGTCATGGTGATAATCCGATACCGTTGAACCCGCCTCAACAGATCCGATACGGTTAATTTCACCCCCATTGGAGAGCATTGATTCAGACAACATTGTTTTACCGGAAGCGCCATGGCCTACTATAGCAAAGTTGCGAATATATTTAGCTGCGTAGTCTTTCATATTAAAATCCTTTTAAGATTTTCAATTAAAATATTGGTGTTTCTCTACCTCGGACAAAAGATGGAGGCCCTAAGTGTACTGACGGGGGAGGTTTTATTTCAAGGACTTTAAGCAGAATAAGGTTAGAAAATATCTTGGCGGTTTTCTTCTATATAAGCACGCAGTGCCGGTGGAATAAAAATATTCTCAAGATCAAGCTTTCCAAATTCCCTGGCCAAAATCCCCAAACGCTGATTGGTAGGCTTTATTTTATTGATAACGATGTAATCCTCATCATTAACCGAACACATACCGCCTATGAAATCTCCTTTGCCCTGAACAATATTGATATTCATTTTATCCGCCAGTTCCTCAAAAAGAGATAGCATGTTTTCCGCCGTCATATCCGCCATTATTTATAAAAGATCGTTTCGCTTTTTCTTTTCAAGATAATTGACCAGGGCTTTTACATCTTCCACCTTAGCCCTTGGTACCACCAGGGTAGCATCCTCGGTATTCACCACGACTAAATTGTCTGCACCAATAACAGCCGTAAAGTGCCCATTGGATTGAATTAAGTTATTTTGTCCTTCGAGCACCACACCTTCCCCCCGGATGACATTTTTACCCTTTGATTTAGGAGACACATCATATACCGATTCCCAAGAACCAATGTCGTTCCATTCAAATTCAGCTTTTACCACATAGATTTCGCTGGATTTTTCCATGAGACCGTAATCAATGGATTCAGTTTCAATATTGTTCCATAACCGGGTGAAGTCCTGTTTTTTTGCAATCCGTTTTTCAATTTTTCCTAATTGGTCACTCAAATCGGGCATATGCTTTGCAATTTTATCAAAAAAAGTATCTATCTTCCAGACAAACATACCGCCATTCCATAAAAAATCCCCGCTTTCCAGAAATCGTTCAGCCAATGCCGGATGAGGTTTTTCAGCAAATGTTTTTACTTTAAAACCATTCAAGTGATCTTCAGGACTATTATGATCATACTGGATATAACCATAGCCGGTGGATGCATAAGTCGGTTCGATGCCGATGGTTACCAGTGATCCATTTTTATTGGCCAGTTGGATGGCGGACCTCACGGCCTTGGCAAATTTTTGAGCGCCGACAATGATATGATCCGCAGGAAATACGCCTATTACTGCATCTTCCCGCAGTTTTTTTATGTGCAGTGCCGCCAGGCCTATGGCCGGTGCTGTACTTTTTCCACTGGGTTCAATAATAATATTCTTGGGTTTAACACCCTTGATCATCTTGCGAATTTTGGGGGCTAAATCCGGCCCGGCCACTATAAAAATATCTTCCATGTTTTTCATCTTTTTTAGACGATCAACTGTCATTTGAAGCATCGGTTCGTTACCGACAATTTTTAACAATTGTTTTGGATTTTCTTTTCGACTGGAAGGCCAAAACCGGGTCCCCCGGCCACCAGCCATTATCACACAATACATTTGGTTTTATTACTCCCCTATCCTGATTGAACCCATATCAATATCCCAATTTGCACGTACATCAAAAGTGTCGGGATGAATATAAAACCATTCACCGGTCTGGAATGGATAAGCTGACCCATAGGAATATTTCCCGTTCCTATCCCGGTCATCTATAATCATCAAACGATAAGGTCCTTCAGGAATGTTGTTAAAGCGAAATTGCTGGTCTGAATTTACGGAAGAATGGAAAATTTCCGGCTCTTTTTTCATTGCCTGCAATTCCAATAGCGGGAAGATACCTACTTTTTGAACAGTGCCGGTCAATCCCCCATAGCCAAGCTTTTTCCCTGATTTGATCCTGACGAATGAAATGGAATCTTTCAAGGATTTCCCTTCTATTGGTGTCAGCGCATCAGCAAATACCATCAGTTTATATTCTGTTTTTTCTTTCCATTCCCCGGGGGGTAAAAAAGCAATTTCAAGCGGGTTAAGCCAATCAACCTTTACTGAGACAGTATCGGTATCGGCAACCATAAAAAAAGCACTGTCGGTAACGGAAACAATCGGTTTGGAAAATACAATGGGGACAATCGGGCCACCGTTTTTTTCCCTCCGCACCGTCACTGTGTTTTCCGGCTTTGTACGTTTAATGTGGGAGGTATCCTTCTTTGCCGGTATGCGGACATTGATTTTTCCCTCCTTGAGTAAGTCATCATTGTTCAATAAAACATTATTCAAATTCAATTCCGCCTTCCCCGAAGACAGAGTATCCGGTGAAATAAGTAAGAACCGTTTTTGATCCTCTTCATCACGATAATAATCAGGCTTATGAAGGTTTTGCTCGGCATCAGTAATAATTAACCCTTCGAAAGTTATATTGTCCAACTCCCGGTTAAAATAAACCCAGCCCCATTGCTTCCCTTCCCATTCAGCGTGGGTCATTTTCAAGGGTTGAACTTCCAGTTGAACCCGCATTGGAATATCCTTTAATTCTTGGTTTTCTTCTAAATGATATGTCTTTTGAGGACTTACACCATAAGCCATTCTTTGAGGAACCAGGGCAGCGCCGGCGGCACTCCGCTCAACACCCATTAAAACATATTCTCCGGGAGCCAAATACTTGAAATTAAAATTACCTTCATCATCTGCTTCCGATACATAAAGCGGTTCCCTAAAAAAGACGGAATCTTCAAATCCTTTTTCCAATTTCCACAAATGAGCTGCATATGAATCTTCCCCATAAATACGGCCGGAGATTTTTCCTTCATCAATTACAGACCCCGTGCTGTAAGCCACCTGGATGGATTGTTCCAAGGCTACGCCTCGTTCATCCTTTAAATTCCTGCTGATGGTAATTACATAGGTTTGATTGGAGAGTAAATCCGGTGGAAAATTCAGGATAATCTCGTCATCGGAATATTTTATTTCGGCGGGTGTTTCAAGCTGGGGTGCAATTTTCACGGCATTTTTTAAGGATTTCTCATCAATATATTCGGAAAATATGAGCGTAACCATGCCCCCCTCAAAATGAAGACTTCCAGCCTCCGGTTCAGCAGAGATTAAAGCAGGTGGTATTTCGTCTTCCGGACCGCCGCCAGGAGGAGATATAGCAGCACAGGAATAAACCAGGTATGCAATACCCAGCAGGCCAAAGGTGTAGGTACATTTTTTCAGTATAATTAGGTGATTCAATTCTGGAACAAATCTATTCAGGAGGGGTCAAATTTACAGGAATTTCTTTTCCAAATCTCATTTCTGTTTCACTGACTTGGGTTGTGATGCACCAAACGCCAACGCCTGCTTCTTTGGCCGCCAGCAATACTTTAGCGAATTCGGGGTCTTGATTCCACATGGGTTCAAAACGGTTTGCATCGGATCGTTGGCAAACAAATAGGATGCCGGCACCATTTCCTTCTTTAACCAATTGGGCCAATGCCTTTGCATGGCGTGCGCCTCTTTCAGTCACCGCATCAGGAAATTTGGCAAGGCCATTTTCGACGTAGGTCACGGACTTCACTTCTAAATAAAAGGGTGTACCATTTCGATCTTTCAACAGGAAATCAAAACGATGGTTCCCGTGGGAGACCTCCGGCTGTACCAATTTGTAATTCGTAAGCATGGGTAAACTGCTTTCTTCCAAGGATTCCAGAACAAAACGGTTTGGCAAGGCAGATACAAGGGATATCAATTGGCCTTCATGGCGAACCATTACAGTGGAGTATTTCGTTTTGCGCTCTGATCCCTTTGGTGCCGGCCGCAGTAATAGATCAGCTCCAGTAATCAATAATTCTTTCAACCTACCGGGATCAGGTAAATGAGAACGGACAATTTCATCGCCCACCTGCACCATGGCAATGAACCGGTTGGGCCGTTCTACAAATTTTCCTAAGATAAGGGGACCTTCAATTTTCACTTATATTTTCCGCGATTCATGCGGGAGAAATTAGATGATAAAACACAATCTCCGAATTCATATTAACAATACAGAATATTATATGGTTTTATTATATTTGAACTATACTTTCTTCTGATATTAAGATTGAAGTATCATTGGGCGCCAAAGAAGCGCATGAAATTGCTGTCATGGTGGATACATTCAAACCTCTGAATACGACCACAGCGGCGGCGGGAATTGACGATCCGGATTCCCCTTTATCCTGGTTGGATACATAATGAAATTTGATCCTGATAAACAATCATTTGCCGACAACCACCGCCTGATGATCGGCGCCATTGTACCTAGACCAATTGCTTTTGTATCCACGAAATCGAAAGACGGGATTCTGAACCTGGCACCTTTTTCTTACTTTAACGGTGTCTGTTCAAACCCACCCACAATTATGTTTGCACCCGCCCGGCGGGGATATGACGGACTCACCAAGGATACCCTGAACAATATCCGAGATACTGAAGAGTTTGTGGTGAATATTGTATCCGAAGAATTTGCAGATCAAATGGTGGCCTGTGCAACGGATTTTGACAAAGATGTGAATGAATTTGAAGTGTCCGGGTTAACGTCGGTGGATTCGGTAAAAGTGGCGCCACCTTATGTAAAAGAATCCAAGGTCAGTTTTGAGTGTCGCCTCCAGACGATCGTTCCAGTGGGTGATGCTGAACCGGGTGGCGGATTTGTAGTTATCGGAAATATTGTCATGTTCCATGTTGATGACAGGGTATTAAAAGATGGCCGGATTGACCAGAAAGCATTGAATCCAGTGGGGCGTATGGCCGGGAATAATTATACACGTGTTCATGATACTTTCACAATAATCCGTAAAATGAGACCAGATAAGTAAACCATCATTACGAGGAATCCGCCAACAGACGGATGACTATGCAATCCCACAGATAGACTTTATAATATGGGAGATTGTTTCTCCCTATAAACCGGGATCGCAATGAGATTCAAAACCAAATGACAAATCTCAAACAAAGAATTTACCAGGCCCAATGCATAGGTAATGTGGAGCCTATTGAGCATATGGTTCCCTACCCAAACCTTAGGGCATTGGTGGATGGCCAAAATGTAAAATACGGTGAAAAAATGGTTTACGCCGACTTAGGCCTCACCTCCGATAAGGTGTATCGCCTGGCCCAGCAATCAGCTAATTGGCTAGTTTCTGAGGGGGTTAAACCAAAGGATCGGGTTCTTGTTGATCGGTTGCCTTTCCCTCAAAATGAAGTGTTGGCTTTTGGTATTTGGACCTTGGGTGCGTCCATGATCCTCACTGGAGATGGCAACTTAGATTACGCGCAGGAGGCTGCCTCACCCGCATTCGTGATAACCTTTGAGACAAATTATTTTGAAACAATCAAATCGTTTTCTAAAGATCACGATCCGACCCACAAACCGTTGCTGGCGGAAGAAGCCATGGTCTTTTGCGACAATAATAGAGCTATTCAGCTGAGCCACTATAATCTATTGGTCAATGCCAACGGGATTCAACATGCTATTGACCTCTACGAAGATCAAACCTATTTTATTAATATACCACCAAACACAATGGCGTGGGTTATCCTCCAGGCCATGCTACCACTTTATACCGGCGCACCTCTTACTTCTGACCAGCCGTATATGACGTTGGGAATCGATACGGGCGATTTTCGAATCCAATTCAATTGGAAGACTTTAGAAGAAACATCCCCACCCACACTCTATGTCTGTAATGAGAATACGGCCTTTCTCGCCATCAACAAGACCCCCATCCACTTAACTGCCTGGGATAACGACACAAGCCCTACGGCCATTTCAGGTCACTCGGTGATGATGGGCTATTTAGATGATGAATTAAATAAAAAGGTGTTTGTTGAAGATGTTTTAAAAATTGGTAACTGAAGATGGATTAATTTTCTTCCCTGGTCCTTCGGTGCATTTCAGCATCTTCTTTAATTTTTTTTGCCATTTCTTCTGCGACTTTCGGACTGATCTCTTGATTCGGTTTTCTAGTTACGTATTTCTTCTGATAATATCGCCACCCAAAATAATCCACTGCGGCCAGTATTATGATAAAGTATGCCCAATCAAAATTTAAGGCAGATGGGTCTCCACATAATTCAGCATCTTTTTCTGTACACTGAGCCACCCTAGCCGTGTTTCAATATTGATATAGCGGATGCCCTTGCTGGCCGCCAGCCGGGATAGTGTACCGTCATCATTGGTTTGACTTTTCTGCAGGACAACATTGTACGGAGATTTGGATAAAATTT
>CEQE01010333.1_pt1 | contig 24952 bp, 25 predicted proteins | sample 356201 | NCBI WGS metagenome assembly CEQE01 (sample SAMEA2619970, study PRJEB7988) | marine metagenome | biome: marine biome (ENVO:00000447); feature: mesopelagic zone (ENVO:00000213) & marine oxygen minimum zone (ENVO:01000065); material: "saline water (ENVO:00002010), including plankton...
GCCTCTATGGCCTGCTCAAAACGATCGTCGACAAAGGAAAACAGTAGATTGATGGCCACGGACTCCGGCTTTATCTCCTGCAGTCGTACCACGATCCGCTGTAGATCCTCGTTGCTCAGTTGCTCTACCACATCCCCCCGGGAACTCAGTCTGCCGCCCGTCTCTATGATCAGGTTGCTGTCCACAGGCGGTTGCACGGCTTCTGGTTGCAGGTCGTACAGCCTGTTGCGGGTCTGCCGTCCGATTGTAAGGAGGTCACCCAATCCCCGATTGGTTACATATGCAGTGCGAACGCCCTTGCCTTCAAGGGTGGTGTTTGTGGCAACCGTGGTTCCGTGAATGACGGAGACCTCACCCTTTTGAATTGCGTCCGTCAGGTTCATATCCAAGATCCCCTCACGGATCGCCGCCGCCGGGGCATCGGGAGTGGAGAGCACCTTGTGCACTTGCATGCCGGTGGGAGAAATGAGCACGAAGTCGGTGAAGGTGCCGCCGGTATCAACACCGAGGTATAGCTTTGCGGACATCGACTCTAGGGCCCAGAAGGGATTGAATTGGCGATTTTAGGTGCTGAGGCGCCCGGCTGGCAAGGCGCGATGACGGCGACTGGCCGCTTCCAGGAATAACCGGATGCCGGGCTCGAAGAGTCAGCAACCCTAAATCAGCACGCGTGCCCTTAAGTGACTCCTCACTCATGGCTGACCATACACAGCACTGCTCAATCCCCTTTTTAGATGCGGATTGACGTTGCAATCCGGGTCCTGATAGATCAAGTTGAATCTTCAAACCCGGGGTACTCGGGTGACCGTATTGTGATTGTGGGTGACCGTATTGAAGAGAGCCTTCTAGTTCGCCATGCCGGAACTGCCTGAAGTAGAAACGACCCGCCGTGGAATAGCGCCCAATCTGATTCAGCACAAGATAGTGCGTGTATTGGTGAGGATGCCAAATCTGCGCTGGCCCGTGCCGGCTGAGCTGACGCAACTGCTAACCGGCAAGACGGTCAACAGGGTAACGCGTCGCGCCAAGTACATTCTGCTGTGGGTGGATGGCGGTTCAGTACTGATCCACCTCGGCATGTCGGGCAGTCTCGGGTTGGTGCAAGCGGATCTGACTCCCGGCAAGCACGATCATGTAGACTTTTTCCTGGACAGCGGGATCCTGCTGCGCTTCACCGACCCGAGACGATTTGGATCCATTCTGTGGTTGGCGAGCGATCCATTTGAACATCCGCTACTGGCCAACCTGGGACCGGAGCCCCTCTCGGATAGTTTCGATGGCGAATACCTCCACCGACGTTCAAGGGGTCGCAAGGTTGCGGTAAAGATGCTGCTGATGAATAACCGGCTGGTGGCGGGCATCGGTAATATCTATGCCAGCGAAGCGCTGTTTGTGGCTGGCATCAGGCCTGACCGGGCGGCGGGGAGGATATCCAGAACGAGATATGAAACGCTCTCCGCGTGCATCAAAGAGGTGTTGAATCGAGCCATAGAGATGGGCGGTACCACGCTCCGGGATTTTCTCAATGCAGATGGCCGGCCGGGCTATTTCAAGCAAACACTGCTGGTGTATGGACGCGCCGACCAGCCCTGCACAAAGTGCCGCAAACTTCTGAAACAGATCAGGTTAGGGCAGAGGAGCAGTGTGTTCTGCAGTAGCTGCCAGCGCTGAACATTCCGCGACCGGCGCGCAACAAGAATTTGTAAAAGGTTGGAAATAGGCATAACCTATATTTATTGCTGAGATTTTAGTAACTTATCAGGTTCTCCTAGAATTGGCTTAAATTACCTGCAGCAAACTGGTCGAGCAGAGGTTGCCTGTAGAGGAGGTTGAAATGCGTAACAGAAGACTGAATCTAGTCGCTACACTGATGTTATCCGTTGCCTTGGTACTGCCATCCTTCGCTTTTGCAGCGTCGGTGGAGGAGAAGCCAAGCGGATTCGCGATGGCCGGCGATCTGCTGATTGCCAGGCCCCTTGGACTTGCGTTCCTGGCTGTAGGCAGTGTGGTCTATGTGGCCGCTCTACCCATCGCACTGCTCGGGGGTAACGCGAAGGAGGTGGGCAGGACGCTGGTGATCGAACCCGCGCTCGAGACCTTTGTGCGCTGTCTGGGTTGCACCAGACTTGGCCGCAAGGAGAAGATCGCCGAGTAGATCAGGAGTGGAATTCGCCGCTTTCCAGTATTGCGGCTACTGCCGGGTGTACGAACTGTCTGATATCGCCGCCGTACGCATTTATCTGCTTGACCAGGGTAGAGGAGATATAGGAACACTGTTCTGAGGGCGCTAGAAAAACGGTCTCCAAACCGGGCAACAAGGCTCTGTTCATACTCAGCTGTTGAAATTCAAATTCGAAATCCGTGACGGTTCTGATCCCTTTGAGTATTACCGCGGCGCCTTTTGCTCGCGCGAAGTCAACGGTCAGTCCATCGTATCCGCACACCTCTATGTTGCTGAGATGGGATAGTACCTCGCAGGCCAGTTTGACCCTCATATCCAATTCACTGGGTTTCTTTTGAGGGCTGGTGGCAACGGCAACCACTATGTGATCGAAGATCCCGGCCGCCCGTTCGATCAGATCGGCGTGTCCATTGTGAATGGGATTGAAAGTACCGGGGTATATCGCCGTCGTCATTCTCACGATCCTTGCACTACTGCTTGATAGGGGCGCAATAATACATGACCAGCCTGTTAGTGACCATGAGCAAACATCGTTTAGCCGGTGATTCTCCCACTTAGCTGGTGAACTCCCACGTAGCCGGTGATTCTTCCACTTAGCCGGTGATTCTCCTACTTAGCCGGTGATTCTCCTACTTAGCGGGTGATTCTCCTACTTAGCCGGTGATTCTCTTGCAGAGGCAGAAGTGTACCTGACCGGCTTTTTGCTGGCGGTGGATTTCCCAGTTGCTCGGCAGACTCTGCTGGCTGGTGACCGAGGCTGATTCGATGTAGATCAATGCGTCGGCGGACAGTACTCGGTGTTGCTCCAGTAACTCACAGACCTTTGGGATCATCTCCGTGCGAAAGGGTGGATCCACAAATGCAATGTTGTACTTGGCGCTCGCCTCATCGAAGTCTCTCAGCCAATCCCATGCATCTCCCCGCCAGAGGGTGGCCTTGGGATATGGGTTCATTTTGCTTAGATGCTGTTGAATAAGCTCGATAACCTTTGGCGATTGATCGATAATCATTACCTCCTTCGCCTGCCGCGACAGTGCTTCCAGACTGAGAATGCCACTGCCGGCAAAGAGTTCGAGACAACGCGCGTCAGCGATGACCGAAGAAAGCCAGTTAAAGAGGGTCTCTCTGATCCGGTTGGGAGTAGGACGGATATCTTCAAGATCAGCAAATGAAATCTGGCGACCACGCCAGTCGCCCCCAATTATGCGCAGTGTTCTGTCGAGAGTTTTTCGTTTCATTGAAGATACAGAATATCGACTGGGAAGAGACAGCGAATGAGTATAGAAGAGACAGGATATAAGCTTATGCTGGCGGATGCACCTTGCCCCCTACCAAGTGAATGTCGCGACGTGGATGCATGAGTGAAGTAAAGGGTGGTTTTTTTGCTAGACTCAAGTCTGGTCTGAGCAAGACTCGGTCAAATCTGACCGACGGGCTCGGCAGTATTCTTCTTGGCGAGAAGCAGATCGATGGCAATCTTCTGGAAGAGATCGATACCCAGCTCCTGTCGGCAGATGTCGGCGCAGCAGCGACTCGGCAGATCATCGAAAATCTGACCAATGCCATGCGGCGTAACCAGTTGAGCAATGCCGCGGCCCTTTACGCAGAACTGAAGATGCAACTGTGCCTGGTCTTGGAGAGGTGCCAGGTGTCGCTCGATCTGAACGTGGCAAGTAAGCCCTGCGTGGTTCTGATGGTAGGGGTAAACGGCGCCGGTAAAACCACCACCATCGGCAAGTTGGCCCATCGATATCGTGCAGAGGGGCGCAGTGTCATGTTGGCGGCAGGTGACACCTATCGTGCTGCCGCAGTAGAACAATTACAGGTGTGGGGTGAGCGCAATGACATTCCGGTGATCGCGCAGCATACCGGCGCAGACAGTGCTTCAGTAATCTATGATGCCCTGCAATCAGCGATCGCTCGCAACGTGGATGTGTTGATCGCAGACACCGCGGGGCGGTTGCAGAGTAAAGCCAACCTTATGCAGGAACTGATAAAGGTCGGCCGCGTATTGGCCAAACTGGACCCTGATGCTCCCCATGAAGTCATGTTGGTGATCGATGCGGCAACGGGTCAGAATGCGTTTCAGCAAGCCCGACAGTTTCAGGAAGCGGTCAATGTATCGGGCATCACGCTGACCAAACTGGATGGAACTGCCAAGGGCGGCATTGTCTTCGCGATTGCCCAGGAATTGGCCATACCCATTCGGTACATCGGTATCGGTGAGCAGATTGACGACTTGCGTCCGTTTGACGCCCATGAGTTCACTGATGCGCTGTTCGACAGATGATGGCACGCAGGTGATTCGGTTCCCAGAGCGGCCGCTGCAATGATTCGATTTGACCATGTTAGCAAACGCTATCCCGGCGGCAAGGAAGCGCTGAGTCGCGTCAGTTTCGATCTGCAAGCGAGAGAGATGGCGTTTCTGACAGGGCACTCCGGCGCGGGGAAAAGCACCCTTCTGAAGCTGATCATCCTTATGGAGCGGGCCAGCCAAGGCCAGGTGTTTGTGGATGGCAAGAACCTGAATCGAGTCCGTCGTCGACAGATTCCGGCCATTCGAAGGAATATAGGGGTGGTTTTCCAAAATCACCAACTGCTGTTCGATCGCACGGTTTTCGACAACGTGGCTCTGCCGCTGTTGATCGCGGGGTATCGACCGCGCGAAACAGGACGACGAGTCAGGGCGGCTCTGTCGAAGGTCGGCCTGCAGCAGCAGGAAAAGAAATATCCCATCGCGCTTTCCGGTGGCGAGCAACAGCGAGTAGGCATCGCCAGAGCCGTCGTCAACAGGCCGTCGCTGCTCCTGGCGGACGAACCGACGGGAAACTTGGACCCCGATCTGTCGGCAGAGATCATGCAACTCTTCGGGCAATTCAATCAGGTCGGTGTCACGGTACTCGTAGCCAGCCACGATCAAGCGCTGATCGCCAGTCTGCCACACCGGATATTGTCGCTACACGAGGGACGATTGGCCGATCACGCCCCGGACGCGATTGAGACCGCCCCGGCCGCGACTGAGACAGATGCAGATGCCGAGTGAGCTTACACGCTTGAAAGGACCTCGTGCTGCGCGAGAAGGCGCCAGCCAGGCGGCGGCAGGGCCCCTTGGCCGGCTGAGTTTCTACTTAAACCACCATAGACTGATGGCCGTGGACAGCCTGGTACGACTGCTGACTAATCTGTCGTCCAGCCTGATGACTTGGTCAGTCATCGGCATCGCAGTGGCCTTGCCAGCCTGGTTCTATGTGGTGTTAAGAAATGCGGAGCAACTCAGCGTCGGCTGGCAGGGCCAGCCAAGAATCTCCGTCTTTCTTCAGCAGAGCGTAATCAAGCCGCAAGGGAGGGAGTTGAGTGAGCGTTTACAAACCTGGAAGAGTATAAGCAGAACGACCTACATATCGCAGGAGGATGCACTACGGGAATTCGAGACGCTCTCCGGATTCACTGAAATAGTCGACTCCCTGGATGAAAATCCACTTCCAGCAGTGATCGTGGTGCTGCCGAGCGACGATCGTGCGGCAACGGCGGAGCAACTTTTTGCCCGCTTGATGGATCTGCCGGAAGTGGAGTCGGGCTCATTGGATATGCAATGGGTGCGACGCTTGTACTCGATACTGCACCTGGCCGAGAGGAGTGTGGTCGCTTTGACGTCGGTGCTGGCTGTGGCTGTAATGCTGGTGATCGGCAACACGACGCGACTGGCCATAGAAAGTCGCCGCACGGAAATCGAGGTTATCAAGCTGGTGGGCGGCTCAGATGCATTTGTACGCAGACCTTTTCTCTATACGGGTATCTGGTTCGGTGTGGGAGGGGGACTGTTGGCTCTGGTTCTGGTTGAAGTGAGCCTGGCGTGGCTGTCGGGACCCGTGAAACAGCTTACAGGCGCCTATAACAGCGATTTTCTGTTGCTGGGGCTGGGCCTCAGGCCTGGCCTGACATTGCTGGCAGGCAGTGCACTGCTGGGTTTGGCTGGCGCCTGGTTGGCTGTCGATCGCCATCTGAATGCGATCGAACCGCATTAACAGGGGTCTAATCTGTGACAGCCTGGGTTCCTGCTTGGTCGATTGTCTACTATATTTTAGAGAGACGCTGTCGGCACTATTTTAGAGAGACGCTGTGGGCTCTGTTTTGGAGAGACGCTGTGGGCTCTATTTTGGAAGACGCTGTCGGCACCATTTGTGAGAGAAGGTGTTTGAGAGAGAAGCTGTTAGCACTTGGCGAAAAGGAGTGCTAAAATCCGCACCCCGCGAAAAGGTCAACTGAGGTCGAAATGGGCAAGAGCCTGCAGACACTAGATATTCTGGTCCCCGGGAGCAATCTGGAGGCCTATATCCAAACCGTCAACAGCATCCCCGTGCTCTCCGCGCAAAGGGAGAAGGAACTCAGTGAAAAGCTTTATTTTGACAACGATCTGGATGCTGCCCGGCAGCTAGTACTCTCGCACCTGCGCTTCGTAGTCTACATCGCCAAATCCTATTCAGGCTATGGCTTGGCTGAAGCCGATCTGATCCAGGAGGGCAACGTCGGTCTGATGAAGGCCGTGCGTCGCTTTAATCCCGAGTATGGCGTACGCCTGGTCTCCTTTGCGGTTCATTGGGTCAAAGCTGAGATTCATGAGTTCATCCTCCGAAACTGGCGCATCGTGAAGGTGGCCACCACCAAAGCGCAGCGAAAACTGTTTTTTAACCTCCGCAGGGCCAAGAAACGACTCGGCTGGATGAATAATCGGGAAGTAGATCAGGTAGCCAAAGATCTGGGCTTGGAAGCCGCCGTGGTCCGTCAGATGGAGGAGCGGCTTGGGGTCTCAGATGAGGCGTATGATGGCATGGAGGACACCGACGACTCGCCTCAGGTAGCGCCGGCGCGCTATTTGGAGGACAGTGGCTCCGATCCGGCCAAGCTGGTTGAGAGGCAAAAGACGGAGCTATCCAGTTTGAGAGGCCTGCGCGGCGCTTTGGATGGACTGGATGCACGCAGCGCAGATATCGTGGCGCAGAGATGGTTGCAGGATCGTAAGGCGACGCTCCACCAATTGGCCGAAAAGTATGGGATTTCGGCCGAGCGAGTCCGGCAGGTGGAGAAGAACGCCCTCAAGAAGATGCGCGTAACCCTGCAAGCCTGAGAAAGCCGCCGTGCACGGCGCTATTGGTCCCGCCGCGAGACAACGTCCTTCATTCTGTGTTGCTGAGCTCAGCTGCTCTTGAACCAACCGTACCATTAGATCTGCAGGCGTTGTAAACGCTTACTTACCCGTGAGATTCGACAAGAAACAGACATGACAGACTCTTCAGATGGTTCAGGGGCTGGAGATTCAGGCCGCAGACGACCTGTCAGAAGCTATGTACTGCGAGAGGGAAGATTCACTCCTGCTCAGAAAAGAGCGTTGCACGAGCTCTGGCCGGCGTACGGACTGGAGGTCGAAGACGGACTGATCTCCCCTGAGGAGGTCTTTGGTCGCAGGGCGCCGCTGGTGATGGAGATCGGCTTTGGCATGGGTGATTCACTACTCAGCATGCTGCAGCTACAGCCGGACGCTGACTTTATCGGCGTGGAAGTTCACTCGCCAGGCGTTGGCCACCTGCTCAATCGAGTCGCCAAAAAGAGCGCCCGCAACCTTCGAATCTATCGAGCTGATGCGACCGACGTCCTGCAGAGTTGCCTTCCGCCGAGCTGTCTCGACAAGGTACAGATCTTCTTTCCCGATCCATGGCCAAAGAAACGTCACCATAAAAGGAGACTGATCGATGCAGCATTCGTTGCCTTGCTGGCAGCGAAACTGAAACCGGCGGGCCGACTGCATCTGGCCACGGATCTACCCCAGTATGCTGAGTCCATGGTTGCCGTGATAGGCACCAGCGGTCAATTCAGCGTCCTCCCAGACGAGGGGATCTCGCGCCCAAAAACCAAGTATGAGCAACGCGCAGAGACAGTTGGAGATCAGGTCTTCGATTTCTGTTTCACGAAGAACTAGTGTGCTTGCTGCAATGAAGTTGTCATTGCAGCTGCTTGACTCGTCAGAACAAGCTGGGCTACAGCAAAGTCAGCAGATCGGTCAGATACCGCAGGCCCCGCTGAGTAGCCTGGATTCTACCGCCCCTGCGGAGCAATCGTTTGGACGTTGCCTGCTGAAGAAAGGCTGCAACCGATTCAGTTGGCAGCCCGGTTCGACGAGTGAATAATCTTGCAGGTACACCGCCTGTTAGTCGTAGCGCGTTCATCATGAATTCCAGTGGAATTTCAGAGTCCTCCAGAACGCGCAGGCTCGTCGGATTGCCACTAGTCATATAGTCTAAAGGCAGTCGCGTCTTCCAACTTCGCAGGATAGATTGCTCGTCCAGCAAAGTAATCTTGCCGTGTGCTCCCGCACCAATTCCCAGGTAGTCGCCAAACTGCCAGTAGTTGACATTGTGCAGCGCTGCAGATCCGGGCTTGCAGAAGGCCGACACTTCGTAGCGATCGTAGTGCTGCAGCAGCAGTGCGCGTCCGTATCGAGACATATCCCATAGCAGATCTTCGTCAGGCAGGCGTGGTGGTCTTTTGTGGAACTGGGTGTTTGCTTCGATGGTAAGCTCGTACCAGGATATGTGGGTCGGTGCAAAGCTGATTGCTGTCTCGAGATCGCTGAGCGCTTGATCCACGGTTTGTCCGGGCAAGCCGTGCATCAGATCCAGATTGAAATTGTTATAACCTGCCGCGCAGGTGGCCTCAATCGCCTGTCTTGCTTCCCGTCCATTGTGAACCCTGCCCAAGCTGGCGAGCTTGTCATCAGCAAAACTCTGAACACCCAGTGACAGTCTGTTGACCCCCGCATCTCGGTAGGCAGTCAAGCGAGCGCGGTCGACCGTACCCGGGTTGACTTCCATAGTGATCTCTATCTGGTCTGTCAGGCCTAACAGTTCACCAATGCCGGTGAGGATCTGATGAACGCTGCGCGGCGAAAAAAGGCTGGGTGTGCCGCCGCCAAGAAATATGGAACACAGATCTCGACCCTGAGCCCATTGAAGGTCCCTCTTGAGATCTTGCATCAAGGCACGAACGTATGCTTCCTGCGGCAATGCACCGTCGATGGCGTGAGAGTTGAAGTCACAGTAGGGACACTTTTGTCGACACCAGGGAAAGTGAACGTACAGTGCCAGAGGCGGCAAGTCAGTGAATCTGGGCGCCGCAACTCTATCGTTAGTCATGAAAGAGCATCAAGTAGTTTGGCGAGCGCTTGAGCTCTGTGGCTGATGCGGTTTTTGACTTCAGGAGCCAGTTCAGCAGCACTGCAGCCATATTCAGCGACGTAAAAAAGCGGATCGTAACCAAATCCATTAGATCCTTTCGGATGCGACAGGATGCTGCCAGCCCAGCTGGCTTGGCAGATGATGGGGGTCGGGTCATGCGGCCACCGCAACATCACGATGGCGCAGTGAAAGCTGGCTTTACGCTGCGAATCTGCTGCATGGGCCATTTCCGACAGCAATTTGCTCTTGTTGTCCTGGTCTGTGGCATCATCACCTGCGTACCGGGCCGAATGTATTCCGGGTGAACCATCGAGAAAGTCCACTTGCAGGCCGGAATCATCGGCAACTGCCGCTAGACCGGTCTGCAATGACGCGTTGCGTGCCTTGATGATCGAGTTTTCGACGAACGTGAGACCCGTTTCTGGCGCTTCTGTGACGTTGAATTCCGATTGGGGAACCACTGTTAATCTGGGGGACAGCAGCGTTCGAAGTTCAGTGAGCTTGTGCCGATTGTTGCTGGCAAGAACTATCTTGTCGAATGCCTGCATGCTAGTTCTCAATAACAGATCCGGCCGACACCTAATTGGCCTGAATCCAATCGGGAATTACTCCTGGACTGGCAATGATGAGTCTCTTGTCTCGGCCATTGCTGCCCTTGACGAGGGCAACACGGCTGACGGGTACACGGAACTGTTTGGCAAGATATCTGCTCAGGCATTCGTTAGCTTTGCCGTCAACAGGTGCTGCTGTCACACTGATCTTGACCGCATCCCCCATGGCACCCACTACCCCCGTCCGAGACGACCTTGGCTGTACTCTCACCTTTAGGTGCAGGTCGCCATCCTGCCAGGAAAAGAAGTCACCCACTCTACAAACCCAGGATCAGACCCTTGGGACAGGCCAATAACTGCCGCATGGGCTCCACCACCAGAAAACTGTCTATCAGGGTGATGGCAACAAACACCAATATGATGGATATATCCAGTCCACCCATGGGAGGGATCAGTTTTCGGGCCGGGTTACACAGGGGTAACGTCAATTGATAGATCAGCATCAACACGGGATGGTTGCTCTGCGGGGCAAGCCAACTGCTGACGACCATGATGAGCAGTGCGAAAAAATAGATGTCCAGAATCAAGGCAAACATACCGAGAAGCGACCAAGCCAACAAGAGCAACGGATTGGGCACGGAGAAGCCCTTTAGCGCGATTATCAAAACCAGCGCTATGAGCTGCAGCACGAGTGCCAGCACCAGGATCGACAGATCGACACCATAGATTCCCGGAATGAATCTGCGTAGCGGTCTCAATGCGGGATCTGTGATGGTGACGATTCCCTGAGAGATCGGATTGTAGAAGTCGACCCTCGCTGACTGCATCAAGAACCGCATGATGACCACCAGGATATACAGACCGAAGAAAGTCTGGATCAGGAAGACTCCCGCATTTGCTAAGTTTTCACCCATGTCGAACTCTTTCCCTCAGACGTGTACGCCCGTTCTCACCCTGCCGGCATCCCTCTAGTCAGGAGTTTTCGATAGCTCGATGGAGCGTCTGTACGCTGCGTCAATGGCCGAGCCGACCACCGAGGAAAAATCTTTATCGTGTAGTTTGTCTAAGGCTGCCTCGGTAGTGCCACCCTTGGAGGTAACCTGCCGTCTCAACTCATCCGGGCTCGCATCACTTTCAACAACCATTGTAGCTGCCCCCAGTGCCGTTTGCTCGACCAACTGACGACAAATCTGAGGATTCAATCCCAGTCTGATCCCGGCAGCTTGCATCGACTCCATCAGATAGAAGAAATACGCTGGCCCACTTCCCGTCAGCGCAGTGACGGCATCCAGTTGAGCGTCGGTCTCCATCCAGACACAGAGGCCGACGGCGCCGAGAATCTCCTCTGCCTGCTGTCTTTGCTCGACGCTGACTCGTGCATTGGCAATCATTCCAGTCGCGCCCAGTCGAACTATTGCCGGAGTGTTGGGCATACATCGCACCACCGGCACGTCTCCGCCGAGCCAAGTGCAAAGAGATGTTGTGGTCACGCCTGCGGCAACCGAAATCACGAGGGGTGGAGCGTCAACTATGGCAGGTGCAATCGATGTGGCAACGTCCGCTACCACGTCGGGCTTGACGCTTAAGATGACGACATCCGCTCCTTGGATAGCCTCGATGTTGTCCAACGAGGTCTTTACCTTGAGATGCCCAATCAATGCAAGCTGGTCCTCTCTCGGGTCCGCAGCAGTAATCCTGGCAGCCGAGAAGCCCTCTTTTATCAGCCCACCGATGATAGCTGTGGCTATGTTTCCAGCGCCCAGAAAGGTTACGTTTGCCTCATTCATTACCGCTCGAGTCTCCTTTATCTGTGCTCGGCAGCGGCATCTCTGCGACCGAAGATCCCTGTACCGATGCGTATCAGGGTCGCTCCCTCGGCGATGGCAGCTTGCAGATCCGCACTCATGCCCATGGAGAGGTGCTGCAGATCGTGCGTCGAAGTGCCAAACTCCGCTTGAGTCTGCGCGAGCAGCTCTCTGAGCCTTCTAAAAGGTTCGCGCTGGGAGTTGATTCCCTCGCTTGGGGAGGGAATGCTCATTAGACCCCTTAATCGCAATCTCGGCAAGAGCAGGACCTGCTCGACCAGAGCGCCTAGATCCGCCGCCGAGACGCCCGATTTACTGGCCTCGCCACTGATGTTCACCTGCACGCAGACGTTGAGCGATTCCAGGGCCGACGGGCGTTGGCTGCTGAGTCTGCGCGCCACCTTGAGACTATCTACACTGTGCACCCAATCGAAATTCTCGGCTATCTTGCGTGTCTTGTTGGACTGTATTGGACCGATGAAGTGCCAGCAGAGGTCGAGGTCCTTGAGGGAGGCGATCTTCTGCAGGGACTCCTGCAGGTAGCTTTCGCCGATGTGGGTCAGCCCACAGGCGTGCGCCTGTTGGATCATGGCGGCCGGCTTGGTTTTGCTTACTGCGATCAGTTGGATACTGGATGCATCGCGATGGTAGAGCCTCGCGGCGCTGCCGATCTGCTCCCTGACACGCATGATGTTTTTTGAGATATCTGTCATGGTTTTGAGCTTCAGAAGTGGTCAACGGCCATATTCGATAATACTATTAGACTTTTTGTACCAAGTCTTGGCGGTATTTAATAGACTGGGTCATGTAAACCACTTCGTAGAAGGGTCGCGCGACTATGGATATCACAGAACTGCTTGCGTTCAGCTCGAAACAGGGCGCATCTGACTTACATCTATCCGCTGGACTGCCACCCATGGTGAGGCTGGACGGGGACATTCGACGACTCAATCTGCCCGCCATGGACCATAAGGACGTGCATGGTCTGATCTACGAAATAATGAACGATAAGCAGCGCAAGGATTACGAAGAGTTCTTTGAGTGTGACTTCTCCTTTGAGGTACCCGGCGTTGCCCGATTCCGAGTCAACGCATTCAATCAGAATCGGGGTGCCGGGGGCGTATTCAGGACCATTCCCTCCAAGGTCCTGACGATGGAAGAACTCGAGATGGGCCAGATATTCAAGGACATCGCCGAGATTCCCCGTGGCCTGGTTACCGTCACGGGACCAACCGGATCAGGCAAGAGCACGACGCTGGCAGCCATGGTGGATTACATCAACGACAACCGCTACGAACACATTCTCACCGTTGAAGATCCCATTGAATTCGTGCACGAGAGCAAGAAGTGTCTCGTCAATCAGCGCGAAGTCCACCGCGACACCCTGGGATTCAACGAAGCGCTACGATCTGCACTGCGGGAGGATCCGGATATCATCCTGGTGGGTGAGATGCGCGACCTGGAAACCATCCGACTGGCTCTGGAAGCTGCTGAGACGGGGCACATGGTGTTCGGCACCCTGCACACCTCGTCGGCTGCAAAGACCATCGACCGCGTCATCGATGTCTTTCCGGCTGCTGAGAAATCGATGGTCAGATCCATGTTGTCAGAATCGCTGGCCGCCGTGATCTCCCAGACGCTGCTAAAGAAACTGGGGGGAGGCAGGAAAGCTGCTCATGAAATCATGGTCTGCACGCCGGCAATTCGCAACCTGATTCGTGAGGATAAGGTGGCGCAGATGTATTCTGCCATCCAAACGGGTGCAGCCTCCGGTATGCAGACGCTGGATCAGTGTTTACGCGAACTGGTCGACAAGAAACTGATTTCCGTCGAGGCGGCATCGGAGAAGGCAAAGATGCCGGATGATTTCAAATAGCTGCAGGTGGCTCCTCGTGGGGATGTGGCCCCGGGGCAATATGGACATTAAGTGACGACCGAAAATCATGATAGATTTTGAAAAGCTACTGGAAATGGTGGTGAAGAAGGAGGCCTCCGACCTGTTCATAACGGCGGGCATGCCCCCATCCATCAAAGTCAACGGGCGCATGACGCCCCTATCCAAAACCGGCCTCTCTCCCGAGCAGTCTCTGCAGATCGTGCAGAGCCAGATGAACGAGAAGCAGGTGCAGGAATTTGAAGAGGAGCGGGAGTGCAATTTTGCCATTCACTCCAGTACTTCAGGCCGATTCCGCGTCAGCGCGTTCTATCAACGAAATCACGCCGGCATGGTGCTGAGACGGATTGAAACCGACATACCGACCTCTGAGGAATTGGGGTTGCCTACCGTAATCCAAGAGCTTTCCATGAGCAAGCGTGGCTTGATTATCTTCGTCGGGGCCACCGGAACCGGCAAATCGACCTCGTTGGCCTCCATGATCGGCTACCGCAACACCAACAGCAAAGGCCACATTATCAGCATCGAAGATCCGATCGAATTCATCCACGAACACAGGGGCTGTATCGTCACGCAGAGAGAGGTCGGCGTGGACACGCCCAGTTTCGAGATCGCCCTCAAGAACACGCTACGACAGGCACCAGACGTCATCATGATCGGCGAGATTCGTTCGCGAGAGACCATGGATTACGCAGTTGCCTTCGCTGAAACAGGTCACCTTTGTCTTGCCACCCTGCACGCCAATAATGCAAATCAGGCGCTGGACAGGATCATCCACTTCTTCCCCGCGGATCGCCACGATCAGGTGTGGATGGACCTCTCTCTCAACCTGCGCGGCATGATAGCGCAACAATTGGTGCCGACGGCGGATGGCCAAGGACGTCAAGCGGCGATAGAGATCATGATCAATACGCCGTTAGTTGCCGATAAGATTCGCAAAGGCGAGGTGCACCTGATAAAGGAGCTGATGTCAAAGTCCAACGAACAGGGCATGCAGACGTTCGATCAGGCCCTCTACAAACTCTTTGTCGCAGGGGTTATCACCCATGATGCTGCGCTCGGCCATGCGGATTCAGCCAATGACCTTAGACTGATGATTAAGCTGGGCGCCGAAGACAGAGCAGAATCTCTACATGAGGCCGCAGATGGACTGTCCATAGAGGGATCTGAGGACGATCTCAACGTCATGCGCTAACAGTTCTGCTGAGCCATTTGCGCAAGTACTGAAGACGCTCCCAAAGCTGGGCTAACAGTTCTGTTGAATCTCGCAAGACGATGCTAGGCGATCTAGACGCAATGTGCTAACAGTTCTGCTCCGCGCTCTGATTGAACCATGATTCCAGAATGAGTTTAGCAGCCAGGCTGTCAATGGGGCCCTTCTTGACGATGCCGTCTCGACCTGACTGCTGCAGCCTGGTTTTGACCTCATAGGTGGATAGCCGTTCGTCCATGCCGGTCCAGCATATGCCGAAACGTCCCTCCAATATTCGGCCAAAACGTTCCGCTCGAATCGAACTGTCGCTTTGCGTGGCGTCCATGTTTAGCGGGATACCCACCACGAACAGGTCGGGCTGCCACTCCTCTATGAGGCGTTGCAGATCGGACCAATTGGGAACGCCCTGTCTGGCAGGCAGCGGCGTCAGCGGCGTCGCGGTAGCGGTTACCGATTGCCCTATTGCAACGCCTATGGATTTGCTTCCCCAATCGAAAGCAAGCACCACGCGTGCTTTCGGCTCAGCCGTGCCCTGCATTGCTGGAGACCAGATTCAGATCGATGCCAAGCAAAGCGGCCGCTTTTTGGGCCCTCTCTTCACAGGGAGTGCCGAAGATGATCTCTGCTTTCGCCGGTGCCAGCAACCAGACATTTTCTGATATCTCCCGCTCCAGTTGACCGTTGTCCCAGCCAGCATAGCCCATGGCCGTAATGGCATTCGATGGTCCCTCTCCCTTGGCCAGGCTGCTGATAAAATCCTCGGATGTGGTCAGACTAATCTCGCTGCTGATCTGCTGTGTGAATTTATATTCCATGCCTGCTTCGTGCAGAAAGAAGACACTGTCTTGCCTCACCGGGCCGCCGTCCATTACAGGGACGCGGCTGCTATCCAAGCCCTTGAATTTGTCTTCCCCAAAGAGATCACTAAGGGTGAGCTGCAGCGGCTTGTTAATTACCAGACCGAAGGCACCATTAGAGTTGTGCTCCAGGATATAGGTAACCGTGTTGGCGAAATAGTCCCCGGCGAGGTTGGGTAGCGCAATCAAAAAGTGATCTCGAAAGCTGGACTGATCGTCCTCCTGCATATTCTCTATCGAAATCTCTTCCGGTTCCTGGCTTGTCCTATCCTTCGGTGTGTCTTTCATGAGCGGCCCGACGAGAGAGAGCTGGAATCTGCAGCTGCAAAGCTGATAGCGGCTATTCTATCGCTGAAACACGCTATTTACAGTGGTTAGTTACAGAAACATCCCTACTGCGAAGCTCATGGAGCAGTTCCACCGGTCCGCAGGGAACTGTTTTTTCTGAACTGCCAGGTCCGAATGATCTCTAGGACGTCGGTGGTCTGGCGCAATTCGTCTGGGAAAGGTGCGAATGGCGCAGCCAGTTTCACGATGCGAATCGCCGCATCATCCAGCACTTGAAAGCCGGACGTCTCCAGAATCTCTACTGCCTTAAGGTCGCCTCCGGGCAGGATGGATACCAGCAGTCTCAGACTGCCATAGAGCTTCCTTCGTCTGGCTTCCTCGGGGTAATTCAGATTGCCGACCCGCTCGATCTTCCGGCGCCAGGAGTTGAGATAAAAGGCATCCACACTGGCCTTGGTCGCCAGGCTGGTCAGTCGTTTCACCCGTGGCCGGCCTGCGAAGATCTGCCGCTGCCTGTCCAATCGTGCTTCCAGACTGGCGATCTCCAGGCTCCTCTCCAGCAGCGACTTTTTTAAGGTAATCTTGGTGAGCTCCACAGGTGAAATCTCTTTGTTGCTGTCCGGTTTGGCCTGCGGCGTCGAGCTGGAACTGGTGGTGATCAGGGTCCTTTCGGGGTTGGGTGGCCGCTCTGGCGCCACCGTGATCTGTGGTTGGGGTAGCGTATTCCTGATGACCGTGTCATGAAATTCAGATCTGTTGGTCGTGGTCGTTAGGATCTTCTCCCTCAGGGTGCCACTGCCGAGCTGGTTAAACTGGGCCAGAAAATCTGTCTTGCTGGGAGGATTCTTACTTCGATGCTGCGCCAGGGTCACCTCCATCGTGTGGGTGGATGGTCCCTTCTCAGTCATCGTGAACGTGATTCCCAGAATCACAGTCGCATGTACTGCAACGGCCAGGAACCCGGTAAAACTGAGCCGGTCAACTGGTGTTACGGTCGGATTGATCGCTGCCATGTGTCTCTGTACGCTTGATCCAATACTATAGCAGTCCGTTCTAACATTCGTGACGAACTTGGTAGGTAGTTGAATTATAAAGTAAAAAGACAGACTTCTGGACAGGTACTAGCCGGCCACTTTTGCTGCGATACATTCCACCAGTTGCGCGGCGATATTCAGGTCGAAAATCCTGTCGAGTTCCCTGATGCAGGTGGGACAGGTGACATTGATCTCTGTCAGATAGTCGCCGATGACGTCAATTCCCACGAACAGCAGCCCTTTCTGCGCTAACGTGGCGCCTACTTGCTCACAAATCCACAGATCCCTGTCAACCAGCTCTCTACCGATCCCCTGGCCGCCCGCCGCGAGATTGCCCCGACTTTCACCCTGTTGTGGGACCCGCGCCAGACCATAGGGCACCGGTTTACCATCGATGAGCAGAATTCGGGTATCACCGGCGACGATTTCGGGAATGAACTTCTGCCCCATAATCTGTTGTGTGCCGTATCCCGTAAGGACCTCCAGAACAACATTGACGTTGGGATCATCCTGTTTCACTCGAAAGATAGATGAACCTCCCATGCCGTCCAACGGCTTGAATACGACATCATCGTGTTCCCGATAGAACTCCTTCAGTAGGGCGAGATCTCTGCTGACGATATGGGGAGGGCAGCATTGTGGGAACTCCGTGGCGAACAGTTTCTCATTGCAGTCTCTGATACTACTGGGCCGGTTGACTACCATGGTGCCGCAACGCTCCACCCGCTCCAACAGATAGGTGGTGTAGATAAACTCCATGTCGAAAGGGGGGTCCTTGCGCATCAGGATCACATCGAAGTCAGAGGCTGGAACTACGGTCTCCTCACCCACGGAGTACCAATCTTCCAGATCGTCTTTCACCGACAGTTCCGATCGTTTGGCCCAGACCTCACCATTCCTGAGAAAGAGACTCGACTGCTCCATGTAGCTGACCTGCCATCCCTTTTCTTGGACGGCGATCAACATGGCCAATGTACTGTCCTTCTTAGGGTTGATGCCTTGGATGGGATCCATGACTACGCCAACGGCCAGGCCAGCTTTTTCGGTCATTTCATCTACTCGAAAGGTCTATAATGTATGTCGCGGGAAGTAAATTCGCGCTGAGAACTCGCCAAAACAGCCAGTAGATGTATTGAAAAGCGTTCAGTATATATATTGGCAGACCTTCGTTTGTCTAGCTCTTATGGATTGAGTCTATCAACTGTGTTAAAAACATGATGCAAATCGTTGCCACGGTTTCATATTTGATCATTTGCAGCGCGTGGTTGCCAGCGTAGGGACAAAGGGTAGGTGTATGGAAGACAATTTTGATGGTGTGAAGGTCATGGTCATCGATGACAGTAAGACCATTCGTCGCACCGCCGAGTCTCTGCTCAAAAAGGCGGGTTGTGAAGTAATAACTGCCGTTGATGGCTTCGATGCATTGGCCAAAATAGCGGATACACTACCATCGATCATCTTTGTCGACATCATGATGCCTCGACTGGATGGCTACCAGACCTGTGCGCTAATCAAGAATAACGCAGCATTTAAGGCGACCCCTGTCATCATGCTATCGAGCAAGGATAGCTTGTTCGACAGGGCAAAAGGACGAATAGTCGGTTCTGATCAATATTTGACCAAACCGTTCAGCAAAGATGAATTGCTGAGTGCTATACGTGATCATGTGAAAGCACCTGCAGAATAGACGGAAATTGATTCGGGAAGTAATGCGAGAGGCGGCATTTCATGGCAAAAATACTCGTTGTTGATGACTCACCCACAGAAGTTTTTCAGTTCAAAGGCATGTTGGAGAAGATTGGTCATGAGGTGATCACCGCCGAGAATGGCCGTGATGGTGTGGCCGTGGCATCCAGTGAGCAACCGGATATCGTTCTCATGGATCGTAATGCCGGATATGAATGGCTTCCAGGCTACGCGCCAACTGAGCCGTGCTGACAAGACCAGCCATATTCCAGTCATTATTGTGAGCAGCAAGGATCAGGATACCGACAAGGTGTGGGGCGAGCGACAGGGCGCTAGAGCGTACATCACCAAACCCGTTGACGAAAAGGAACTGGTCGCACTGATCGACAGCCTGGTGTGACAGAGAAGATGCTGGGATGAATCCATTTGCAGCACTGGTCGACATAGCCAGGCGGAGTAAGAGGGCAGCCAGAGAGTTGCCGGTAACCAAGGCAGCCCAGACCCACTGGACTGGAATTGGATTCAGCCTACTGGATTCCCGCTTTGTTGTGGATCTGAGTGAGGTGGCCGAGCTAATGAGAATTCCACCATTCACCGGTCTGCCAGAGGTCAAACATTGGGTCAATGGTGTGGCGAACGTGCGCGGACGACTATTAACGATCTTGGATCTTGCCGCTTTTTTTGGACAAGGATCCAATGTTGCGCGATCTCAGAGGCGTATTCTGGTGGTCGATACGGAGGATTTCTACACTGGCTTACTGGTGGATGAATCGCTGGGCATGCAACACTTCCCCCGTGACGCCTTCCAGCAAGATCCAGGTGAGGCAGACGAGAAGTACTATCCGTTCCTGACGGGGAGCTATCAGGTGGCAGGAGCCCACTGGCCGGTCATCAATTTGATATCGTTGCTTCAAGACCCAAGATTCCAGAATCTGGCTGAAGGATAAGGCTCTGGACTGAACTATTCTGACGCATGCATCGCAGTTTTGGACGTGAATAGGATGACTCTATGGCAGAACGATCACCCAACTTGATATCCAGCATAAGTCACAATCCACTGCACGTAGTGTTGGTTGGATTCTTGGTCTTGTCAGTACTGGGCTTTGGCGCGAATAGCTACTATGTCATTCGCGACACCGAGAGGGACAAGGAGCGACTTCAATATGCCAACCGGATCAGAGTCCTATCTCAACAGATTGCCAAGGATGCCAGTGCTGCCGCACAGGGACATGCGTCCGCCAATGCGGCGTTGGAAAGCGCTGTTCGGGAATTCGAAACCCACTATGGTTATCTACTGGACGGCAATCTTGAAACCAACCTGCCGAATTCTTCCCCTGAGATCCAGGTCGAGCTGCAGGGGATTAACGATTCCTGGATCAAGATAGAGGAGAGTATCGAGAACATCCTGGGCAATCGGGATGCACTAACCGACCTGCGGCAGATATCCATGGACCTCGCAGAGACCGTGCCGGCCATCCAACAGGAGAACGACAAAGTGGTTGCCTGGCAGTTGCGGGCGGGAGCGTCGGCCACTCAGATCTGGTCGATAGAGAAGCAGGCAGTGCTCATCGAGCGGATGCACCACAGTGTGGACCGTGTCCTGGAAATGGGTACCAGCAAGCAACTGGTTGAGAACTATGCCAGAGACAGCCAGGAGTTCAGGGATGTACTCGTTGGCCTGCTAAACGGTGATAGAAATCTGAGGCTGAATGCGGTCAAGGACGCAAATTCCATCAAGAGCCTGACGACTATAGACGAGCTTTCCACATCCCTGTCCACTCGTCTGGAGCTGATTCTTACTCAGTCGGAAGGTGTTGTCATAGCCAAGAAAGCGGCCCAGGACATCTTCGCCGAGTCCCAAAACCTGCTCGTGGCTGCGAATGCCTTGATCGGCAAATATCGATCCATCTCCGATTCGCGACCGTTATCCGCAACCACCGCTGTGATTCTCGGACTCTTGAGCTTCTTCTTTATCCTCGTCATGTCTTACCTGCTGTTCGGAGAAGCGAGGGATAGACTGGTTGAATCTGCGTCGGAGGTGCAGCAGAACCAGTCAGCCATCTTTAGATTGCTAGATGAATTGGCGGATCTGGCAGAAGGTGATCTGACCGTTCAGGCGGCAGTTACGGAAAGCTTCACCAGTGCCATTGCGGATTCGATTAACGTCTCTTTCGACCAGATGCGGGAATTAGTGTCGAAGATAAACGAAACAACCGGCGTCGTTTCTGGTGCAGCTCAAGGCACACAGATGACCGTCAACAAGCTTGCAGAGGCCTCGGAACGTCAGTTCAATGAAATCACAGACGTATCCGGCTCGGTTGATGGGCTGGCGATGTCGATTGACCGGGTGTCTTCTAATGCCGCTGAATCGACCGCTGTGGCAGAACGGTCAGTTGAGATTGCCAACAAGGGCGCTGAGGTGGTCCAGAATACCATCAATGGAATGGATCAGATCAGGGGACAGATTCAGGAAACTTCAAAGCGTATCAAGCGATTGGGCGAAAGCAGTCAGGAAATCGGCGATATTGTCTCCTTGATCAACGACATCGCCGATCAGACTAATATCCTCTCTCTGAATGCGGCTATTCAGGCGTCCATGGCTGGCGATGCAGGAAGGGGCTTTGCGGTTGTTGCAGACGAGGTACAGAGGCTGGCGGAGCGATCCGGCGCGGCCGCCAAACAGATCACGGCGTTGGTTCAGACGATCCAATCTGATACGAATGAGGCCGTCATCTCGATGGAGCAGACCACGTCGGAGGTGGTTGAGGGCACCAGGTTGGCGCAAGACGCGGGCGTGGCTTTGGGTGAGATCGAAAGCGTTTCCAAGAGTCTGGCTGAGATCATTGAGAGCATTTCCAAAGCGGCGAGACAGCAAACGGCTTCTGCAGGAACGATATCTGACTCGATGAAGAGCATTCAGGACATTACCTCCCAGACAACGGAAGGAACAAAGTCAACAGCCACGGCAGTTGGTAATCTGGCTAAAATGACGAATGAACTTCGATCGTCGGTATCACGATTTAAGATTCCGGAATAGAGATGACTGGATATGGCTATCCGAACCGGCGTAAACGATAGGAATGGAACTCGATGAGCGAACGGCAAGACTATGTTGCTCTGGAATGGATCAAGCAGGAGATTGCTGAGACACTCGACAGTGCCCAGCAGGAGTTGCAGGCTGTAGCGGAGAGCCCTGACAACACGTCAAACATGCGATCGTGTCTGACCGCTCTGCATCAGGTCCACGGAACATTGAAGGTATTGGGTCTGGAAGTTGCCATCCAGTTTGCAGAGGAGATGGAAGCTACCGCCCAGTCCTTGATGAACGATGCTGTCCCCGATGCACAAAGAACGCAGGAGATCCTGATGCAGGCCATCCTGCAGATGCCCAGGTATCTTGAACAGGTGCAGAAGGACGGGCAGGAATCGCCAGATCAGATTCTGCCGATCATCAATGGACTGCGAGAGGTGAGAGGGGATGAGAGAATCGGGGCTGACAGTGAGTCGGCAGCGGAGCTCGTACCAAACGTAGACATCGTCAACAAGAAGATAACCAAGAAGACAGCTGAGCGGTTTTCTGGCGGTGACGGGCAGGCGAACGTTAGGAAGCTGCGTCCGAGATATCAGCGGTCTCTGAAGGCGATACTCGGAAAACAGGATGTCAGGAAGAATCTGGGACTGCTGGCGAAGGTTTTTGCCATGCTCGCCAAGGTTTGTGGGAACTCGCCCAGTGGCCATCTTGCTCAGATTGGCGTCGCTGTTGTTGAAGCACTCTCAAATGGATCGGTCAAACTCAGTGCGGAGCTGAGCTTGTCATTACGCCAGATCGACAAGGAGCTCAAACAGTTGGCAGAGGAGGGGCTCAAGAAACTAGCACGACCAGTCCCTGAGGAACTGATACTGGCCATGCTGCTGCCCTTGCTGAACGATGCCAAAGAGACGGCGCGGATTCTATCCATCAAAGAGACCTATGCAACAGCAGACCAGGCGCAGGTCGAGGAGGAGCCGCAAGCTGTCTTTGGGCCTGATGATGAAACCGTTAGTACGGTTGTCAAGATCCTGATAGAAGAAATAGTCGCTGCTAGGGACAAACTGGACTTGTACGATAGATCTGAGACGAAGAGCAAAGATGATCTGCAATCCGTTGTACCCGTTCTGGAACAGGTCTCCAATACCCTGTCTGTAGTCGAATTGGCGGAGCACCAGGAAACCATCCAGGCACAGATTGAAGTGCTGACGGAAGCGGCGGCCAAAGATGAAGAACCGTCACAGGATCTGCTCTTCGGAGTTGCCGGCGCTCTGCTGAACGTCGAAACCCTGCTTTCGCCTATGGTTATCCCGTCTGACGATGTGATTGAGCCCGGCTCCACGGGCGGTCTGGATGAAGCCAACGTCGCGGTGATTCTAGAAACCAGGAGAGGGTTGACTCAATGCAAAGACGCTGTCGATGAGTTCAGATTATCGGAATGGGATCACGGGAAAGTGGAAGCCTTGCCCAAACTGCTGACCGATTTGCGCGGGGGGCTATCCATTCTGAATCAAGCTCGCGCTGGGGATCTGTTACTTGCCAGTGCCGGTTATATCCAAACGCGGTTGCTGAAGGACAGCAGAGTGCCGGAACCAGATGAGATGGAGGACCTGGCAGATGTACTGGCCAGGGTTGACTATTATCTGGAACGGTTCATTGAAAACAGTGAATTCCCGTATACGGCAATGTTGGATGCCGCGGAAACCAGTCTGGAACAGCTGGGCTATCCCGTTGACCGAATTTCCGAGCTGGTAGAAAGCAGTGACCAAGTCGCGGACGAGCAGACTGACGACGAGGATATCGAAGAGATCGATGATTCCCAGGCAGACGAAGTTGAGGAAGCGGAAGAGACAGTTGCCGCGGAATCGGAAGAAAGTGATGTAACGGCTGAAGTTGAGGAAGCGGAAGAGACAGTTACCGCGGAACCGGAAGAAAGTGATGTAACGGCCGAAGTTGAGGAAGCGGAAGAGACAGTTGCGGCGGAACCGGAAGAAGCCGCGGAACCGGAAGAGAGCGACGTAGCGGATGCAGTTGAGGAAGCGGAAGAGACAGTTGCCGCGGAGCCGGAAGAAAGTGATGTAACGGCCGAAGTTGAGGAATCGGAAGAGACAGTTGCCGCGGAACCGGAAGAGAGCGACGTAGCGGATGCAGTTGAGGAAGCGGAAGAGACAGTTGCCGCGGAACCGGAAGAAAGTGATGTAGCGCCCGAAGTTGAGGAAGCGGAAGAGACAGTTGCCGCGGAACCGGAAGAAAGTGATGTAACGGCCGAAGTTGAGGACGCGGAAGAGACAGTGACCGCGGAACCGGAAGAAAGTGATGTAACGGCCGAAGTTGAGGACGCGGAAGAGACAGTTACCGCGGAACCGGAAGAAAGTGACGTAGCGGCCGAAGTTGAGGAATCGGAAGAGACAGTTGCCGCGGAACCGGCAGAAAGTGATGTAGCGCCCGATGTTGAGGAAGCGGAAGAGACAGTAGCAGCTGCAACGGACGAAAGTGAGGCAGCGGACGAAGAAGCTGATGTAGCAGAGGAAACTGAGCCGGCCGCGGAAGAAGTTCAATTACCGGCAGATGAAGAGACTGACGCGACGGATGAAACCGCAGGGGCAGTAGAGCTCGTAGATGACGAGATAATTGAGATCTTCATCGAAGAGGCGGACGAAGTGATGCAGGTCATCAGTGAGCAACTCCCACTGTGGCGATCGAATCCGGCTGATTCCGAATCCCTAACGGAATTGCGCAGGGCGTTCCACACCTTGAAGGGCAGCGGCCGGATGGTGGGAGCAACGGTAATTGGGGATTTGGCGTGGTCCATGGAAGACATGCTCAACCGGGTAATTGATGGCACCGTCGATGTCGGTCCAGACCTGATGATGCTGATCGATCAGGTTGTTGAGCGGATTCCAGAGGGCGTGAAGGCATTTACAGACCGAAGTCAGCATTCGATAGAGGTCTCCGACCTGATAGTAAGAGCTGAGCGATATTTTAAGGGGCAAGGAGAGGATGTCGATGCAGAGAACTTAGAGGAGCCCGCGGTCGATGAGGAGCCGACGGAAGAACCGGAAGAGGAAGAGACCGAACTGGAAGAGGTCGCGATCGTTGAGGAGCCGACGGAAGAACCGGTAGAGGAAGAGACCGAACTGGAAGAGGTCGCGATTGTTGATGAGCCGGTGGAAGAACCGGTAGAA
>CEQE01001980.1_pt1 | contig 24891 bp, 25 predicted proteins | sample 356201 | NCBI WGS metagenome assembly CEQE01 (sample SAMEA2619970, study PRJEB7988) | marine metagenome | biome: marine biome (ENVO:00000447); feature: mesopelagic zone (ENVO:00000213) & marine oxygen minimum zone (ENVO:01000065); material: "saline water (ENVO:00002010), including plankton...
GTAATGACGCCCCTCGGCGGTGCAGCCTCATCCGCGGCTGAGGCCGGATCTACTCCTCCTCCAAATGGCGGCAGCGACATTAGCTGTCGCCATTTCCTTTGCCCAGCGCGGGTGAGCCTGTCGATGGGCCATCTATCAACAAACATGATCTCCGAGAACCGCCGCCCTCACCCAAACCATTTCCCGTGCACGGGAGAAGGGATTTTGGTCTGTTGCGGGCGCTTACAAAACGTAGGCGCCGGTTTTTAACCCGCCCAAGCTAGCAGGAACCAATTCTCTAGTTACAAACCCACTCGCACTGTCATTCGGAGAGAGACGCCGGCTCGCTAGAACGGGAGTCCCTGTCCGATACCCTGCTCCTTCGCCTTGTTATAGACCAATTGAGCGGCTGCGATGTCCTCTAAGGCCAGACCCATCGACTCGAACAACGTTATCGAGTCGGCTGACGGACGCCCATTAACCTGTCCTGACACCAGGTCCTGAAGCTCCTTGGCCATGTCCCAGCGGAAGCTGCCCCGGGGCTCCAACCAGAGCAGGTCTCCGCACTCGATCTTGGCCTGGTCCAGGTCGTCAACCACGATGACCTCGGACCGGAGCACAGCTTCTTCGTCGATCTCACGCCGCATCCAGTGGTTGCCGCCAGCAGCGTTTATGTGGGCGCCCGGAGAAAGCCAGTCACCCAATAGAACCGGTTCCCGGGCAGAAGTTATAACGATCACCACGTCGGCCCCCGCAACGCATTCTTCGGCGGTTTCCACTGCCTCCACATCCACGCTCAGGCTCTCGCTGCTGCGCTTGGCGAACTCCTCGCGACGCTCTTCCTTGCGGCTGAACACCTTCACCCCTTTGATGTCGCGGACCGAGCAGACCGCCTCCAGCTGGGTGCGGGCTTGAAACCCGGACCCGATCACGGCAACAGTGGCTGCATCTTTCTTGGCCATGTACTTGGTGGCCACCCCGCTAGCGGCGCCGGTGCGTATCTGCCCTAGGCGGCCGGCTTCCATGCAGGACAGCAACCCGCCGGTCTCGTAGTCGTAGAGCATGACGATCATCTTGGCCGAGCCGGGCCCGCCGAACGAGGGATACGCCTTGTATCCGAAAACCCCCTGACCCGCATTGGACGCCGTCATGAAGTGGAAGAAGCCGCCCGGCATGCGGATGCGGTTCCTGGGGCGGTTGTCCACCTTACCTTCGCCGGCATCGGCAAAGGCCTGGTCGAGTACGTCGATACACTCGCCCATGGGTAGCAGTTGGGCCACTTCCTGGTCATTCAAAAACAGGGCCATGATATTCTCCTACAACTCGTTGATCGTCATTCGTGCCCAGGCACGGGCGGCAGTCCAGTATAGCACCGGGGATTCCCTTCGAATAGGCGTCAAAATCCGGGTTCCCTTTGCTACAATTACAGAGCGATTAAGCGCCTTGAGATAAGGAAAGATTTCGACGATGTTCAAACCCCGCGTTTACGTCACCCGGCAGATATTTCCCGATGCCTTGGACCTCATCGAGAAGTCCGCTGAACTAGAACTTTGGCCCGAGGACCAGCCTCCCTCTCCGGAACAACTGAAAGAGGCTTTGGCCGACGTGGACGGCGCCATCATCAATGTGATGGACCACATCGATGCATCGGTCTTGGAAGCCGCGCCCAAGCTGAGGGTGCTGAGCCAGGTGGCGGTGGGGCTGGACAACATCGACATCCCCGAGTCCACCAAGCGCGAGATATTGGTCGGCTACACCCCCGGCGTCTTGGCCAAGTCGACCGCCGACTTGGCTTTCGGCCTTCTACTGGCCGTGGCCCGGCGCGTAGTTGAGAGCGACAAGTGGGTCCGGGAAGGCAACTGGAAGATCTCACATCACCCCATGTTCTGGCTGGGTTCAGAGGTCAACGGCAGCACCTTGGGCATTCTGGGCTTGGGCGGGATCGGCCTGGAGATGGCCAAGCGGGCCAAAGGATTCGACATGAAAGTCCTATACCACTCCCGCACTCGGAAGCGGGAACTGGAGAAGGAACATGGCTTCAAGTACGCGTCGTTCAAACGAGTGCTGGCCGACTCCGACTTCATCTCCATCCACGTGCCGCTAACCCCGGAGACGAACAAGTTCATCGGCGAAAAACAGCTCAAGGCAATGAAAAAATCCGCGATCCTAGTGAACCTCTCCCGCGGACCGGTAGTGGACACCGAGGCCCTGTACAAAGCGCTTAAAAAGAGTTGGATCGCCGGGGCCGGCCTGGACGTATTCGACCCTGAGCCCGTGCCTCCAGAACACCCGATACTTGGCCTCGACAACGTGGTGGTCCTGCCCCACATCGGCAGCGCCTCCAACCGTTCCCGCAGGGAGATGCACCTTCTGGCAGCCAGAAACCTGGTGGCCGGACTGAACGGGGAGCGGCTGGAAGAGTGCGCCAACCCCGAACTCTACGAGTCGCTGGGAATCTGACAGCCCCATCCGTCGCCGTAAGATTGGACCACGCCGGACAATCATCAGCCGTTTCAGTCTCGGAGCCGCAGGCAACAAGAACGATGGCCGCTAGACAGATGGCGATGAGCAGCCAGGGCTTTCGCATCAAATAGGTTCCCCGAAGCCGCTCTGGCAACAAAAGCGAAGCGGCCAAGGGAAGTGGTAACGAGGGGAAGAAAGCTGGCGGAGAGGGCGGGATTCGAACCCGCGAGAAGCTTGCGCCCCTACACGATTTCCAGTCGTGCCCATTCGGCCGCTCTGGCACCTCTCCAGCTTGGCGGGAGATCCTCCCACAGGACCCGGATTCATCCCGCAGCCGGGAACACGGGGCCTCAGCCATTATAGGCAACCGCCCGCTTGGCTGTCCACAGACTCAGTCATCTTTTTCAGATAACCGCATCCGGGCACTGCCCTTCAAATTTGCCTATAATATTGGCCCAGACTAATCACGGATAGGAGCGATTGAAACTATGGCCGACGCAGGCTTTATCAAGGTTGCACAGGTAAGTGAAATCAGACCAGGCGAGATGATCGCGGTGGAAGTAGGGAGCGAACAGGTGCTTCTGGTCAACGTAGATGGAACTATCCATGCCATCGACGACATCTGCTCCCACGCTTATGCGTCGCTCTCCGAGGGAGACCTAAGGGGCGATGAGGTTGAATGCCCGCTCCACGGAGGCGCCTTTAGCTGCATCACCGGAGCGCCGACCAATCCACCGGCCAACGAATCTCTCCGCGTCTATAGCGTACAGATCGAGGGCGATGACATCCTTGTTGCCCCGCCCATCGACTAAGCAGTCAATCTCCTGATAATTATCCGAAGCAGGGTATCCGGTCCAGTATGTTCAGGATCTGAATTCCCGGCGCCGGCCAATACACCATCCACACCTTTCCGCGCAGGTTGGCGTCTGGCACCGCGCCCCAGGAGCGGGAATCGTTGCTGTGGTCCCGGTTGTCCCCCAGAACGTAATACTCCCATTCTCCCAACGTGAGCTCGGCCGCGTTGGAATGATCCTTCTCAGCCAGGTAAGGCTCGACCAGTTTTTCCTCGTTCACGAACACGACACCATCAAACATGCGTATCGTTTCGCCGGGCAGACCAACGACCCTTTTCACGAAATCTTTCCTGGGGTTATCGGGATTCCTATCCGGAAACTCGAATACGATGATCTCTCCCCGCTCGGGGGCGTGTATGGCCTTCCGGGATGAGCCCTCATCGGCCTGCCAGAAAGGCACGATCTTAGCCAGCCGGTCCATCTCGATATTCAGGTAAACCAGCCGGTTCACCAAAAGGTACTGGCCGTCTTCCAAAGTGGGGTCCATGCTGGAGCCGTCAACCTTGAAGTTCCGCACCGTGGTCTGCAGTAGCATAAAAACCACCGCCGCCAGGATCAAAGCCTCGATTATTTCTCTACAAACACGCGCCAAAGGTTTCTTCTTCCACTTAGATACGAATAGTGCCTTAAAAAAGTATAGCACCCACCCGCAGATACGTACCGCCGTTTGTTCCCAAATCCTTGGTCTGCTACAATCTGCGCCTAGCTAATCAGCCTCGAACCATGGAGGGACCACCCCATGAGTTGGCGTTTTCAATTGCTTAACAAACCCTACGGCAGCGTTACCGAAGGCCCCGTGTGGGACGGCGAGAACTTGCTCTTCACCCACATCGCCGCTAGCCGCATCTACCGCTGCGACCACAAGACCGACGAAATAACCGTCTGGCGCGAAGGCACCAACCGCACAAACGGCCTGGCCCACGATGAAGAAGGCCGCCTATTTGGCTGCTGCTCCGGTGGACGGGCTATCTTGCGCTTCGACCCGGACGGCAACAACGTTGTTGTCGCCGACGAGTTCGACGGCCATAAGCTGAACACACCCAACGACCTGGCCGTCGACCGCCAAGGCCGCATCTGGTTCACCAACCCCTGGAACGCCACCAACATCGACGCAACCGAGATTGAAGAACCCGGCCTCCGCGCGGTGCTCTGCGCCACTCCTCAGGCCGACGGCAGCTACTCGATCGCCCGGGTCGAGACCGATAGCACCATGCCCAACGGCATTCTGGTGTCCATCGACGGCAACACACTCTACGTCGCCGAGAGCAACAGCGAAGACGCCAGCATTGACCGGGAACTGCGGGCCTATCCGATCAATGACAATGGCTCCCTGGGCCCCTACGACACCCTTCATGCATTCGGCACCAACAAACGCGACCCACAGCGCGGCATCGACGGCATGTGCCTGGACCGAGGCGGCAATATCGTCGCCACCGCCGGTTGGCCTTCTTCCGGACCCGGCCCGCTGATCTATGTGTTCGACCCCAAAGGGCGGGTGATCGAGACCCATCCGGTGCCCTGCTTCCGGCCCACCAACTGTGCCTTCGGTGGCCCGGACCGGTCCACTCTATACGTGACCAGCGCCGAGGGTCACCTCTTCAAGGCCGAGACCGACATGGAAGGCTGGGCCCTATTCCCTTAACCAGCCGGCACCGGTGCAACCGGGTTTCCACACGCCGGCATGGCCTGGTTTCCATACGATGGGGTTTTCCACTAATATGGGAGATACTGCTTGGCGATTTTGCTTTGATGTCGCCCAGAATCGATCGGCTAACGAGAGCGATAACATGAGTTTGCAAGGACGACAAAGCTTGACGAATTCCGGATTCACCCGGGAAAAACTACGCCAGGGTGGAGGCCGTGGCAACGGCAACGACCACCTTGATGAGCTGATCGGCGCCACGGAACTGTTCGTCTACCAAACGCCCAACAAGAAACCCAAGGGCTTCGAATCTCTGAAGCTGTTTTTGGCCGCGTCCGAGTGCGAGCTGATCTTCACTCTCGATATCCCGCCGGAACTGAAGAACTACGAGGCTTTCCGCATCACACACAAGGCTGGAGAAAAGATTCCGGACGGCGTGCTGAAACGCTGCCACTCCTGGGCCCACGGCCGCAACTTCCTCCACAGCTTCTTCAAACCCATGTACGGCGGCCGGTAGAGCCAGACCCACCCGTCAACAGAAAACAAAGAGACCCGTCGGAAACCCGCCGGGTCTCTTCTTGTATTGCCACCCACCCGTCATTCCGGCGAAGGCCGGAATCCATGTAGTTGGCTGAAGTCAGATGACGGGTGTCGAGGTTGTCGTGGGAATCGAAGGAAAAGTCCCCTCACCCGTGAGAGGGAGAGGTTAGGGTGGGGCGAGTCTTCGCATAAGTCATCCATGATCTGCCAGACTTAGTTTGCCTAGATTCTTGCTTTCGCAGGAATGACAAGGTGCGCCCAAGCAGCCTCCTACCCCCGTGGGTGGTTGGCCAAGAAATTGTCGGCAATCTCGTTGAAGGTTTTAAACTGGACGCCGTCGTGGGACAGGAGGTATTCGGCCAACCGCTCCAGCATCAGCAACACCTGAGGACGGCCACTGACGTCGGGGTGGATGGTGATGGGGAACACGGCCTCGTCATACTCCCGATACACGAAATCGAACTGGTCCTTCCACATCTGCTCAATATCCCGGGGATTGACGAACCCGTGGCTGTTGGGCGCGGCCTTGATGAACATCATCGGCGGCAGGTCGTCCAGGTACCAGTTGGCCGGTATCTCCACCAAGTCGGTCTCTACCCCACGTACCAACGCGTGCATCCAATGCTCGGCAGGCCGTGAGAAGTCGATCTTGGTCCAGCGGTCGCCCTTCCGCACGTAGTAACACTCAAAGTCCTTGTGCATCAGGCTGTGGTCGTACTTGATGCCGTGCTTCTGCAGCAGCTCGTTGGTCACGTGGCTAAACTCCCACCAAGGGGCCACGTAACCGGTGGGTCGTTTGCCCGAAATGCTAGTGATCAGATCGATGCACTTGACCAGCACCGCCTCCTCCTGCTCCTCAGACATGGCAATGGGATTCTCATGAGAGTAGCCATGGAGGCCAATCTCATGTCCTCCAGCCACGATCATCTGGCACTCGATGGGGAACGTCTCCATGGAATGGCCGGGAATGAACCAGGTGGTCGTGATCCCCAACCGTTCGAACAGCCTGACCAGGCGTGGCGTGCCCACCTCTCCGGCGAACATGCCCCGTGAGATGTCGTCGGGCGAGTCCTCACCCCCATAGGAACCCAACCACCCGCCAACGGCGTCCAGATCAACTCCGAACGCACAAGAAATCTTCTTATCAGCCACGGTGTTTCCCTCCTGATCTAGCTCTTTGATTAGCCATAATTAGCTTTTCTACGCTCTGCAAAGGCCGTCACACCCTCGCGGCTGATGTCCGAGTCCCGCAGGGGCGCCGACGACGCCCGAGCGTAAAGATGTGACTGCTCGATCGTCATATCCCGACCGGCGAAGGCCGCCTTCTTGGTGGCCACCAGGACCTCAGTCGGATATTCGCCCATGCGCGCAGCCAGTTCTTCCACGGTAGGAATCAGTTCTTGGGCCGAGACCACTTTAGTGACCAAGCCGATGCGCAGAGCTTCCTGGGCGTCGATCAGTTCACCGCTGAGCAGCATGTGCAAGGCCGGCCCGAAGCCGACTAGCCGGATCAACGGGTCGGGCGGGTTCGGCAGTCCCCGTCGAATCTCGAAGCAGCCGAACTGGGCGTTGTCTGAAGCGATGCGGATGTCGCAGGCCAGCGCCCGTTCCAGTCCGCCTGCCACCGCGTAGCCGTTAACCGCCGCGATGGTCACCTTGTCGGTCTTCATGTACGGCGGCACCACGTTGCTGACCGGGCCGCCCGAGGCGATACGCGCCGCCGCGGCCTTCAGGTCCATGCCCGTGCAGAAGGCCCTTTCGCCAGCGCCGGTCAGCACCAACACCTTCAGATCAGGGTCTTTATCGAAATCCTGCTCACACCCGTAGATATAGTCCGTGGTCGGCGGGTCGCAGGCGTTCATCACCTGGGGACGGTTGATGGTTATCCAGGCGGTGGGGCTCGTTTTCTCGTAGTTCACCGTGTCCATTGGCAGCCCTCCATTTGATCGAACAAATATCTAGATGCCCAACTTGGCCTTGTAATCGAGGTCATGCTCCGCGAGAAATCCCATGCGCAACAAACCCTCGACGTTCGGTGGCGGCGTAACTCCAGGATTAGCCGGGATGTCTGAGATGACCTGTTGTTCCATCAACTCGACATATTCCTGTTCTGATTTACCCAGCAGATCGCAGAAGATTTGGTGGTTGAACTCCCCAAACCTGGGCGCGAGACGGTCCGGAGGCCGGTCCACGCCAGTCAACCCAAACAGAGGGGCCGAGTGGGGCCGGGGTCCCACTGGCTCCCGGTGCTCTGATATAGAGAAGGACCCCCGGTCGGCATGATGGGGGTCGGTGGCAATTTCACGAGTGTTGTACACCGCCCCGCAGGCCACCCCGCCCGCCTGAAGCAGGTGCATAACCTCATGCTTGTCTCTGGTCTCCACCCAGTCACTGATGGCTGCATCAAGGGCCTCCCGCTGGGCCAGACGTCCTGCGACCGTCTCCCAGTCCCTGTTGGACGCCCATGGCTCCCCCGCGGTGCGGACGAAGTTGGCCCATTCGGCGTCCGAGGTCACAGTAATCGATACCCAGGCATCGTCGCCGGTGCAGCGGTACACGCCGTACGGAGCGTGATCCGGGTGGCTGTTCCCACGGCGGGTCGGCGCCACGCCATTAATCTCGAATTCCATGAACGCCTCGCCCAGGTGCGCCACACCGGCTTCGTACTGGGAAAGGTCGATCCATTGCCCTTGCCCGGTGCGCTCCCGGTGGGCCAGCGCCAGCAGGATGGCATAGGTGGCGTTCAAGGCTCCCAGGGTGTCGTTGAACAGGATGCCACCCTGTACCGGCCCGCCGTCCTCGTAACCAGTTAGATAGGTCAGCCCGGTGACCGCCTGAAGACTGGAGCCGTACCCGATGTAGTTCTCCCACGGACCGGAGCTGCCGTAGGCCGTGGAGTCCAAGACGACGATGTCTGGTTTCACCTTCCGGAGATTGGGGTAGTCCAGTCCGAAGTTCCTCATCACCCGCGGAGGGAAATTCTGGGCCACCACGTCGCTGACACTCACCATTTCTTTGAACAGTTCCTTACCGCGGTCGGTGTTGAGGTCCAGCGAGATGCCCGATTTGTTGCGGTTCGCTTCGTGGTACATACCTCCGTCGTTCCACGGCTGGTCGCCAACCTGGCTGTCCGGTTGAGGGCTGCCTCGGGACGAGTCTGGCCGTACCGCGGACTCAACCTTGATGACCTCCGCGCCGTAGAGGGCCAGAGGCGATATGGCGTAGGGCAGCGCCCAGACCTGGCCCGGCTCGATGATGCGGATGCCGCTCAGAGGCAGCGGGGCGGTCACTGTGCAGCTCCGTGGAAAATCTCCGCATTATGCTGTCCTAAAATTGGCGCAGGCATCGCCTGCCGGCGGGGAGTTTCCGACATCCGGAAGGGCGCTCCGGGATAGCGCAACGTGCCCACCGCCGGATGAGGGAACTCCACGAAGTACCCACGCTCCTCCAGTTGCAACGAGCCGGAGATGTCTTCCATGGTGTTCACCGGAGAGAAGGGAAATCGCCATTCCTGAGCGTGGTGGAACCACTCTTCGGCGGTCTTCTCAAGCCACTTGGCTTTAAGAAGGTTGTCGACCTTGTCCGAATGCAGCTGACGGTCGGCGGGCGTGGCGAACTTAGGGTCTTGGAGTTCGGGCACTTCGGCCATAGCGGCGTAGGTGTCCCAATCTCCCATCACCCCCGGCGTGGGCAGTATGTAGCCTTCTTTGGTGGGCGCCGGGTAGCGGAGGCTGCTGCCCTGGGACGGCTGCCGCCGGGAGACCAGCCCGGCGTAGGTGTAATCCAAGAAAGTGGTGAATAGCGTGCTGATGGCGCACTCCAGTATCGACACGTCGACCTGCTGTCCCTGTCCGCCGTTCCGCCAGAGTCCCAGAAGCGCCGCGACCGTGCCCGAAGCTGCGGCCACGCCTCCCAGATACTGCGCCTGGCTGTAGCCGTGCTTCACCGGCTCACGGTGGTAGCCGCCGGTGATGTAGGCCATGCCGCAGAGGGCATAGAGCACCAGCTCGGTGGCGCGGTATTCGCTGTAGCGGCCGTTGCGCCCGAAGCTGGATACCGAGGTCATCACCAGCTTGGGGTTCACCTTGCTGAGAGTCTGGTAGTCCAGCCCCAGCGATGGCATGATCCTGGGAGAGTAGCTCTCCACCAGGGCATCGGCGTCCCGGACCAGATCAAGCAGCGCCGCCCGGCCGCCATCCGACTTCAGGTCCAGGGTGACTCCCCGTTTATTCGTGTTCAGGTAGAGGAACAGGCCGCTCTTTTCCGGGTGGGGTTCGTGTCCAGGAAAGGGTCCCATCCGCCGGGCCGGGTCGCCGCTCGGACGCTCGACCTTGATTACGTCCGCCCCGTAGTCCGCCAGCAATTTGGTGCAGTAGGGACCAGCGATGTGCTGGGTCAGGTCGATGATCTTGATGTCTTTCAGAACAGAGTCGTTCATTCAGCCCACGGAAGTCGCCAGTTTCCAAGAGGCCAAAATCTAGCAGTGCCGTAGCCGGGTGTCAATGCCGATTAGCCCCCGGTCTCCCAAGTAATCAGCACTTCGCGCATGTCCGAGCGCCAGAGGGGCACGAAGCCAGCATTGCTGGGAGCGAACAGCTCGTCGAAGTTCTCCTCGAATAGCGCTTGGGCACGGTCGTGGTCTTCGGCCTTGACCACCCGGTCTTCCACGATCATCTTGACCGCCTCTTCCCTACTCGGAGGCCGCTCGTTCTCCCACCAAGGCGACTCGGGCAGCACCTGGACGTCTGGCAGTATCCCGATATCCCACAGCACCGGCAGCAGTTGAGCCAGGCCGGGCAGCACGGCCTGTTCTTCTCCGTAGACCAGTTCGAACAGTTTGCCCCTTCGGTTGGGTGGGGGATAACTCCAGATGGTGATCATGACCCGGCGAGATGCGGGGGCCTCCAACTGGCGGATGAAAGACACGATGTCCCGGACGAAGTAGGTGACGTCAGCCGTGAAAGCGATGGCGCCTCTGGGCGCTTCGGCCTGGGCCAGATTGGAAGGGATCAGGCGGGCGTTAGTGATGCCTGCTTCTTTCGCCAGAGACTCGAACTCGGAGCCCATTCCCGGCGACGGCTCAACATTCCAGACTTCTTTGCACTGCAGAGCCAGCGGCAGACACACCCTTCCGGCCCCGCCGCCTACGTCGACCACGACGTCGTCCGACTTCACGTAAGAAGCGATGGCTACCATGTTGCGGTCCCGCTTCCGCCGGGGGTCAAACCGGAACTGCCGCGCCGACGCCCCGCCCCACACATCACCCCCCGCCGGCGGCCCATAGATACGAGCGTTTTGTTCCTGCACGGCGTCCAGGTGTGCGGCATATGTTTCGGCTGGGGTCATCGCCGACTAATCAACCCGCTCATCCTGAGCTTGTCGAAGGATGCGCACCCGCCATGTTCGAGGTGGAAACACGCTGTCCCGAAGCCGTAGTTCGACAGGCTCACCATGAGCAGATAGGGAATTGGGAACAAGGTCGGACATAGTACTCAGCAATATTTCCCGAAATGCGTCTTCATCGGCGCGAAATAGTGTTCCTTCTAACCCTCTTGGTACCGCATGCTGTGGTCCGGCAGGTTCGCTGTGCTTCTGAGTTTTCTTTCGTGGCTAGTCGTTGGAAAGATCATCGAGGTCGATGACCTGAACGGAATGTTCCAGCGGCTGTTCATAGAGGTATGGCTGGTATGGGCTACAATCATGGCCGTAAATTTGTTTTCAATCAGCCGAGAATAACCTGGGTATAACCGGCCGATTGGTTTTCGTCGGGGAGAGCACAAGGGATTATTGGTGGGCCCGGTTGGTATCGAACCAACTACCAGTCGGTTATGAGCCGACTGCTCTACCAATGAGCTACGGGCCCTCTTTAAAAGCTTAGTCCTGGGGTTTTGAGGGTGTCAAGGAAGTTTGACGACTGTTGGGCCGAGGCTAGGCCAAGCCCAGATTCTTGAGGTAGTCGGGGTCCCAATCGGCGATCATTCCCCGCTCCAGCGACTCGGACTCCGGAATCCTCGGAGACGGCTCGCCGGTGGTCGGCACGGTGGCCACCACAGCATCGTCCACCAGACTCTGGTAGGTCTCGCTGTCCACCCCCAACAAGTCCTGGAGTACATCCTCGTTGTGCTGGCCGAAGGTCGGTGAAGGCCCCTGGATGGCCAGAGAGCTGTTGGAGAACTTCCAAGGCCGGCCGATGAACATTCGGGAGCCCATCTCACGTTCCTTGGGGTAGTCTACCCGCTCCAGAAACCCGCGGCTCTTGAACTGGGGGTCGTAGTGGATGTCTTTGCTGTTGAGCACCGGGCCCGCTGGGACACCAATTCCCTGGAGCGCGTGCATCAATTCATACCGGTCCACTCCGGAGGTCCATTCGCGGATGATCTCGTCTATCTGGTCGTGGTTGCGCTGCCTGGAAAGTAGGTCGGCGTGCTCTGGATCTGTGGCTAGCTCCGGCCGGCCCATCAGCCCGCACATGCCGGCCCAGCCCTCGTCATCGCCCACAGAAAGGGTGATCCACCGGTCGTCACCCAAGGCCGGATAACAACCCTGAGGCGCCCGGTAGGGATGGCGGTTGCCGATACGCCCGCCCTCCCGGCCGTTTACCTGAGCGTCCATGATATATTCAGACATGAACATCACGCCCGCCTGGTACATGCCGATGTCGGCCCACTGTCCTTGTCCAGTCTTGTTTCGGTATCGCAGCGCCGAGCCGATGGCGAACAGCGCCGTCCAGGTGGACAGGAAGTCCACGAAAGACGCCCCTGCCTTGGCCGGACCCTGATCTTTGTACCCAGTGATCCAGCAGTGGCCGTGGGTGGCTTCCTGGGTGGTGGCCTGGGCCGGGTAGCCGGAGTAGGGGCCCCCGCCGTGGCCGTAGCCGGTGTTGGAGACCATGATGATGTCGGGCTTCAGCTTCTTCATGTTGGGATAATCGAGGTCCCAACTGCGCATCACTCTGGGAGTGAAATTCTCCATCACTACGTCGCTAACCTTGATCAGGTCGCAGAATGCGTCCCGGCCCCGTGAGTCGGTCATGTCCAGGGTTATGGACTTCTTGCCCCGGTGGATCAGGTTGTAGGTGGACGGACGGTTCCACCAGTCTTCGCCCAGGTCATTCTCGGGAAATTGCCCGGCGTAACCTCCCGTGCGTGTGACATCGGGGCGGCCCGGCCCTTCGACTTTGATCACCTCGGCGCCCATGTCAGCCAGCAAGCCACCCGCGTAGGGCAGGGCGAACACGTAGGTTGAGTCAATGATTCTGATTCCTTCCAGGGGTAACCGGGCCATTTTTGTTCCTTCTCTAGATTGACTGGTGCGCGCTCTTCGACAGAGCTCAGGACGAGCGGTTTGTGATTTTACAAGTCAAGTTAGGTTGGTTCCGCTCGTGGTGAGCTCCGTCGGAGCACCGCTTGGGTTAAGCCTTGGTTGAATTTGTTAAATGACATCAAGTTGCCTTAGGCGCACGAAATCCTCACGGGAGTATTCCAGGCCGTCTATGAAGATCTCTGAGTTGTGCTGGCCCAGGGTGGGGGCCGGGCGGAGGTACTGGTATGGCGTCAGGCTCAGGTTGAATAGCGCCGCCGGCACTTTCAACTTTCCGATGACCGGGTGGTCTATCTCGCGGTAGAAGTCCCGGGACTCTAGTTGGGGGCACTCAAGCAGTTCTGATGGAGTCTGCACCAGCCCGAAGAGCATACGGGCCTCGGCCGCCTTCGTGAACAGGTCCCACTTACCGCGTTCTTTGATGGAGTCCAGGACCACTTGGTCCAATTCCTCTGTATTGCGGATACGTTGGGCCGGGTCGGCGAACTTGGGTTCTTTCAGTTGGGGGTCGCCGAAGAAATTGGCGATGGTATCCCACGTCGCCCCGCCGCCGGTCTGCACGATGATCCAGCCGTCTTCGCAGGCCATCGGGTGGCCGAAGGCGCTGCCGGACGCCCGTCTTCGGGGCAGCGTGCCGCCCATGAAGGGATACATGGTCTGGGTCGCCATGGCCGTGGATGCCACGCACTCGGTCACCGAGACATCGATGTGCTGGCCTTCGCCGGTGTTGCTCTGCATGAACAGGGCCATGGAGGTGGAGGCCGCGCCGTTAAGTCCGCCCTCGTACTGGGCCTGGAAGCCACCATGCTTCAGGGGCTCTTGGCCCTGCACGCCGCTGATGCTCATGATCAGGCCCATGGCGTAGTTGACCACTTCCTCGCCCTGGTACTGGCTGTACGGGCCGGTCTGACCGAAGGGCGTGATCGACGTCATGGTCAGGGCCGGGTTCTCTTTCTGCAGGTCGTCGTAACCCACGCCCAGGTCCGCCAAGTAGCCGGGCCGGTAGGACTCGATGACCACATCCACGTGGGGGACCAAACGCTTCAGGATGTTCCGCCCTGTGATGGTCTCCAAGTTCAGGGTCACGCCCTTCTTGTTCAGGTTCATCAACAAGAAGAACAGGCTTTTCTCGGGGTGCGGGTCGTCGCCGACGAAGGGGCCCAAGCGGCGCAGCGATGCCCCGGTGGGCGGCTCTAACTTGAGCACGTCAGCGCCGTAATCGGCCAGGAGGCGGCCACAGAACGAACCGGCGATGTCCTCGCTAAGATCCAGCACCTTCACACCATCTAACGGACCGTGTGCAAGGGGGGCCTGCTGCGATTGGGTGGAAGTCAAATTACGCTTGGTCTCCTCTGGTTGGTCGAGCCGCAGGGATTGTAAACCACGTCAACTGGCGAGGCAATCAAATCGGCTACGGCCCGAAGTTCTGTTCCAACACGGCATTGAACTCGGCCATCGTGAAGCTGTATTGCTGGGTGCCCCACTTGCGAACGGCATAGTGACCGGCAACGTTGCCCATCTGCACTGCCCGCTCCATGGGCTTGCCCTCGACTATCCCCTTGATCAGGCCGCCCCGGAAGGCGTCTCCCGCGCCGGTGGGATCAACGGCGTCATCGGCGCGCACCACCGGTATCGCCACCGTTCCAGAGGCGGTCAATAGGTCGCAGCCGTCGCCACCCTTGGTCACTACGATGGTCTCAACCGTCTTCGCCACTTGCTCACGAGACTTGCCAGTGTTGTTGCAAATCATCTCCATCTCATAATCGTTGCAGACCAGCAGCTTCGACTGGCTGATGCACTTGGCCAGGGCGGCCGGCTCCCAGGCAGGCAGAGACTGGCCGGGGTCGAAGATGGAGAAGATGCCGAGCTTCTCGTGCTCAGCGGTGTAACCGGCCATGTCGCCCAAGTTGCCCGGAGCCACGATGGCCAGGCAGTCCTTGGGGTCGACAAACGCAAAATCAAAGCCCGATCCCTGCTTCATGGCGCCGGGGTTGAACCCGGTAATCTGGTTGCTTTGGGTGTCGGACGTGATGTAGGCGCCGGCGGTTAGTTCCTCTTCCACCACTCGGATGTCATCGGTGGAAACCCCGATCTGCTTCAGCCATTCGAAATACCGGTGGTAGTCCTGGCCGATGGTGGCCAGGATGCGGGGTTTCTCACCCAGTAGCGACAGCGAATAGGCGATGTTGCCCGCCGTGCCGCCAAAGTTCTCGGTGAGGCTGTTCACCGTGAAGCTCACGTTTATGTTATCTATTTGGTCGGGCAAGATGTGGTCTGAAAACTTGCCCTCAAAGTCCATGATGCGGTCGTAGGCCATCGATCCGGAAACCAGGATATCCATATGCAAGGTCCTTCGCTGTTTTTGTTAATTATCAACTGCGACTAACAGCCATATTCGCCTTCCAATCCCCCTAGGAACTTCACCGGGTCGCCCACCCCCAGTCCCAGGGCTTGCGCCTCACCGCCGTTTATCTCCAGCACGTATTTGGACGGCGACTCTGGAGAGTACCGGGGCAGGTCGTTCAGCGGTGTTTCTGGGTCAGGAAACGGGACATCTACTGAGACGTCCACCACTTCGCAACCGGAGCTGATCCAGACTATATCCAAGGAGAACTCCATCTTCCTCATCCAGAAACGGAACTTCTCCGCATTCTCAAAGACGAACAACATCCCGGTGCCGGAGTCCAATGATGCCCGCCCGGAGAGTCCCCTGATCCGCGTCTCCGAGTCCGCCGCCACCTCAACCGGAAACACCAACTCATCCACTCTGACGAACGGGCCGACAACAACAATTTCGGTGGGCGTTGCTGTGGGCGCTGAAACGGTCTCCGGAGCACCCGTTGGAGTCGCCGGAGGAGTTTCGGTTGGAACGGCCGTCGGCGGTACAGTTGTCACGGCGGTCCCGCAGGCGATCGTCACGGCCAGCAGGCCGGCAGCCACCGCCAAGATCAGGTGCCGGTCATGCTCGAGGGTCTGGCAGGGCAATGACGCTCCAAATTCTTCCCCAGATATTCCACCAGAAATCAGCGAATTATCGTTCCCGGCAGTCCGAAAGTCATGTTATCCCAGGCCCACAGAATCCACAAGCAAAACCGCTCAGTGCGAAATCGATTTGAAGGCGGAACCGGAGCCCTAAATGACGACGCTCTGCGTCTTTGTTGACGAATAACTGTGCCTGGGTTAGGCTGAGGTCGTTAATCCACTGGAGGGAAACAGCTATGACTCAGGAGGCCCATCAAGACGTCGAGTCGGTCCTCACGCCAGAGGTAACAGCCATGATTGGCGTGGCTGGCGAGTTGGTCGAGTCCTGGGGCACTGTAGACGTTGAATATCTAAGGCGGTTCACACAGGCCGTGATGGACCCCGACCCCCGGTATTGGGACGAGGACTTCGCCAAGGCCACCCACTACGGCGCGATCATCGTGCCGCCCATCATGGTCAGTTACATGACCCAGCGCATCCGCCCCGACGCCGACGACGCCATCACCGAGGCATTCAAAGAGAACCCCATGTCCGACGGCATCGGCTCGGTGAAACGGCCCGGCGAGCTTCCCGAGATTCCCACCCATCTGGTTCGGACTCTGAACGCGGGTAACGAGATTGAGATCTACCAGTACCCCAACATCGGGGACACGATCTTCTTCCAGAATCGCTACTACGACATCCGGGAGCGAGTCGGCAGAGATGGTAAGGCTTTCCTGATCATCACCCGGGAGATCACCTACACGAACCAGGACAAGGCCCTGCTCTGCATCACCCGCCAGTCCTCGATTCGTCGCTGATATTCACGAATTTCTTAACCACCTGAGGTTACTCGCATGAGCGCCACGCTAGAAGAACTGCTAAAGATGAAGCCTGAAGAGATTCAGGCCCACAACGAGAGGCCCACCGCCGATCAGTTGCGGAGCAAGACCCAGACCTACTACGAAGATGTGAATGTGGGCGACGAACTGCCCAAGTACATCTACTCGCCCACTCCAACCCACCTGTTCCGTTGGAGCGCGGCCATCGAGAATTTCCACCGGATCCACTACGATCTGGACTTTGGGCTGAACCACGACAAGAACCCCAGTATCCTGGTCCACGGCTCCTGGAAGCAGAGCGTCGTGCCTCAGTACCTGAAAGACTTCACCCTTCCCAAAGGCTGGCCCTGGAAGGCGGCCTTCGAGCACCGCGCCATGCTGGTGCCCGGCGACACGCTGATCGTGTGGGCCACCGTGACCAATAAATACGAGAAGAGCGGCATGGGCTTCATCGAGATGGACTTGGGCATGAAGACCCAGGACGGAGTGGAGAGCATGCCCGGCAGCGCCACCGTGGTTTTGCCGCTGAAGGACGGGGCCGATATCCCCTACCCTTTCGTCCCACCGACCGACTAATAATCCCTTCTCCCTCGCAAGGGGGAAGGTTAGGATGGGGGCCTCACGCAGCCTCCAACCTCTAGCTTTTTAACGAGGTAAGGACCGACATGGCCCGATTTCTAGCGATACAGAATGTTTCCGGACTCACGGAAGAACAGTTCCGGGAAAAACTCAGCGCCGTGAGCCAATGGCGCCCCGACCGCCGCACCACCATCCTCAAGGTTTATGGCGACCTTCAACGCGGCAAGCTGGTCACCGAGTGCGAGGCAGTGGAGCAAGAACACTTCGAGGACTGGATCAAGCTGACCGGCTGGCCCGCAGAGAGCATCTTCAATGTGGACCTGGTGATGCAGGTGGGCAATATCTGGAAGCTTTAACCCCGACCGAACAGCCGCTGTTATTTAAGGACTACCGGCCCCCGCCGGGAAGGCGGCCAACACCGTAACCAAGCTCTTCCCATGATCAGCTCCCCCGCCACCGGCCCAAACGCCCGGCTGTCGTCGCTGTCTCCCCGGTTGTCACCCAGTAGGAAGTACTCATCCGGCCCGTTGAACCACTCTTTCGTGTCGGCGGTTGGCACACCCTGAACAAAGTTCTCCCCCAGTAGATTGCCGTCCAGATAAACCAGCCCGCCGGTTATCCTGACGTCCTCCCCCGGCAGCCCCGCGATTCTCTTGATGTAGACCCCGCCCTGGCCGCCCGGACGCTCGAAGACAACCACATCTCCCCGCCGCAACTTGTTCCACGTAAAACGCGGGCGCGCCACCAACACCGACTCTCCGTCCCGCAGCAAAGGCAACATACTATCCCCCTCAACCCGGAACCGGGCCGAGAAAAAGATGTTCGCAAAGCCCTGAAGGAAGGACAAAATCACTGGCGTTTATTCCCCTGGTTACCCAAGCTCGATCACCCAAGACATTCTAGTACCAATCACGCCGCCTATGGACTAATACCTGCCTCTATCCTAGAATTACTCAGGTTTGATACCAGACCAACAAAACGCGCTTGCAGCGCCCCCTTGGGAGATAGGATATGGAGAACGGAATCATTCGCGTTGGGCTCATCGGCGCCGGCGCAAACACCCGCCTCAGGCATATTCCCGGCTTTCGAGAGCAGGAAGGCGTTGAGATAGTGGCCGTGGCCAACCGCAGCCGTGCTTCGGGCGAGGCCATCGCCAGCGAATACGAGATACCCACCGTTTACGACAACTGGCTGGAGCTCATGGAATCAGACGAGATCGACGCCGTCTGCGTGGGCACCTGGCCCTACATGCACCGCACCCTCGTGCTGTCCGCGCTGGAGAACGACAAACACGTCCTCACCGAGGCCCGCATGGCCATGGACGCCCAGGAAGCCCACGAGATGCTGGACGCCTCGCGGCAGTTCCCTCACCTGGTGACCCAGATCGTGCCCGCGCCCCAGACGCTGCAGGTCGACCAGACCGTTCAGGATATCATCGCCAGCGGCGGGTTGGGCCAACTCTTAGCCCTGCGGCTACGAGTCTGCGATTACCACGGCCGGGCCGACCGCTCCGACACCTTCATGAATAAAGAGGGCCATCTCCACTGGCGTCAGAACCGGCTGCTCAGCGGCTACAACATCATGGGCATGGGCATCTGGTACGAGGCGCTGATGCGCTACGTGGGCCCGGCGACCAGGGTGATGGCCATGACCCACGTTTTCACCAACCAACGAATGGATGACAACGGCATTCTCCAGGGCGTTTCCATCCCCGACCATGTCAACGTGCTGGCCGAGTTTGCCTCCGGAGTCCAGGCAGACCTAAGTTGGAGCACCATCACCGGCCTGCAGACCGGGTCGGAACTATGGATCTTCGGCAGCGAAGGCACCATCAAACTGGAAGGACCGCCCTTCGACAAGGTGCTGATTGGCAAGCCGGGCGATACAGAGTTAATAGAGCACCCCATAGCCGACGACAAACGGGGCAAGTGGCAGGTGGAGGGTGACTTCATAGACGCCATCCGCGGCACCAAGCCCGTAACCCACACCCCCTTCGACGTGGGTGTGCAGTACATGGAGTTCACCGAAGCAGTCACCCGCAGCGCCCAATCCGGGCAGACCGTGTATCTGCCTCTCTAGGCAATTGTTCACACTCGTTCTTTTACTAAACAGGGAGGGCCAAAATGACTTCAGAAGGGATCAGGCTCGGCCTCATCGGGGCCGGTAAGAACACTAGGGACAGGCACATCCCCGGCTTCCTGGGAGTCGATGGGCTGGATATCGCCGCAGTGGCCAACCGCAGTCGGGCATCCAGCCAGGCGGTGGCCGACCAGTTCAACATCGCCGGCGTATATGACAACTGGCAAGAGCTACTGGAGGACCCGAGCATCGACGCAGTCTGCATCGGCACCTGGCCCTACATGCACCGCACGCTGACCCTGGCCGCCCTGGAAGCCGGTAAGCATGTGCTCTGCGAGGCCCGCATGGCTACCAGCGCTCTCGAGGCCCAGGAGATGTTGGACGCCTCCCGGGAACGGCCCGACCTGATCTGCCAGATCGTCCCATCGCCCCTGACCTTCAAGATCGACCGGCTGCTCCAAGGGAAGATTGCCGAGGGCTATATCGGCGACATCATCGGCGTGTCGGTCCAGTCCTTGGGGAACGCCTTCATGGACCAGGGCGGCCCTATGCATTGGCGCAACGACCGCGACCTCAGTGGGTTCAACATCCTGAACATGGGCATCTGGTACGAGGCTATGATCCGGTGGGTCGGCCGCGCCACCAAGGTTACCGCCATGACCAAAGTCACAGTCAACACCCGCAAGGACGAAGACGGCGAGTCGGTTGACGTCAACATTCCTGACCACGTGGGCATCATCGCCGAACTGGCCAACGGCGCCATGGCCAACATGCAGTTCAGCTCCGTGACCGGCCTCTCATCGGGCAATGGCGTCTGGATCTACGGCAGCGAGGGAACGCTGCACGTGGACGGCGCCCAGAACGTCTACGGCGGCCGCCGCGGCGACGACAAACTGGCCGAGATCGATAACCCTGAAGCGGGCCGGGCTTACTGGCGTGTAGAAGAAGAATTCTGCAGCGCCATCCGCGGCCAGGAAAAGATCACTCGCACCCCCTTCGAAGTTGGCCTTCACTACATGGAGTTCACCGAAGCCGTAACCCGCAGCGCCCAGACCGGCCAAACGGTGGCGCTGCCGCTTTAGGCTCAACACCAGAAATCACAGCAAGAAAGTAGAGGCGGCAAAACCGCTCGTCCTGAGCCTGTCGAAGGATGCACATAAGTCATATAGATGCCCGGCATGGCCTGAGTAAATTGACTGGTGCAGTGGATTCCTGCTTTCGCTGGAATGATGGGATTGCTGAGCTTGGCAAACTCGCAACCCGTTTGTCCTGAGCTCTGTCGAAAGGTGCGAATCAGCCATGTAGATGCCCGCGATGGCCTTGGTTTGCCCGTGGCAGTGGTTCGACAGGCTCACCCGGAGCGGAATTGGGGCGATCCTAATACACCACCCGGTACACCCGCTCAGCCGTGCCCTGGAACATGGCAGCCCGCTCGGTAGCCGAGTAGCGCTTGGTCAGGCGCTTGAAGGCGTTGTACAGGATGTTGTAGGAATGCCCAACCTTGTCAGGCGGGAAGTTGGACTCGATCATGCCCCGGTCTGCTCCGAACTGCTCGATGGCATAGTTCATGTACGGCGACATCAGCCCGGCCAGTTCTTCCGACCCAATGGGTTTGTCTCTGGCGTACCAGTCGTAGCCGGTGCGGCGTTGGCCGATGCCACCCAGTTTGACGACAACGTTGGGGCACTTGGCCACGGCGGCCAGGTTGTTTCTCCAAACGGGCAGGACTTCTTCGTCGCGGTTGGCGTAGGGGCCTGTGCCCAGCACCCCGCCGATGTGGTTCAGGATGATGGTTAGATCGGGTATGGCCTGGGCGAACTCCACCAACTCCGGCAGTTGGTGGAAGTACATCCAGGCATCGAATGACAAACCCATGCGGGCCAAGACCTTGGCTCCGTTCCGAAAGTTTTCATCTGCTAACTGGCTTTCCAGGTTCCATCTGTTGCTGGGTATGTCGGGATGAGAGTCCCAGGTAAGGCCGTGCCGGATGCCACGGAACCGGTTGGGGCTGGCCGCTTGCAGGGCCTCCAAGACCGGAGCTACTTTCTCACCCAGATTGAGGTTGGCATGTCCCACGATGGCGGCGGCAGCCTTGGCTTCTCCGTAGAGACCGGTTGCGGCAGCGGCGGCCATGCCTTGGACGAACTCAACCTCACCCACCGGACGCATCTCTTCCGGGCCGTCGGGACGGTACATGGCGTTAGTCTCGACGAACACCGTGGAGCGCACGTTATGGCCGCTGTTCAAGTCAGCGTACAGCTCGGCAAGCAGATAATTCTGGTAGGGAATCCGTTCGGGGCGGCGGTCCCACAGATGGTGGTGAGGGTCGCAGATGGGAATCTCGGGCTCCAAGGTCGGCTCTTCGGTTAACGCAAGCCAGTCATTACCGCCGTAGGGCATCTTAGGGTCTCCAATTTGAAAAACTTATGGTTGTGGCGCGTCACGAATTCACCGAAGCCCGGTAAACCCGTTCGTCCTGAGCTCCGTCTAAGGGCGCGCAGCAGTCATGTTCCTGGCCGGCATGGCCAGAGCAATTTGATTGGCCCAGTGGATTCCGGCTTTCGCCGGAATGACGGGGGAGGGCAAGGCCAGCACACCCGCTCGTCCTGAGTTCCGACCGTAGGTCGAGAGTCTAGATGTAATCGGATCTGTAGAAGTATGCGCATCGGTCAAGTTCCGGCCTGCGAAATCCTCGGTTTACCAGTGACGATGGCTCGCCGGGCCCACCATGAGCGGACTCGGAGTCAAAGAGAGGACTAGGGACTACCGCAAGCTCTTGGCGAACTTCTGGCGGACCTTGGCCACCTTGGGGCTGATGACTATCTGGCAATACATGCTGGCCGAGTTGTTCTGGTAGAACTGACGATGCTCTGGCTCAGCCTCGTAGAACGCCTCGAATTCGGCGATCTGCGTGACCACTGGGCCGGGTAAAGCGCCCGATGCGTCCAACTCTTTGATGGCCTCTGCCGCCTGGTCCCTCTGCGAGTCGCTGGTGTGAAGTACCACCGAGCGGTAGCGATAGCCATGGTCGGCGCCCTGGTAGTTGAGAGTGGTCGGGTCGTGGGTGGCGAAGAATACCTCAAGCAGCTCAGCGAAGGTAATCTGGCTGGGGTCGAACTCGATCCGCACCACCTCGGCGTGGCCGGTGGTCTCGCCGCACACCTGGTAGTAGTTGGGGTTCTCGACATGGCCACCGGAATACCCGGACGCCACCGATGTCACCCCTTTGATCTCCAAGAACACGGCTTCGGTGCACCAGAAGCACCCGCCGCCAAATACCGCAACTTTTCTATTGTTTTCCATCTTTGATTCTCACTGCCAATAATTTCCTGCTTCACTCACCCGACTATGTCCGCCAACCGGTCCAATTGACCCATATCGGCGGCGGTGGGCAGGAAGACCAATTCGTCCATGCCGATGCTTTCCAGGTCGCTGATCATGCCCTTCAGCGCTTCGGGCGACGAGACGGCGTTCTGGGCCATCTGCTCGGCCACCGCGCCCAAGAACGAATAGTAATGGCGGATGTAGTCGCCCACCACGTCGGCGGCGTTGGGGCCCAAGGCATAGGAGGCCACGGCGGCCAGGCGGGGCTTGCCGGATTTCCCTGCCGCTTCCCAGGCGTCGACAGCCATCTTATAGGACGACTCCACAGCCTCGGGCTGAGTTCCAGCAGCCAAGAAGCCGTCGGCCAATCTTCCGGCGCGGGCGATAGCCTGGGGCGTGCCTCCACCGATCAATATCTCCGGGCCGCCCTTCTGAACCGGAGGCGGGCCCATGGGGCCAACATCGTTCTCGAGGTCAACATCCTCTCCAGACCATACACGTTTCATAGTGGCGATCTGGTCTTCAAACCGGCGGCCGCGGTTGCTGTACTTGGCTGGTGCGGCCTTGTAGTCGTCGGGGCGGCGGCCCACGCCAAGCCCCAGGGTGAGTCGTCCGTTGGAGATGGCATCGATGCTGGCGGCCTGCTTGGCCAGCACACCCTCGTTGCGGAGGGGTGCCAGCATGACGCCGGTCATCAGCCTGATCCTGGTGGTGACCGCCGCGGCTGCAGCTAGCTGGATGAATGGCTCATAGTTCTGGTAGACCAGCCGGTCGATGGTCCCCAACGTGGAGAATGGGCCAGCATCAGCGCGCTGGGCCCATTCCAGGATGAAGTCGCCCTTGACTCCGGGGACGGCCCCTGGCAAACCGATACCGATCTTCATATCATTCCCTATAGTCTAATTCTTAATGAAGTCCAGGGACTCGTAGGTGCCGCCGATGACGGACTTGGCGTCCAATTCCAGCCACTTGTCGACAATCGTGGAATAAACGCTGCGGAAATCGACGTTGAAGTGCAGGTCGCCCTCCAGTTGGTCTTCTGACTTGAGGGACGGGTACTCGCCGTGCATGCCGCCCACAACGGGGTCACCGAAGATATAGCACCCACCGCCGGAGCCGTGGTCTGAGCCTGAGCCGTTGTCTTTAACCCGGCGTCCAAACTCGGTGAAGACCATCATCAATACATTGTCGGCAGCGTCGTGTTCTCTGAGGTCGGCGAAGAAATCCCCGATACCGTCCGAAAGTTCGGTAAGCAGCGGCGTCTGCACCGGCACCTGATTGGCGTGGGTATCGTAACCGCCCTGCGAGGTGTAGAGCACCCGGGTGCCCAGTTCTTTCAAGATCACCTGGGCCATGCCGCGCATGCTCTGGGAGATCACTGTATCGGCATACTCCACCGTAGAGGAGTAGTTGTCGGCGGCTGTCTTAAGGATGTCGGCGCCTTTCAACGCGTCCAGCCCGGTGCGCCCCAGGTAGTCCATGGTCGCGCCGGTGCCGATGGCCGGAGAGTACATCCTCTCGAACACGTCCAATGCCCGGGTACGTTGTTCCTGCCCAGATATTCCGGTCAAAACGCCGTAGCCCTCCAACGCGGCCACCGACGCCACGGGCACGCCGGTTAGGGCCATGGCTCTGGGCAGGCCCCGGCCGAAGTTCACGCCGGTGAGCACGTTCTCGCCGTGGGGATCGATGTCGCGAATCACACGGCCCAGCCAGCCTTCGATCGCGATCTTCTCGGGCTCGCACGTGTGCCAGATATCCATGGCCCGGAAGTGGGAGCGGTTGGGGTTGGGATAGCCCACGCCGTTGACCACGGCCACCCGACCTTGTTCGTAGAGGTCTTTGAACGAGCCCAAAGCCGGATTGAACCCGAACCGTTCGTTAATGGTGAGTACGTCTTGGGCGTGTATGCCCACCGTGGGGCGGTTATCGTAGTAGAGGGAGTCGGCGTAGGGGACCACTATATTCATGTAGTCGCTGCCGCCGGTCAGTTGGACCACCACTAAGATGGGGTCTTTCTTGATAGATGTCATGGGCTCACTCTCAATAGGGCCTTCGGATTAGGGTTCACTCTAGCAGGCGGCGCAAATCAGCGTCAACGTTGTTGCCTGGCCGGCGATATGGGAAGACATAAATAGGCGTGGCCCGCTTGACAGTGGTTCAGTGCGGGCCTTACGATTCAGAATGGTTTCCACATATGCGGGAAAGGCGGTAATTACCTTGAGATGTGCCTAACCGGGCATTTCTGAAGGGGTTACAATGGGGATATAGCTCAGTTGGGAGAGCGCGGCGTTCGCAATGCCGAGGC
>CEQE01088677.1_pt1 | contig 24890 bp, 26 predicted proteins | sample 356201 | NCBI WGS metagenome assembly CEQE01 (sample SAMEA2619970, study PRJEB7988) | marine metagenome | biome: marine biome (ENVO:00000447); feature: mesopelagic zone (ENVO:00000213) & marine oxygen minimum zone (ENVO:01000065); material: "saline water (ENVO:00002010), including plankton...
CCGTTCCGACGGACGATGCGTCGGCGTTACGTCGTCAGCACGATGCGGCCCACGGGTGGATTTCGTCTGAGGGTCTCGAGCGCTTCGCTCAGTCCTTCCATCGCAACGGTCTCGGAAACGACCGGCGTCAAGCGGCCGCTCTCGACCAGGCGGACTACGTCGACGACATCCTGAAGCGTGGACGCTCTCGTGCCCATGATATTCCACTGCCCATAGATCAGGTCGGACGTTTCCACGGTCAGCGGGGCGCCGTACGCGTAACCAACGACCATCAACCTGCCGTTCAGCTTCAGACACTTTACCGCGTCGCCCAACACCCCGGTCACGGCGCTTCCCCCGACGCATTCGACCACGACGTCAGCCCCGGCGCCGTGTGTCAGCGCGTTGACCTGCGCAGGCAGCGCCTCGACACGAACGTCAATCGGTTCAGCGCCGAACCCTTCTGCGGCGGACAGCTTTTCCGGCTCCACATCCGCGGCTATTACCCGGGCGCCCATGAGGTTGGCGAGCTGCACGGCGTGAATGCCGAGACCGCCCACGCCCACCACGACCACGGTCTCGCCAGCGCGCACCTTAGCTTTCCAAGTCAGAGCATGGTGGCACGTGGCCACGGCGTCGGGAAGGACCGCCGCCTGGATCAAGGGCACCGACGAATCGATCTTCACAGCGTTGCGCGCAGGCGCTCTGACGTACTCGGCGAACCCTCCGTCCATCTCGAACCCGATTCGCGGCGCGCTCAGGCACAGGTTCTCGCGACCGACGCGACAAGGGTCACATAAGCCGCACCCGACCGTCATGTAGAGCGTGACATGGTCGCCGGGCGCCAAACCAGTCACTTCGGCTCCAATCTCGGCTACCTCACCCGCCACCTCGTGACCGGGCACGTAGGGCAGGCTCACGCTGGGCACGAGTCCGTCGACGATCTTCAGATCCGAGGCGCACAAACCAGCGGCCTTCACCTTCACGAGCACGTCTCGAGGGCCGATGGTCGGATCGGGCACGTCCCGCCAGGTCGGCGGTCCGTCGTACGCGTCGAGCGCCATCGCTTTCATCCATCGGCTCCTTCCGGCGCTGCCAGCTTAGGCCGCCATGGTTGCTCTAACGTGCAAACCTGGTCGGGGAGAACGCAGCGATGTCCATCCCCGCATCGCCCGTGGTGATGAGGTCCGCGGTTACGCGCCCCACAGCCGGGCTAAGGAGGATGCCTTTGCGTCCAGTGCCTGTGGCGAGATAGGCGCCCCGAAGGCCGGGGGCCTGCCCCATGATCAACTCGCCGTCGGACGCCACAGGCCGGAGGCAGGCGGTCTGTTGCACCAACTGGGCGTCGGTCAGCGACGGGGCCATCTTCAGCAGCGTGGCCATGATCGCGTCGCGAGCTTCAGGCGTGGGGTTCTCGTCGAAGCCCGCTTCTTCCTCCGTCGTGCCGGTCCACAGCAGGCCGTCCGGCTTCGTCGTGGCGTAGTGGCCTTCCCAGCCCAACGAGCACTCGAACGGACGCCCGGGCGCGCGCAACCTGAGAATCTGACCTTTCAGGGGAGATATTTCGATCGGACTGCCGATCCAGGAGGACACGGCGCCGCTCCACGGGCCAGCCGCAAGCACAACCGTCTCGCAGGCGACTACCTCGTCGCCCAGGACGACCCCGGTCACGCGGTCCCCGTCGCGTTCCAGTCCCGTGACCTCGCCGTGGCGAATGATCGATCCCTGGTTCTCCACCACTTGTGCGAGCGCCAAGACGAGACGATACGGCTCGACATCCGCTTGGCCAACTGTGTAGACCGCGCCATGAATCTGGTCGGAGATTCGAGGCTCGATTGACCACGCCTGGGATGCGTCCAACCATTCGACCTCGCAACCCTCGGGCGCCTGGAACGTCGCAAGTCGCTCCTTCGCCGCTCGGACCTCCTCGTCGGTGAAGGTCAGAGCCACGGAGGGACGCTCTCGGTACTCGATGTTGATGCCCGACTCTTCGGGCACGCTCTGGCTCAGCTCTCTGTGGAGCCGCATCCCCTCGTTGGTTAACTGAGCGCCCGGAGTCAGTTGGCCGGAGGCGCCCGTCTCTCCCGTCGGACTGAGGCCGCCATAGGCGAAACCCGACGCGTGGCTCCCTACCGAGTCGCGCTCGATTATCGTGCTGCGTATGCCTTTTCTGCCGAGGTAGTAGGCGGTCGCGATGCCGACAATTCCACCGCCGACAATCACGACTCCATCGTTCTCCGTCACGTTTTCGCCTCCAAGGACATTTCGATGCCAGGCATCTTGGTCAGCATGGTAGTCGATTGGAGGTCGGCATTCAATCCGGCTCGGGGCGCGGGATCGGAACTAGACTGGCCTAGCGTCGCATCTCAGCATATTCGGCTAGCCATGGACCGCAATCGGCTTCGTTGGTCAGGGACCGGAGACGATAGGGGCTCCGCCTCAAAGGGAACCAGACAGCCGTCCGATCCTGTCCGCGAATCGTCGTTTTTCTCAACCCGGAGCACGAGATCGCGTTCCGAGGTTGACAACGAACGCCAGCCAACTCCGCTGATGAGGAGCTGACTGACGTCGATTGAGCCGATGTGATCATGATCGGCGCCGAACGCGTGCTCAGGCTGCGGGTTTCACCGCTTGAACGATCGCCGACAGGACGTAGTCGCGGACGTCGCTTCCTGGCGTCCATTCGTCGATCACCTCGGCGGTCTCGTCCTTCGGCCGAATCCGGATTCCCTCGAACCCGGCATCGGACAAGGCTTGCTCCACCTGCCCGAACGTGGCGGCGCCGCTGACGCACGCGGCCACGAGGTCCAAGTCTTCGCGCGCAGAGTCGGGCAGGTCCGTTGTGGCAACGACGTCTGAGATCGACAGCCGTCCGCCCGGCTTCAGCACCCGGTACGCCTCGCGGTAGACCGCGGGCTTGTCCGGAGAAAGGTTGATCACGCAATTGGACAGAATCACGTCAACGGTTTCGTCGGCCACCGGCAGATTCTCGATCTCGCCCAGCCGGAACTCCACATTGTCGTAGTCGTTGTTGCTGGCGTTCGCCCGTGCTCTGGAGACCATCTGCGACGTCATGTCCACGCCTATGACGTGGCCCGTCTCGCCGACGCGTTGAGCAGCCAGGAAGCAGTCCAGGCCGCCGCCAGCGCCGAGATCGAGGACCGTTTCCCCGGTCCGAAGATCGGCCGTTGCGCCCGGGTTCCCGCTTCCCAATCCCAGATCGGCCGCGTCGGGGATGCTGGCGAGTTCCGCCTCTGAATAGCCGACCGAGCACGAGCCTGAGGGCGCCGCGCTCGTTCCGCAGCACGAAGACGCCTCGCCCGTCCCGCCCGATGATGGACCGCATCCGCAGTCCGGCTCCGGCGCCGATTTCGCCTGGCCACGCGTCGCAGCTTCGGCATAGTGCTCTCTGACCGCTGTCCTGATCGTATCGTTGGCATGTTGTTCGCTCATGAAACCTTCTCCCGTAATGATTGCTTTGCCTTGTTTCGCCGTTACCACCCGTAACCCTGGCGCCTGGCCCGAGTCGCCCCGTTGAAGTCCCGTCTGGCTTCGTCCGCCGTCGGGGTGCCGCAGCAGTGCCTTGCACCGCTCTTGATGAGCTGGCCCAAATAGGACCCGAAGTCTTTTTGGGGCGACCACTTCTTGCCGAATGGCTTCTCAAACATTTTCGCCTCCTTGACGTTTGCATTTGCCCCATAGACGGCGCTCCGGGAAAAAGGACGCAAAACGTTCGGCGGACGGCTCATACTCGGGTCGGCGCCGTCGCACGCCCAATGCTCGGATCAGAGGGCCCCGCGCGCGTAGAGCGTGTCGGTCCGCGTCCCGCTTGACAATGCTGAGGCATCGCGTATACTTCGATGTATGTCGAACTATCGAAACAATGACCCAACGAGATTTGCCGAGATGTTCGCGGCGCTGTCGAATCCGAACCGCTTGCGCATCTTCTTGCGGCTGATCGACTGCTGCGGATCCGAAGCGCCGGCTTCGTGCACACCGGACGAACTCACCGGCGCGTGCGTGGGCGATCTGGGGCGAGACATGGGCATCGCCCCGTCAACCGTTTCGCACCACATCAAGGAGCTGCAACGAGCGGGACTCATTGAGACGACCCGACAAGGCCAAAAGATCGAGTGCAGGATAGACCCAACCAAGCTGACCGATCTGGCGGGATTCTTCACAGGCCAGGTGGACCCGCGGATTCTTGCGGGGGATTCGGCCTGACGCGCGCAGAGTGATGCGGCGGCCCCAAACGGGCGATGATGATCGGAGTATGCAATGCAGATTGAAACGGCGGCGCCTGTCGACGCCTCTGCCAACACCACTGAAGAGCTCTGGAATTCGTTCGGCGAGCGTTTGCGAAGCTTCGTTCGCAAACACGTCCGCAACGACGCCGACGTGGACGACATCCTCCAGGACGTCTTCGTCAAGGTCCACAGAAACGTTGCCCGTCTTCGCGAAAACGAGAAACTTGTTTCGTGGCTCTTTCAGATCACGCGGAACACGATCACCGACCACTACCGACGCCGATCGAACATGCCCGACGGCATCGGCGACGACATGCCGGAGGCAGTGTCCGAGTCTTCCGGACCCGACGAAGAGCGCGAGGCTTATTCATGGCTGCGATCGATGGTGGATGAGCTCCCGGAGAGGCACCGACAAGCCATCAGGCTTACCGAGTACGAAGGCATCAGCCAACGTGAGATGTCCCGGCGCCTCGGAATCTCATTTTCCGGAGCCAAGTCCCGAGTCCAGCGGGCACGGGCCAAACTCAAGGACAAACTCCTCGATTGCTGCCATTTCGAACTCGACCGTCGCGGTGGCGTAATCGACTACTGGTCCAAAGCAAGGGCCTGCGGGTGCGGCGCCCAGCCCATCGCCTACCCTAGCGACTCCACCGTCTGGTCCTCGACGCCCGGCATCACCCACGGCGGTCGGGGCGTCGTGTCAAACTCAACGCCCGGTTCGTCCGGATGAACGCCTGCCAGGGTGAGCTTCATCGGTTCCAGGTACTCGATCTCGCCGTTGACCAGTCGGAACGATCGGTCGTGGCCGGGATAGATGACGTCGGCCTCGTCGAGGATTCGGTTGATGCTCTTGGTCGCGTCGCGCTCGTTCCAAAACACGAGCGGGTTTGTCTTCGTCAGCGCCACGTTCGCGTAATGAAGCACGTCCCCGGTTACCGCGCAGACTCCGTCGTCGGTGTCGACGAGCACGGTGATGCTGCCCGGCGAATGGCCCGGCGTGTGGATGATGCGCACGCCCGGCTCGATCTCGTAGCCCTCCTCGACCTCGACGATGTCAGGCTGGAACTCGACCATCGCGCCTGACCAAGCCGGTGTGGCCCAGTCGTTGGGATGGGGGTGATGTGCATACTTGCGCTCCCACGGATGGACGAGCATGGGCGTGTTCTTGAACAGATCGAAGTTCTGGCTGTGGTCCCAATGCGCGTGACTCATGACGGTGACGTCGATGTCATCGTAGCCCAGCCCACGGTCCTCGAGCGCTTGTTGAAGTGTGGTTCGCCTGCCCACGTGCCCAACGTCTATCAGCGTCCTCTTCTCACCTTCGACCAGCAAGCTGCTGCAGAACCCTGGAATTCCTTGGTCCGTGCGGAACGGGAACCCATGAAGCAACACATCGATTTTCGGCATGACGATCTCCCTGTATCAATATCCGGCGTCCCGTCAGAACACCGGCGCCATTATATACCGTGCGACGAGGCCGTCATCCCTGCGGCAGCTTAGTCGCCCGCAATCCTGCGTCCACACACCATGAAGCGCATAACTGGTGTCCAGAGGGGTCTCCCCTATGGCAAGGGGATTGGGAGACGTGCCCCCAAATACCAGAACCCATGAGGGCGGGTGGGCGGGTACAACACCCGTTTCATCTCGAGACGGTGCTCAAAGTGCGGCACGTCCGAATAGGCGCCGAACCCTCATTGTGATGAGGCGTTTTGATTCGAGATTGACCGGTTTTCGGGCCGAACGTATAATCGCCTTGCGCTCGCCCGATTATGATCCGACATGCATCGACCGCTGTCCACGCCCCGGAGGTCCGCCCATGGCCCAGAACCAATACGACGCGATCATCATCGGCGGCGGCCACAACGGGCTCGTCACCGCAGGCTACCTGGCCAAAGACGGCCTCTCCGTGTTGGTGCTGGAACGGCTCGACAAAGTCGGCGGCGCCTGCTCCACCGAAGAGATATTCCCCGGCTTCTTCGGCCCCATGTGCGCCTACATCTGTTACCTGCTCCAGGGCAAAGTCATCGACGACCTGAAGCTTCGCGAGCACGGCCTCGAGATCATCCCGCTGCCGGGCACGGGGCATGGCTCCAGCGGAATCCACCCGTTTCTCGACGGAACGCACCTCAATGGCCCCGGAATCGAATCCCAATTCGACATCGCAGAGCAACTGCGGTCGTTCTCAGAGCACGATGCACGCGCCTACGCAGGGTGGGCTTCGTTTTGGGAACAGGCTTCGGGAATCTTACACCCCTATTTTCTTACCGATCCACCCACGCTGGCCGACCTCATGGACGACGTCCGCGGGACACGCCGTGAGGACGTGCTGGAAAAGATGCTCACCTGGAGCATGATGGACCTGGTGCACCATTACTTCGACGACGACCGGGTCAGGGCGCACTGTCTCGGCATTCCGGAATCGAATCCGAACGCGGCCGGCAGCGTCATGAGCCACGCCTACTTTGACACGACGCACCTCGTCCGGCCCCAGGACAAAGGCATTCCGCGGGGAAGCATGGGCGCCATCTCTGCCGCGCTGGAAATCTCGGCGAAGAGCCTCGGCGTCGAGATCAGAACCGGGGCGATCGTTCGCGAGGTGATCGTCGAGAACGGACAGGCGATGGGCGTCCGCCTGGCGAACGGCGAGGAGCTCGTCGGGTTCGTGGTCGTTTCGAACGCCGACCCCATCCGCACATTCACGACGCTGGTCGACCCAGCCGACGTAGGTGAGGAGCTGGTTCGCAAAACCAAAGGCTGGAAAACCGTGGCCGGTTGCGTCAAGTTCCTGGCTGCGCTGAAGGAGCCGCCGGACTTCTCTCGATATCTTGGCGCCGCCTACGACCGCAACTCCATCGTGAACGTCAACATCTGCCCGTCGGTCGAGTACTTCCAAAAGAGCTGGGACGATGCCGAGGCCGGTCGTCTGACTGACAGCCCGCTGATGCACATCCAGATGCCGTCGATCGTGGATCCCGCGTTGACGCCGAGAGGCGGAGTCATGCTTTCGAACTGGGCGCTGTACTTTCCGCCCAAGATCAAGGGCCGATCATGGGCAGACGCCGGACCTGAGATCGGCGAGCGGATCATCGACCTGATGACCGAGTATGCTCCGAACTTCCGCGACAGCCTCATCGACTGGACTCTGCAGACGCCCGACGACATCGAGGCTCGGACTTGGATCACGGATGGCAACATCCGCCACGGCGACATCATCCCACAGCAGATGCTGTCCAACCGCTTCCCGTACCGCACGCCGATTCGAAACTTCTACCTATGCGGCGGCGGCACACACCCGGGAGGCGAGGTCACGGGCGCGCCGGGCCACAACGCCGCCAGCGCGATTCTGAAGGACCTTCAACGGGTGGCGCGGTAGCGCGTCCAAGTCGAGATTTACAAGCGCGCCGCATGGCCGGGTCTTTGTGGTAAGCTAGGCGCAAATCCCCAGGCGCGGAGCACGAGCATGCAAAACGGCACGCCGGCAACAGTCTTCTCGGAGCGTGAATTCCAGGTCTGCCTCCTCGCCGCACTCGTGAGCGAGGGAAGGAGCTACTGGGTGGCGGGCGGCGGCGGTCCGTTGTACGCCGTGCTGCTGGCCCAGGCGTTCCACGCACCGCATGCGACCTACATCACCGAGGACGGCGTCATCGCGCCCGAGCCCGCGCTTCCGTTCGACCCCATAGGCGGGATGGTCAGCAGCCGAGCAGGCTACCGCGCCCTTGAGTGGGGCACGATGAACACCGCCGGCGACTATGCCCGGCTCGGACACATGGACTACGGCATCATCAACACGCTCCAGGTGGATCCGTACGGCAACATCAATTCGACCTGGCTGGGCGACTACGCGTCCGAAGGCCGCAGATTCGGCGGGCCGGGTGGCGCGGATTCCATCGCCGCTCTCTGCTGGCGGACCATCCTCGCCACCGATCAGCAGGAGCGCAAGTTCGTCCCGCAAATGGATTTCATCAGCTCCCCCGGCTTCCTCGACGGCACGCCCGGCGCCCGAGAAGCAGCCGGACTTCCGACGGAAACCGGCCCGTGGCGCGTCGCCACCCCGTGGGCGCTGTTCGACTACGAAGAGGAGAGCCACCATCTGCGGTTGATGGCGACGGCCCCCTGGGTCACGACCGAGCAGGTGCTCAACGAAATGGGATTCCGTCCACGACTCGCGGATACGATCGACGTGCTGGACCCACCCACTGAAGAAGAGCTCGAGGTTCTGCGCACGCAACTAGACGTCGATGGGCGTTTCTCCGCGTCCGAGAAAATGGTCCAACGAACGGAAAACGGCAAATACGAACTTTTGTGAGGCGGCAGGGTTCGACCTCAAGGCCGAGACCGCTGGATGCATTCGAGCCAAGTGAAGCGCGATGCTCTGACCGTTTACGGCCAAGTCAACCAGTCACAGCCGACAACTTGCCGTAGGGGAGGGTTTGTAACCCTCCCGCCGCTTTCGCCAAGGCGATACGAGGCATCAAGCGAATCTACACTGCACTTACACAAGATCCAAGGCTCATTAAGAGCAACACCCACGGGAGGGTGTGAAACCCTCCCCTACGGCCTTGAATCCTATCGTACCCCTCAATCGAATCCGGGCCAACAGGAGTAATTAGATAACGAGCACGAGTCCACGAACCTAGCCAGGCCACGAGGAGGCAAACGACCATGGTTGACAAAGGGGCGCCAATTCCACATCCGGGTATAGACGGCGCGTGGCCGCTGTTCGACACGATGTTCAAACGGCGCAGCCGACGCTTCGCCGCCGGGGCGCAGATTCCGGGCGGCACCACCGAGTATGTGTCGTCCAAGCCTCCGATGCCCCTCGACGAGACCGAGGAGGCGTTCCTCGTCTGGGCAGCCACAGGGGTCACCGGCCAGGTGCTCGCTGACCTGCCGTTCCGCGACGACGAGGGCCAGGATGCCGGAGGCAACACGATCCTGACCTGGCGCGGACTCACATACGCCAGCCCCTGCGCGTCACATGAGACCCGGCTGTTCTACTGGAACGACGAGGGCACTTACTTCGTCAAGTACGAGAACGTGGACCCCACGAAGGTCCTGGAGTTCGAAGACAAGAGCGACTGGGAGAAGGTACTCCGATTCGCTCGGGCCAGCCGTGTCAAGCTCTTCGACGGGCGTCCCCAGTTCCCGCACGAACGCGGTGTGATGCTGCCGTTCAACCTGTGGGACTCAGACATTTCGGGCGCCACGGTCTTCCTTCCGGTGCTGGACTGCACTTACGAGACGATCAACGTGCTTCTCCTGACTATCGGCTACGGGACCGGCGCCGCCGTGATCGACGACATCGGCGGGAACAACGCGTACGCCGGCTGCGAGAAATGGGTGAAATCTGGCCTGCTCGACGAGAAGCGCGTCATACCGCTGTCGTCGCTGGGCACCGTGTCAGTCGTCGAAGTCGGGTTCATGATGCAAAACCTCCAGCTCGCCGTCCAGGCGATGGGCCTCGGCGGTTGGGTCCACGCGGCGCCTGTAGACACGGTCCTCATGGGCGGCACTCCGCTGGCCAGGGGCCTCGGCTTCCGATTCGACACGCCCAAGGTCTCGCTGCCGGGCCGGCGCGGCCTCGGCGGACCGATACCCGTCGGTTTGGACGGCTTCATGGAACCGTTCATCCCGCCCTACTACGCCAACATGGACGCGGCCGTCGATGCGGTCGTGAACATCAAATTCGGCACGGGCGGCATCTACACTCCGGACACGACGTCCACGCCGTTGAAGGACTCCGAGGGTTTCATCGCCGATGTGCCGCCCCACACGGAAGACGTGATCCAGTGCGTCAAGGACATCTGCAACTACGCGTGGGACAAGTACGGGCGCTTCCCGGTTGGGACCGACCCGATCCAGACGCACTCGTGGTTCCAGGCGCACCATCTTGACCTGGACTTCTACGATCAGTACTATGCGCCGGGCGCTTACACCGAAACTCAAGCCAATCACCTGGAGGACTGGCACAGCGCCGTCGCCAAACAAGCGATCGAAAACACGATGACGACTACCCGGTAGGACGAAGGATCGACTATGCGCGTTGAATCGGGAGCGGGCAACTTCGAGATGACCGTGTACAAAGTGGAGCCCCGCGGCAGGAACCTGGTCCTGAAGTCGAACATGGGCGTATGGGTGTCCGACGTCGTCCTGGAGCCCAGGGAGATCTTTCAGTTGCTCTGGCTGCACTTCCGCCCCCGAGCTCTGCTCTACCTCCTCCGGCTCCCCTGGCTAGCCCTCCGAGGTTAAGCCACTCGTGGTCGTCATCTACAATGGTTAGGCCTTTACTGAACGATAAACGCTCGTCGCGCGGCCCGTGAACTGCGACGAACACAAAGGACAATAACAAGGTGGTGAGTAGTAGACCGCAAATCTGTCATCCCGCTAAACTCATTCTGTCATCCTGAACGGAGTGAAGGGGCGCCCAGCAGGAATTCACGTTCGCGGCCACCCAATCCTACGCGCCGAAAAACCGAAACTCCGATAGCCAACGAAGCCACTCGACGGCCCGCTTACAACACAATCGACCACGATGGCGCCGGGGTCAGCGCCGAGAAAATGTGAGGCGAAAGCATGGATTTCAAGGAAGCCGTGGGATGGCGGCGATCAATCCGTTACTTCCAGCCCTGGCGTCCCGTCGAACGAGAGAAGATCCAGGCGATTTTGGAATCGACTCGCCTGGTCCCGAAGCCGCTTGGGGTGGATTTCGTACGTAGCTTGGTCGTGTACAGGGACGACCTCTCCGCCGAAGACCTCGAAGCCCTCAAGACGCCGACAACAACATCCCAGCTCGACATGGCGCCGGTCTACATCTTCTGGTTCGCGGACCTCGATGCGCTGAGTCGCGCCGCGGACGGCGCAAACCTCAAGGCGCTGACCGACGTGGGGGCGCTTCCGGCCACGCACGGTTGGAGCGACGAGTACGTTGACGGCGTTGTCGTGCCTCAGGTGTACCGCCGCATCCTGGAAGACCCCGAAGTCGTGAGCATGCCCACCGCGGGCGGAGAACCTGTAAATTACTCTCGCAGTCTCGTGGCGGCCGCTAGGACCGCGGTCGGCATCGCGCACGCCCACGCCCTGCTATGCGCCTTCGACGAAGGGGTCGGCACGCAACTCACGGCGCTCAACGCATCCCGGATCATGGACGTTCCGAGCTCATGGATGCCGGCGTCCGGAATGCTGGTCGGCTATCACGCCGAATCATGGGAGGCCGGTGGGCAACGACCCCGTGAGCCATTCGAGGACGACTTCTTCGAAGGCAGGTACGGCGTGCCGTTCCATCGCGATCAGGCAGTCGTCGACGAGCTCGAAAAAGCGGGCATGATCCAGCCCGAAGCGCCGCTGCCCTGGCGACGGAAGGAAATTCGCGGGCTCGCCAGAATGTTCGGGTTGCCAGAATAGCCGCAGGAGACACCATGGAATTCAAAAGAGTAATCGGTTCGCGCAGAGATACGCGCATGTTCCTGCCGTGGAAGCCGGTCGAACGGGAAAAGATACAAAAGATGCTGGAAACCGCGCGGCTCTCGTCGAGAGCCGTCAACACCCCGTGGGGCAAGGCGGTCGTCACGTATCGAGACTGGCTTACTGACGAACAACGCGACTCGCTGAAGACGCCGATCGGGGCTGTGGAATACGACCTGGCGCCGGTGTATATCTTCTGGTATTTCGATATGGCCGCGAGCAGGACGGCGATCGAAGAGAGACGCTGGCCGACCGTCGCCTCCGGAGCGTTGGTCGATGTCGGCGCCCTGAATCCAACGCACGGGTGGAGCCAACGATACGTTCAAAATGTAGTGCTGCCTGAAGTGCTGACCCCGGGCATCTCCAGAGGTCTGCAACGAGGCGGCAACGCAGACGCCGCCCTGGCGATGGAGGCCGCGCTACTGACCGCGGTCGACGAGGGCCTCGGCGCATGTCTGGTTCCGTTCGACGAGGACGCCGCCAAAGAGATCTTAGGCGTGCCCGATACGTGGGAACCTGTTTTGGCGATTCTTGTCGGCTACGCGGCCGAGTCATTGGAGGGCATGGGACAGAACCCCTCTCCGATCACAGAAGACACGTCCTTCGAAGGCAGCCTCGAGACCCCGTTCTGGCGGGACGAGTCGGTCCTCGATCGGCTGCGGCAGTCGGGCATGCTTCAACGGGAAGCGCCGATGCCGTGGCGAGAAGAAGAGGTCCAACGCCTGGGCCGCATGCTGGGCATCACCGAAGAGTAGGGGTACGCGAGTTGTTCGAATCACTTCCGTTTGTCCGGAGTCCCGACGCATCGGGATCGGGACCTGACAAACGCAGCAATAGACGCTGGCCACACATAAGCACACAAGAGACATAAACCTGTCATCCTGAGGCCGCAGCCGAAGGATCTAGGGCCCCGCAGGGAGACTGGCCAGACCCACCTCCCTACTGTGGAAGGCTCGCGCCAACATGCGGTTTCGACAAAGTGAACGAATCAAGGAGAAACACAGTGGCCTACGACATCCGTAGCTTCGATTCCGTACAGATCTGGCAGAACGGCTTCGCCGACTACTGGGGTGATGCCACCGTGGAAGACGACGCCATCGATGCATTGGAACAGTTCTGCCAAATGGTGGGTGACGATCCCGACGCGATAATAGGCGAGTGTCTGCGTCCCCGACCGTCCGGAGAGGAACTCGTGATGCGCACGCGAGCTCGCCGCAAGTACATCGAGCACATCCAGGCCTTCGAGACCCAAAACGAAAGCCGAAAGATGGGCAACTCAGTCCGCAGCTTCTTCATCCACAACGGCGTCGCTATGAATCCCAGCATCGTGAAGTAGCGCTCTGGGCGCACAAAATCGACATAGCGTGGTTTCGCGCGGAGGGCCCTCGACAAGTCCCGATGCGTCGGGACTCGGGGCGAACGAACTGGAGGTTTTCCGTGCGTAGTGAGTATTATCCTGTCCTCATAGCGGACAATGCATGGGCAAATAACGTCGGGCCGCCAAGGGCAAGAGTTGAAGGTCGCCAGGCTTCGCGTAATGGACTGTCATTCTGAGCGAAGTCGAAGAATCTGGAGCCCCGCAGGGAGTAACCTATCGCATAGAGCCAGATCCTTCGCTGTGGCTCAGGATGACAAAAGAAGCGCCGTTACTTGGCAACCTGTCGAACCACAGGTCGCATTCGGCACACTAATCTGGATTTACATTGAAACTACTCTTCGAAAAATCGGCGCAGTCAATATGAAGATTCTCGACGAAGGCAAAGCTGAATACTTCCCGGTTGACACCGACGGGTTTCGCCGGTGGATCCGCGACAACAAGAACCGAACGATGGAGCCCAAGCTCATGTCCGAGCGGGAGGCCATCGAGCGCTTCGTGGACGACGGCGACTACCTGGTCTACGACTGCGAGTACATCCACCGCGGCCCGGCGGCTCTGGAACGCGAGCTCATCCGGCAGAAGAAGAAAGACCTGTGGATCGGCGGAAAGTTCACATACGTGGACATCGGCCTCATGATCGCGGCCGGATGCATCAGCAAGGTAGACGTTGGCTTCTTCGGCGCCGGACCCGGCATCACTCGCGCGGTGCTGGACGGCGACGTTCAGATGATGGAGTACAGCAACGTCGTGATGACAATGCGCCTCACCGCCGGCGCCATGGGCATCCCGTTCATCCCAGTCCGCTCCTTCGGCGGGACCACTGGCTTCGAGCACTCCGGCGCCAAGCTCGTCGAGGACCCGTTCACGGGGTCGCCCACGGTCGTCGTCCCCGCGCTGAATCCCGACGTCGCGCTCATCCACGTTCACCAGGCCGACGTCTACGGCAACGCCCGCGTCTTCGGGACAGGCATCGCCCACCGGGACGCCGCGCTGGCCTCGCGCAAAGTGGTCATCTCAGCCGAAGAGATAGTCGACACCGAAGAGATCCGGCGAGACCCGGGCCGGACGTCGATCCCGTTCTACGCCGTCGATGCCGTCGTGGAGGCCCCCTTCGGCGCCTACCCCGGCGAAGTCCAGGGCCAATACGCTGTGGACGGTGATCACGTCGGCGAGGTGTTCGGAGCGGTGAGAGGCGCCGGTGACATCGACGCTTACCTCGAACGATACATCTACAGCGTCGCCGACAACCAGGAGATGCTGGAGAAGCGAGTCGGCGTCGCCAAACTGCTGGAGCTCCGACAAAGAGCGAAGATCAAAGACGGCTACACGGCATGACAACGATGGCGATAGTCGATCGGGCTTGGTCGAGCAACGAAAGCTAGCTGACATCAACATGCTGGAACATGGGGTGCAGAGGCGTCGCGACCTGATCGGGACGGGGTGTCGCCGGATTCCTACAACTCCGTCGGCGCCGTTCCGGAGAAGGGGTGCAGGGGCGAAGCCCCGCCGGGGTTTGGGGTGTCCCCAAAACCCCCTTCTTCCCATACCCCGGGGGGAGCACACACGCAGGCTGAGGTAAGGTACGCAAAATGACAGATAAGACAACATCCGGCAAAGTCTCCGTGTCGCCGGAACGCATGAGGTTGAGCGAAGACGGGTCCGACGGCGTCCTGCTGGGCACGAAATGCAACGGATGCGGACTCTGCGTATTCGGCGACTCTGTATTTTGCGTCCGGTGCACCTCCGGCGACCTGAAAGCCGTCGATCTTAGCCCCGACGGCACGCTTTACAGCTACACGATCATCCACGCACCGCCGGCAAGGTGGAAGGGACCAGTGCCGTACATTCTGGGATCGGTCAAGCTGCCCGAGGGCCCGCAGGTGCTGTCCGAAGTCATCGACATCGATCCGAACGCCGTCGAAATCGACATGCCCATGAAGCTGGTCCTGCGAGCAGGCGAGGCGGATGACGAGGGCAGGGAAATCATGGTATACAAGTGGCAGGCTGCAACCGCCGGGTGAAACATGAGATTGCCAGGGTCGCCCTGAAGGCCGAGCCCACCATGCAACGGTGATCTGGCCCTTCAAGGCCAATCTTACACACCCACCATCTGTCGAAGAGCAAACCAGCCGTCCGTGACTATGAGAGGTGAGAGACCATGCTGAAGCAACCAAGCCGTGAAGTTGTCGTGGCGGGCGTGGGCCTGCATCCATTCGGCCGCTTCCCCGGCGGATCGATCCAGTCGATGTCCCGACAGGCCGTCCAGGAAGCCCTGAAGGACGCCGGAGTGGGATTCAAGGACATCGAGGTCGCCTACTTCGGGCAGGTCTACTACGAGGGGATGTCGATGGGCGAGTCGGTCCTGCGTGGACTAGGGCTCACGACCATCCCGATCATGAACGTTGACAACGCCTGCTCGTCAGGCTCCAGCGCCTTCTGGCAGGCGTTCTGGTGCATAGGCATGGGCATGTTCGACGTCGCGCTCGCCATCGGCGCGGAACGGGTCCCACGCGGGCCCGTGGGCGTCACCGGCAGCGCGAGCCCCGATCGGTTGCTTGGTTCGGACCACATGATGGCGTCCTACGCTCTGGGCATGCAGCGCTACATGCACGACTACGACGCTCCAGCAACGTCCATCGCGCAAGTAGCCGTGAAAGCAAAGCACAACGCGGCCCTCAATCCCTACGCTCAGTTCCAGAAGCCAGCGACAATCGAGGAGGTCATGACCTCCCGCATGATCGCCGACCCGCTGACCCTGTTCCAGTGCTGCCCGACAAGCGAAGGCGCATCCGCAGCGGTGCTCATTGCCAAAGACGCCCTGGACCGCTTCCAAGGCCAACCCGACCGCGCGGTGTCCATTCGCGGGGCAGTGCTTCGCACCAGCGGCTATCAAGCCCAGGGCGACAGCGAGGCGGATTCAGGTTCTGTCACGACGATGGCGGCGAACCAAGCGTACGAGATGGCTGGCATGGGACCAGGCGACATGAACGTGATCCAGGTCCACGACGCGGCAACAATCGGCGAGATCACCCAACTCGAGGGACTGCAGATCGTCGGCGAAGGCGAAGCATGGCGCGCGACCCAGGACGGACGCACCGCCATCAACGGCGACATCCCGGTCAACACCGACGGCGGACTCCAAGCCATGGGCCACCCCTTCGGCGCGACGGGAATCCGTCAGGTCCACGAGCTCGTCACACAGCTCCGCGGAGAGGCAGGACAACGCCAGGTCTCCGGCGCACGCCTGGGCATAGCCCAAAACGCCGGCGCCGGCGGCGTCTGCACGGTCCACATCTTCGAGAAGTAAGGCGAGGGGCGGGCACTGCCTAGCTTGGCCGTGAACGGCCAGAGCACCCGTGCGTCAAATGACTCTGAAGCCTCGGGTTTGGTGGTTCCCTAGACGCGCCACCACGCCATGCTGAACGGAGTGAAGTCCCGATGTGATCGGGAGGGCCTCGCAGGGCGACACGTCTGCCGTCGAGCCAGATTCTTCGGCTGCGGCCTCAGAATGCCGTTGAGCCCGTGGCGGCGCGAATTCGCAATTGAGCGTCGATCCGGCGGTCAGTCCTGGCCCAGCAGCTCCTCGGCCTCAGGTGGACGGTCATGGGTGGGTCGGACATCGTGAGTTCAAACATCGGTCCGCTTGTTGTCAGGCCATCTGACAAACTCGCCTCTGGCGAACTCTTCTTGCGCTAGGTCAACCTCACGCAGTTCATCCTCGGTGAGGGTGTCTGGCTCGCGCAGCGCAACTCTGATGAAATTCGCCACCTCAGCGAGAAGCGGGTCAGCGAGTTGGTCAACAAGCTCGTGGACTTCTTCGCGTGTAGCCTTCTCAGTACCCATTCGGGACGCTCCCATTGCCGATCTGAATCGTCATATCTTGACGCCTTTTTGGTTCTCGTCTCAGGTCGATCTCAAGTTTCGTCGGATATCAGTTGGATCAACTCTTCGCGGATCTCGTCTTAGTTGCGGAATTCGGTCTCAATTCCAACCGCCTTTTCTAGTTCTCGACCATCGGCGAGGTCCTCCAATTCTTCGAGCAGTTTCCCATACTCTTCAATGCTCAGCAATACAGCCGTCTTGCTGCTCTTGTCGTCTGCAACGAATTGGGGGGTGAGTTGGACCATTTGATCTCTCCTACCATTTGCCTCGCTTGAGCGCAGGATTCGGTGGCCTCGGTATTTACGCCGAGCCTCTCACCTTACCCCCGCAGTTCCGCGCCTAGCTGGCGGCCGAGCTGACGTACGATGTCGCCCTGGAACTTGTCGACTTCCTCGGACGTCAGCGTGCTGCGGTCCGACTGGAACACGACTCGGAAGGCGACCGACTTCTTGCCGTCGGGCACGCCTTCGCCTTCGTAGACATCGAAGGGGGTGCTGCCGATCACCAGGCGGTGGCGGTCGATGATCTGTTGGATGCGCGCTGAGGACACTTCGGAGTCGACGACCAGGGCCAGGTCACGGTAGGACTCCGGGAAGCGGCTGGCGGCGCGGTACGTCAGGTCGACGGCTGAAGCCACGCTGAGCAGTGTCTCCATGTCGATCTCGAACAGGGCGACGGGGTAGCCGTCGAGCTCGAAGCGGTCCAGAACATCGGCCCTGACCTCGCCGACGACGCCCAGACGCGTCTTCCCGGCGAGCATGACCGCGGTGCGCCCTGGATGCAGAACCGAGTCATCTGCGGGCTCGTAGACGACATCGACGCCGAGACGGCCGAACATGTACTCCAACGCGCCCTTTGCATCGAAGAAGCCCATCTCGGCTTCTTCGGCAGTCCAGGAAGTGCTGAACCTCGGGCCCGACAACACTCCAACGAGCATCTCTTTCTCATCTGGAAGGTCGCGTTCCTTGGCTTCATCCTGCGGTGCGTATATGCGACCCACCTCGAAGATGCGAATGCCGTCGCTCTGTGCCATGCGCCGGTTGGACGCCAGCGTCATCAGCACGCTGGAGCGCAGGCTGGTTCGCAGGTACTCCCACTCGACGCTCATCGGGTTGGCCATCCGTATGGGAGGGTTGCTGTCATCCACGGCATCGACGCTCGCAAGGCGGTCCAGGGTTGTCAGCGAGTACGAGATCGTCTCCTGGAGCCCGGCGGACGCCATCAGGTCTTTGACCGCGTCCTTGAACTCGGTCATCGGCTGCGGCTCCCAGTGGGGAATCGCCGTTGAGAGCATCGTCGTCGGAATGGTGTCGTAGCCGACGATGCGCGCCACCTCTTCAACCAGGTCGTCCTCGATGGTGATGTCGGACCGCCAGTACGGCGGCTTCAGCCACAGAGTGTCGCTCCGCTCGGCAACCGGACCGGCTTCGACTGCTTCGATCAGATCGATGAGTCCACCCGGCGGCTCCGCCGTCTCGAAGCCCAAAGATGCCAGCACACGTTCGATCTGCGGCATCGGGTAATCGACGCCCAACACCTGCCTGACCCGACTTCGGCTGATCTTCACCGGGGAGGGTTCCCGATCCGTGGGGTACAGATCGACGATGCCAGAGGCCGCCTGGCCGCCGCAAAGATCCAGGATCAGCTTGGTGGCGCGTCTCAACGCCAGCGGGGCCAGCGCCGCTCGGATGCCGCGTTCGAAGCGGTACGAGGCTTCGGTGTTCATCCCGAGCATCGTGCGGGTTCGTCTCGTATTGATGGGACTGAAGTTCGCCGATTCGAGCAGCACTGACGTGGTCTGTTCCGTCATCTCGGAGTTGGATCCGCCCATGACGCCAGCCAGCCCGACGGCGTCGTGAGCGTCGGCGATCGTCAGCATCGGCGGTTCCAGCCTGCGGCTCTCGCCGTCCAGGGTCTCGAACACTTCGCCCTCTCGAGCGGCGCGCACGATTACGGTCTTGTCGTTGACTTTGTCGTAGTCGAAGGCGTGGAGCGGCTGGCCGTACTCCAGCATGACGAAGTTCGTGATGTCGACGATGTTGTTGATGGGCCGCTGACCAGCCTTGACCAGCGCTTGCTGCATCCATTCCGGCGATGGCCCGATAGTGATGCTGGTGACCAAACTGGCCGTGTACCGGTAGCACAGGTTGGGGTCGGCCACTTCAATCTTGATCTGCCCCTCGATGGCCGGTCCGTCCTCGGGATACGAGATGTCGGGCTCCGTGGCTGGCTGGCCCGTGAGAGCCGCAACCTCGTGAGCGATGCCCAGGACCGAAAGGCAATCCGGCCGGTTGGGCGTGACTTCGACGTCGAGAATCGCGTCGCCCAGAAGGTCCACCAACGGCGTGCCCACTGCAGCGGCGGCGTCGAGCACGAGGATGCCGTCGTGGTCCTCGCCCATCCCCAGCTCCATCCTGGAGCAGACCATGCCCGCCGACTCGACCCCTCGGATCTTGGCTCGTTTCAACTCCTCGACTCCGCCCGATCGTGGACTGAACAGCCTGGCGCCTTCTTTGGCGAAGGCGATCTTCTGACCGGCGGCAACGTTGGGCGCTCCGCAAACCACCGTCGCGGTCTCGCCGTCGCCCAGATCGACGGTCGGCAGCGACAGACGGTCCGCGTTTGGGTGCGGATTCACTTCGAGCACGTGGCCGACGATGACCTTGTCTCGGTCCCAGTCAGCGCCAATCTGCTCGACGTCCCCGACTTCGACGCCCGCCATCGTGAGCCGGTGAGCCAGCTCTTTCGGCAAATCGGTAATAGGGACGTAGTTCTTCAACCAGGAAATCGGTACAAGCATTCGAACCCCTTGTGTTGCGTTTCAGTCAAAACGGCCGGTTGCAGCTACGCAAACTGCCGTAGGAACCGCAGGTCGTTGGCGTAGAAGAGCCGGATGTCTTCGATGCCGTATTTCAGCAGGGCCACCCGCTCGGGACCCATGCCGAAAGCGAATCCGGTGTAGATGTTGGGGTCGTATCCTACGCCTTCCAACACCTTGGGATGAACCATCCCCGCGCCCATGATTTCGATCCAGCCTGTGTCGGCGCAGACGCGACAACCCTTCCCGTCGCACAGGAAGCAGTCGATGGACATGTCGACGCCGGGCTCGACAAAGGGAAAATAGTCGCAGCGGAACCGGACCTTGCGCTCGGCGCCGAATATTCGGCGGGCGAACTCGTACAGCGTGCCTTTGAGATCGGCCAGCGTGATGCCCCGGTCCACAGCAAGGCCTTCGACCTGGTAGAAGTGCCATTCGTGGGTCGGGTCGGTGGCCTCGTAGCGATAGCACCTACCAGGCACGACCACCCTGACTGGCGGGTCGCTCTTCTCCATGACACGCGCCTGCATTGGCGAGGTGTGGGTCCGCATCAGCATCGGGTGATCGCCGTCTTCGTCGGTGTGATCGACCCACAACGTCGCCCACATGTCCCGCGCGGGGTGGCCCTTGGGGATGTTGAGCTTCTCGAAGTTGTACGTGTCCCATTCGACCTCGGGGCCTTCGACCACGCTGAACCCCATGGACGCAAAGGAGTTGCAAATGTCTCGAACGATGCGGGTAGTCGGATGCAGACCGCCCCTGGGCACGGGCCAGCCGGGCAGAGTCACGTCGATGGCCTCGCCCGCCATGCCAGCCGCCGCGTCAGCCTGTTTGATTTGCTGCTCACGGTCTTCGAGACCTTGCTCTAGAGCGACTCTGGCCGCGTTCGCAGCCGCGCCCGCTGCCCGACGCTCTTCGGCCGGAAGCGAGCCCAGGCCTCGCAGCACCTGCGTCAGCTCTCCGCGTCTGCCCAAAAACGCGACGCGCCATGCCTCGAGTTGCTCGGTATCCGACGCGACTTTCAGCTCCCGGAGCGCCTTTGACTGCAGGTCCTCGACCTGGTCGGTGGTGTTGGCTTCGCTCATGTGTGACCTCTGTGACGGCTAGCTGTTGAACTCAGCCAGAATTATACCAGGGTGAATCGGGGCGCCACGAACGCCTGCGACATCACGCCCGCACCGATGAGTGTGTGCCAGGCGTTGCGACGTCAACACACGCCCGCGAACCAATGCGGCGAATCACCGTCTCGGTCCAGTGGTCAGCTTCTTGCGCGTTTATGCAGTATAGTCGCGACAGCCCGAGGAGGGATGAGGCCTGTACGAGGTCTCTCGGGCGATCAATCTACGGTAGTTATGGGGGAATCTGCGCAATGGTGAAGATCTTGAAGTGGCTTGGAATCGTATTGGGCGGCCTGGTGGCCTTGGTGGTGATCGCGGTGGTGGTCCTCCTTCTGCTGGGAGGCCGGCGAGTCAACAAGGAATACGATATCGACGTGGCTGCCGTCAACGTGTCTAACGACGCCGGCACAATCGCCCGCGGCAAGCACTATGTCGAAACCCTCGGCCTCTGCCAGGAGTGCCACGGCGAAAAACTTGAGGGTGAGATCCTCGAGGATGACCCTGTGTTTGGTAAACTCGTGCCATCGAACCTCACGTCCGGCGTCGGAGGCATTGGCGGTTCCTACACGGACATCGACTACGTGCGCGCCGTCCGCCACGGCGTTGGACCATCCGGTAAGCCGCTGGTCCTTACGCCGTCGGAGTTCTTCAACAGGATCAATGACGCAGACCTCGGTGCGATCATCGCCTACTTGAAGTCGTTGACGCCGGTCGACAACGACATTCCCAAGACAAAACTCGGTCCCCTGGGACGCGTCATCACCCTGCTGGATGAGACACTGGTGCCCGCCGGCATGATCGACCACGAAGCCGTGCGCCCTCAGGACGTGGCGCCCGCGGTGAGTGTCGAGTATGGAGGGTATCTGGCCATCGTCTGCACCGTGTGTCACGGAGACAATCACGCTGGCGGCGCGGTGCCAGGTGAGGGAGCGGAAGTTCCCCTCGGCCCGAATCTGACGCCCAAGGGCGCGCTTTCCAGTTGGTCGGGCGAGGACTTCGCGTCAACGATTCGCACGGGCACGACCCCAGCTGGAAAGATACTCGACAGCGAGTTCATGCCATGGCTACGGTTTCAAGCCTTGACCGACGATGAGTTGGCGGCGATTTGGCTGTACCTGTCTTCACTGCCGCCGTTGGACACTAACTCATAGCCGGTTTGGATTGCGTGGAGTGAGTTGGCCGCGACGGACCGCAAAGGGTCGATCTGATCAACTAGCGCGGACATGACATGCGAAGGTTCCTCAACATTCTGTTCGTGGTCGGGATACTCGCCGCAGCATCCGGTGGGATCGCGATACTCGTCCTGAATTCGCGTGGTGGCGGCATCGAAGTGACGCTGCCCACACCGGAACCGGCTTCGACCGTCGATCTGAAGGTGCACGTGAGCGGCGCGGTCAACAGTCCGGGCGTCTACACTGTCTTGGACGGCGCGCGAATCCTCGACGCCATCGAGATTGCCGGCGGCGCGGCGCCCGACGCGGACCTGAACGCGATCAACCTGGCTGTCAGGCTTCGCGACGAGGATAAAGTGGAGGTTCCGCTTGTCGGAGAATCGTCTCCGACATCTGAGTCGCCGGCGGCAAGTCGTCTCATCGACATCAACTCCGCCGACGCCCTGGCGCTTACCGCGTTGCCGGGCATCGGCCAGACCAGAGCGGAAGCCATCGTCAGGCATAGGGAACAGAACGGCTCGTTCACGCGGATCCAGGATCTGCTTGAGGTCAGCGGCATCGGGCCGGCGACACTCGACGCAATTATCGACTTAGTAGAGGTGCGATAGCGCAAGAAATCCCGAGCGGGCAGTGGTAGCATTTTCTCGATCACGTTCATCACGTTCACGTCGAGGTTGCGATAGTGCCCGAGACCGTTCGAGATTCAGCCCTGTGGGGCCCTCTGCTGTCCGTCGGAATACTGGCCGCGTTCATGCTGGTCGCCGCGGTCGTCCAGGTGGCGTTTGTTGTTGCGATACGCCATCGGGAGCGGCGCGACACGGAGGCTCTGGACCTTCAACTGCTCAGGACCGTCAAAGGTCCGGCGGTGCTGTTCGCCATCCTACTGGGCCTGTTCCTGAGCTACCTTTGGCTCACCCGGCTCACGCACCCCGCTTTCGATTTCTTCCACGAACAAGACGTCCTCGTCGGAAAAGTCTGGCTGGTCGTCATCGTTGCCGAGGTCTCGTATCTGGCGTCGCATCTGCTGCAGACGCTTATGTCGTGGTACCTGCACAACATCGCCGTGCACACTTCAACCGACCTGGACGCCAAGCTGTTGCCTGCCGTCAGACGGGTAACGCCTCTCGCGATCTACGCCGTCGGATCGCTTCTGGCCTTGGACGCATTGGGCATAGCGATCACGCCGCTGCTGGCTGGCCTCGGGATCGGCGGGCTGGCCATCGCCCTGGCCGTTCAGCCGACCCTCAGCAACTTCTTCGCGGGAACCTACCTGATCACCGAGGGGGAGCTCAACGAGGGCGACTTCATCGAGCTGGACAAGGGACCATCGGGGTACGTCGTGGAGGTAGGATGGCGAAGCACCAAGATCCGAAATAGGTTCAACAACCTCGTGATCGTGCCGAATTCGAAGATGGTCGACAGCATTGTGACCAACTTCTTCAGCCCCAATCCGTCTATGAACGTCCTCGTCAACTGCGGCATAAGCTACGACTCGGATCTCCTCAAAGTAGAGGAAATCGTTCTGGAGATCGCCAACGCGATGGTCATAGAGTCGGAATACGCGGACAAAACCGGGGAGCCCTTCTTTGGATTCTCAGCCTTCGGCGACTCCAACATCGACTTCTTTCTATTCATGCAGGCCACCGACCGCACCGGCACGTTCATCATCGCCAGCGAGCTCATCAAACGCATCCATCAGCGATTCAAAGACGAGGGAATCGAGATCAACTACCCTGTCCGCAAGATCGTGGCGCCTCCGGTCAACGGGGTGTTGCTGCCGACCAGTGCCTCTGGAATCGGCGACGAACCTGAGAACGTTTAGCTCCCAGCCCGTCACACTGTGCCCAACCACCCGTGAATTGTCTCGAATAGCTGCGCGTCCCGGTCCTGGTAGCCGTGGTTGGCGCCGTCGATGACCTCGACGGTCACATGGGGGTGGTTGGCGGACCGTAGACGCCGCATCGCCGCTCCGCACACCGGCAGCTCCTGCGGTCCCGCGCACTCCTCGGAGCCGAAGACAAACAGCGTCGGGCAGCTCGTTTCGAGCACGCGTTGGTTCACACTGTATCGTCCATCCGGATTGAAGCAATCGACGAACGCCTCGGCGGTCCACGTCGAGCCCCAGGGGATGCCAGGTTTGTACAGCGTCTCAGTTCGGCCCTCTGCGATCTCACGCTCGGCCTTGCTGAAAGTGTCGGCGAACAGATCGCCGTGGAGGGCGACGACGCCCTCGTGATTGTACTCGCCAGGCGACACCGCAACGACGGCCCGAACGGACGCATAGTGCTCCTTCGACTGTGCGTAGACCGACCTGACCGCGCCTCCGCTGTGCCCTCCGATGGCAACGCTTCGGTGTCCACGTTGCGCGAGGAACTCAAGCCACGCCGCGTAGTCGAACCTCGATTCGTCCACCGACTCGTACGCGTATCCTTTCGGCGGTCCGCCCGGCGCGCCGCCGGCAACGATGTCGTGGCCTCTGCGGTTCGCGGTGATGAAGGCGATCCCCAGCTCGGCGAGCCGGTGACCCAGATCCAGGTAGAGGCTCCGGTAGAAATGGCCGCCGTCGCCGTGGAAGAAGCACAGCGCGTCGATGGACGAGTCATTGGCCACGGCTCGCGGAGCGAAGTACGCTCCACCGAGCGTAATTCCGTCGGCGGTTGTGACCTCGATGATGTCCGCGAGCATAACTACTCTCCCGGCGCCCTGAATCGCAAGTTCGTTGGCCGCATTGCTTCTCATGTTGGGCGGGGTGGTGATTCGACAGGCTCACCACGAACGAAAAACCATATCGTTCCGTTCGCCCTGAGCAACGTTATGTCCGCGGGACGGACAATG
>CEQE01048538.1_pt1 | contig 24768 bp, 22 predicted proteins | sample 356201 | NCBI WGS metagenome assembly CEQE01 (sample SAMEA2619970, study PRJEB7988) | marine metagenome | biome: marine biome (ENVO:00000447); feature: mesopelagic zone (ENVO:00000213) & marine oxygen minimum zone (ENVO:01000065); material: "saline water (ENVO:00002010), including plankton...
ACCCCGCAGCAGAGCTGCGAGGAATGCGCTCGCTAAGCACTTTCAATGCTGGTTGCAGTTTTTGTTGGCCGCAACTCAGCTATTTAGTTTGGCATCAACCATGAATTGATTTGGTATTTAAAATGAGAAGTAACATAAAGGGGTCAGGTCCATTCTTGACTGCATTACGGAATCGAAAGGATAAATTTATCTTGTTGCGTGTAGCGCAATACGCTATAATTTGAATGATAAAATCCTTTAAGCATAAAGGGCTTAAAAAGTTCTATGAAACAGGTAAGACAGCAGGGGTTCAAAGTAAACATCGTCAAAAGTTACGAATTCGACTAACAGCATTAGATACGGCAACATCTATTGAAGATTTGGATTTACCAGGTTTTCGGCTCCACCCGCTTAAAGGCAATAGAAAAGGTTTATGGGCAATAGATGTAAGTAAAAACTGGCGAGGAGTCTTTAAGTTTGAGGAAAGTAACGTCTATTTAATTGATTATGAGGATTATCACTGATGAGTATGTTTAACCCTCCCCATCCAGGTGAATTTATTAAAGAAGTTTTTCTTGAACCGCATGGCATAAGTTACCGTGCGGTTGCCGCAAAATTAAAAGTATCACCTTCAACGTTTAATCGTTTAGTTAAGGGAAAGAGTAATATCACTCCGGAAATGGCTTTGCGGCTCTCCAAAACTTTAGGTCGTTCAGCAGAAAGCTGGTTAATAATGCAAGACAATTACGACTTGTGGCAGGCAAAACGGACTATAAACCTTGATGAAGTGGAGAAATTGGCCATACTTGCCTGACCATAAAATTGAGGGATCAAGTCCATCCTCTGGCAATTAGTACAATTCTTCCAACAATTTCCTTGTATCCATAATATATCTGCGACAACGTTTTTTATCGACATTGTCGAGGTCATGTAATATCTCATTAGCTTGTTTCTTTATCTTGCGTATATCCCAGGTTGATTGATTATCGATATATGAGATTTTCCCTAACCATTCTATTATTTCATCTAATTTCCAATTATCCGGTATTTTCCCTCCCGGGATATTCCCTTTTACTTTTTCTTTGAAAGCCCCTTCTAAGATAGATCGACACAAGGCAATACAAGCATTGTAAAATCCATAAATATAACAATATGTTGCTTCATAAAGTCTGTCTTCAATTCCTTTAGGTAATTTGCTATCCAAGCTAAGAATAAGAGGACTTACATTAAAATACTTATCAAGCCATTCATCAGGGGAAAAATATGGTAAATTAAAAATTATTTGCAATTTTGCGACAGCTGTTGGATCATCACGCTGTTCATGATAATCATAAGCTGTATGCAATAGTGAAGACACACTACCACCCCAAAATTCTCTTATAATGTTATATAATCTTTTAATTAATTCTCTGTCTTTTTGAGGAATCAATGCAATATTTTCCGGCGATAGTTCTTTCATAAGTTGTCTGTATATATTAATGCATTCATTAAACTTTCCTCTGTCACCGCTTTCCAATTTTTCCTCATATTCGTCAAATACAGTAATGCAGTCATGGAGTAATTTTATTATTTTATTCGTGTCAACGTATTTCCTTTTATCTTTCTTCATTTTTTTATAACTTTGACTGTTTTGTTCTGTTAAAAAATAGGTCAAGTTCATGCCTTGCATAAAGCACTGTGCTTTGCATAAGGCACTGCAAAAGGAAGAACAAAACAGTGCCTAATCTTGACTGCATTGAGGAATTGCAAGGATTAATATATGGAAAACCGATCATTCCATTAAGCTTTTTGTTGCCGGAAGGTATTGGCTTAAAGATTTTCGTCCTCTATCTTTTAGAAAGGATTCCAGAAATTCCAGAGAAGCTCCACCTCCTGTGGATATAAAAAAGTTTGCTACAAAATAGTTCACAAGAGTGTAGAGGTCATGATCAAAAAATTTAATCCCAAAGAATTTGTGATTAATATTGTTTCCTATTGCTTTGTTTAATTCTTTTATAAACTCTTTCTCAATACTGGAAAGACTGAACTGTTGAACAATAGCGGCAGTATCCCCTCCCCCTATTACAACTAAAGAGTCTTTGTTCCGTATGCATTTATTAAAAAGGGATTGGGCTATTCCCACAGAACCCCTCGCATATCCTTTATTAGTAGAATGGTCAAAAGCTCCAAGAGGACCATTCCAGAAGATATTTTTTATATTTTTATTAAGCAAGATTTCTGAGAATTTCTTTAAGGATTTTGGCCCGATATCTAATTGCAGCTCTTTGTTAAAATCCGGGGCCTCTGATATTGAAAATTTTGGAGAATCGAAATCCGGTGAAACTTTATAGTCCACAGGGAAGATGATCTCCACTCCATTATCCCCGGCTAGTTTAAGGATTTCACCGGCCAGCCTAATATCTTCACGGAAGTTTTCCGCATCACCCGTCTTTGGTTTTAATTTTTCCGGGATTTTCTCTTTACCTTTTTTCAAGTCCCTGTATAAAAGAAAGGCATTTACCATTTTCCCGCCAAGTATAATACGGCCGATGCCGGATTGAACAAACTGCTTGATTATACTTATTTTGTCTGACACTTTTGCACCGCCAACTATAAAAACGGTTTGTTCAGGATCATTAATTATCCTTTCCGCTAACTCACCGAGTCGCAAAATCTCTTCGTTAAGGAGGATGCCCGCTACAGCAAGTTTCTTCCTTTTTTTCATAAGATTGGGAAGCTTTATGATACTCCTTGTCTCCCTATGGCTGACTCCAAAAGCACAGTTAATATATACATCACTTATGTTGGCCAAATCCTTTATAAATTCATCCCTGTATGAAGTATCCCTTTTGAGAAGGTAACGCAAATTCGGTAGGAACTTAATCCCGCCAAGAGGCAACTGGTTCTTTTTAACCATTTCGATTGAATGTTTCAATTGGGAATCCATAGATTCCGGAGGGAAGACGATGTAAGAATCCTCGTATTGTTTTTTTAAAAGAGTTTCAAAATGAGAGCAAACAAACTGGAGGTTAAATATCCCGTCCCAACTGTTATCATCCAGATGTTTATGAGGTCTGCCAAGATGAGACCCGATAATAATTTTACAGTTACCCTTTGTGAGTTGATGTATTTTTCTAAAAGTTGTGTCTAAAAATCTTCTGATGCGTTCGTCGTCCGTTACCAGGAATCTACCCGGTGCATCTTTTTTGAGCGGTACATTGAAATCCGCACGTATAAATATGGTTTTGTGTAAAAGGTCTTTGGCTCTTAAATTTTTAAGCAGTTTCATAGTTATTCTTTGTAAATTTTATGCAATGTCACTGATGCCCTTTTGATAGGATACATTATCTCTTGTTATTATATTAAAGCATTAAGCCTTTGTAAAATATTTAACCGATAATTTGAAGCTTCCCGTAGCAAAGCTGAACTCAAAGGCAAGCTTAACTTCGTAGCTCTGCAAAGTTTTTTAACACAACCCATCCCAAAGGGACATCCCTGGACTCAACCCTTCGGGCGGCCTTCCTTCGGAATCCGTCCAATTCAGTTTTCCTTACCGAATTGTGATTGCGGCAACTTACTGCTTTATGTTTTAATGATAAGAAAATGGAAATCCTAACTGCAAAGGAAATGAGAGAAGTCGACAGGAAAGCCATAGAGAACTATGGCATCCCCGGACCTGTCCTTATGGAAAACGCGGGAATTCAGACGGTTATTGCCCTTGAAGAAAAGTTCAATAACTTAACGACAAAGAGAGTCTCTGTATTCGCCGGTAAAGGAAATAATGGAGGAGACGGGGCAGTAGTTGCAAGACATCTTTTTAATAAAAAAGTAAAGGTTGAAATATTTCTTTTTGCTAAAAAAGGTGACATATCCCATGATGCAAAAATCAATTTGAACATCGCCGAGGACATGGGAATCCCAATTCATGAAGTCGAAAGCCTCGACAAGCTTAAAAACTTTAAAAGCCACCTGAATCATACCCACATTTTTATCGACGCCCTTTTAGGGACCGGTATCACCCCACCGGTAAAAGGAGTTTTGCAGTCCGCTATTATATTTTTAAATGATCTTAATAAATTTATTTTAGCAATAGACATTCCGTCCGGTCTGAATTCTGATCACGGAAATGTGGAAGGAGAAGTTATTAAGGCAGATATGACTGTCACATTCTGCCGTCCTAAAAGATGCCATTTTCTGTATCCTGCAGCAGATCTGGTTGGCGAACTAAAAGTCGCTGATATCAGTATTCCCGATAAAATTGTCAGCGATGAAAAGATAAAAGTTCATACGATCGATCGAAATGACATTGGCTCTTTGTTTCAGGAAAGAAAACGGTCTTCCCATAAGGGCACATACGGTCACTTGCTCGTTATTGGCGGATCTGTTGGAAAAGGTGGAGCAGCGGCCATGGCAGGTCTATCCGCTTTAAGGATTGGAACCGGTTTGGTTACATTAGCTGTTCCGCAATCAGTGAATTCGTCCATTGAAATGAACCCCATTGAAGTAATGAGCATCCCTCTTCCTGAGACCCGGGAGGGAAGTATTGATATTGCGGCAAAAGATAAACTTCTTGAGTCAATAAATGGCAAATCAGCAGTATTAATAGGGCCTGGATTATCTACTCAACAGGAAACCATTGAGCTATTGCTTATGATTATTCCTGAAATTAAGGTACCGCTTTTAATAGACGCGGATGGATTGAACTGTTTAGCGGAGCATTTAGAAATTTTAAAAAAAGGAAAAGGCCAGGTCATTATTACTCCTCATCCGGGAGAGATGTCGAGGTTGACAAAAAAAACGGTCAAAGAGGTGCAGTCAGATAGAATTGGAATATCTCAAAAATTTGCAACAGATTACAATGTTATTGTTGTTTTAAAAGGAGCCGGTACAATTATCGCTCTCCCTGATGGCAACACTTTTATAAACAGAACAGGAAATCCTGGTATGGCTTCAGCAGGAACAGGGGATGTCCTGGCGGGCATGGCAGCAGGGTTATTAGCCCAGAAAGTTTCCCCTGTTAACGCATCAATAGCAGCGGTTTATCTTCATGGCCTGGCCGGCGACAGGGTTTCACAAGAAAAAGGCCAGGTTTCCCTTATTGCAAGCGATCTGATTGAAGTTATTCCTTCTATTTTAAAATAGAAACCATCTTTTCACCGCGGAGGACGCTGAGTTCGCTGAGAAAATAACTCCCGCAGAAAGAACTTAAGTCTACTTCTTAACGGTGAAAAAGGACTTGAATATTTCTCTCACCTGGCGGGAATGACGGGCGTAATCATCCAGAAAACCTTCCCTGTTTTTTTTCTCATTTTCACTTGTATGCCCCATTCTAAATGCCAATTTGGACAATTTCTCGTACTTCTCCGGGAGTTTGCTTTCAGAACGTTCGTGCACAATTCTGATACCATTAATTACACGGCGCAAAAAATCATAGGATTCTTTGAGTTTGTTAGAGTGTTCCAGAGATAGAAGACCGATGCGGGCTGCTTCTCTTAAGACATCCGCGGTTCTGGTCTGCCGAAGAGCTGGAAATTCGCCCCCGGATTTCACCTGGAGTAGTTGCGCAATAAACTCAATATCTACCAGACCACCGTAGCCAACTTTAGCATCCTTTTTTTTCCTGGATTCCTTTCCTAATTCTTTTTCCATCTTCATTCTCATCCGATACATTTCAGCAGGGCCGCCATATTCAAATCGCTTTTCGTAAGCAATTTTGTGAGCCAGCTCCATAAATTTTTTGCCAACTTTCTCAGAACCAGCTATAAAACGAGCACGGGTTAAGGATTGTCTCTCCCACAAGCGAGCCCGCTCTTCAAAATATTTCTTATAAGAAGAAAGTGGAAGGGTTAAAACTCCTTGTTTCCCTTCCGGTCTCAAGTCGGTGTCAATTCTATACGCATACCCTGCGGATGTAACAGAACCTGCCAGATCATAAATCATTGTCACCTGTTTAGTAAAATACTCCTGATTTTGAATTCGTTTGCTTCCAGTTCCTTCAGTTTGGCCTTCTCCTTCATAAACAAATACGATGTCCAGATCGGAACCAAAATCCAATTCACAGCCTCCAAACTTTCCCATCCCGATGATCGCAAACCCGCATTCATGTGATTTGCCATCTGAATCCTTAATAAGAGGCATTCCATAATCCGTAGTTAATTTATTCCGAGCAATCCTCAATGAATTGATTAAATAAACCTCTGCCAATAAAGACAAATCCGCAAAAGTATTGTCCAGATCTGCCTCTTTCAACAAAAAACGGAGACCTATTCTTAATTCTTCCCCTTTTTTAAATTTTCGTAATACTTCTTTAATATTTCCTATTTTAGTTGTTCCTTCCAGATACTTTTCTAACTCTGCATTAATTTTCTCTTTTGGCTTAAACCGATAAATACTTTCAATGTCAAGAAGGGAATCAAGTAAGTCAGGCTGACGGATTAAAACATCAGACAAATAACCACTGTTTCCAAATAAAACCAATAGGAGTTCAAGCAACTTGGTATGTTCTTTAAGCAGATCGAAAAAAATTTCCCGGCTTTTTAAAGATTGGATAAATTTCTCCAAATGGTTAATTGCTTCATCGGGATCACTCTGTCTGGCAGCAATTTGAAGAATAGCTGGAATAAGTTTTTCAAAAACCGATTGACTTCTTGCCGTGGGGTGAGAAAAATCTCTGCCTTGTTCCAATAGCTGGAGATTTTTTATAACAAGTTGCTTGTTTTTAAAGTAATATTTTTCAACAAGTTGCAAAGAGGGTGTTTCCATCTTTCCTGCTAAAGCTGTTTTATAGAGCTTTCTCTCTCCATCTTTTTCTTGTTTGAACAGGTCATCAAATATTTTATGAACCCTTTCGGTATGTTCGCCATATTTTTTTAGCAGCATTTCTGCAGAATTGTTCTTGTTTGTCCCTTTTATTCCCATTTTTTTAGCGAGTACGTTTTGATCTTCTTTTTTTATGGGAATGACATGAGTCTGCAATCCAAAAGAGATTTGAATTTTGTTTTCCAGGTCTCTTAAAAATCTATAAGCTTTTTCCAAACTATGATATTCTTTTTCTTCTATGTATTTGTTTTCATAGATTAATTTCAATGCTTTGAGAGTATTTCTTTCATGGATAAATTTATTACGGCCACCATAGATTAGCTGAAATACCTGAACGCTAAATTCAATTTCCCTGATACCTCCCTTGCCTAATTTAACGTCCATTGTTTTTGCCAGGCTTTTGAGTTTATTTTCAATCTTTAATTTACCTTCCCTGATTTCATCGATAGCTTGAAAATCCAGGTATTTACGATATACAAAATTCCTTCTAATTTTTTCAAACTCTTTTCCCAATTCTTCGCTTCCGGCAGAAATTCTTGCCTTGATAAGAGCCTGCCGTTCCCAGGTTTGCCCCCATGATTCATAATATATTTCACAGCTTTGAATAGAAGAAGCAATATCACCGCTCTGACCTTCAGGCCGCAGACCCAAATCAATCCTGAAAACATTACCATCAGATGTAATCTTATTAATAGCATCCGTAACCATTCTGGCTAATTTACTGAAAAACTCATGGTTGCTTATACACACAAAATTATTATGGTTAGCATTGACTCTGATTGTTTTTCCTTCGCCGGAAGAATAAATATAAATAATGTCGATATCCGAACTGAAGTTCAATTCTTCTCCACCTAACTTCCCCATTCCCAAAACAGCGAATTCCACTTTTCTCTGGTTGCCCTTTGCATCAGAGTACACAGGTATCCCATTTTTTTTAATGAGCTCCTCTTCGCAAAACTCATAACTGTTCTGCAGGCACACATCTGCCAGATTGGAAATATCCTTGATTGTCTCCACAACATCGGCGTAAGCCAGGAGATCACGAAGGCCAGTCCGGCTATATTCCCTTTTTTTAAAAAACCGGAGAACTTTCAATTTTTCATTATAAGACCGAGCCTTTTGAAGGAGTTGCCAGAGTTCTCTATAAAGAATATCTTTTGCCTTACTTTTGTTAAGAGTTTCATGTTCTTTCAGCCAATCAAAAATAGATGGGTCATTTAAGAGGATATCTGTCAGCAATTGACTCCCTGAAAAAAGAACTATGAGCGCTTTCATCAGCCAGGGTTCATTATTGAGAATTGTAAAAAAATAATTTTTATCAAAGATTTTTTCTGAAAAACGTTCAAAATTATTTAAACCTCGATCAGGATCAAAACTTTCTGAAAGCTCAAGGATTAACTTAGGAAAAAAGTCTGGAAAAAGCTTTTTGAAATCAGCATGACAAGATAAAACAATAAGGTTTTTAAAAACAGATGCTGGGTTTAAAAAACCAATCTTACATAAGGCATTGGAAGTTTGTTCATCAAAAGTTTTTTTATCGAATACATCATCAGTTAATTGTTTAATATCATTATTCATTGATTTATTTCTTAAAGCGGCAAGTTGCCGCAACCTAACTTCAGAATAATCACCCTGTTTTTTTGACAAGATGAACAGGATAAACTGGATAATTTTTAAGTCCTGTTTATCATAAGTTTATAGGTTTTGAAACAATAAATTATCTCAAATAAACACTATCAGAAGAAATTTTTCTAAAAATTCATTAATGTATGAAAAAAAAACGCAATTTGTTATATGAAAATCTATAATTAATCTTTTTAAATAATTTTTAACTCCTCAAAAAAAGATTAACATTAAAATCCATTGTTAAACATATTTGATTATTGGATATAATTCATGTTCATTCTTTAATCCTGTCTATTGTTTTTCAATGGGTTACAGGCTGTTGCTAAAAAACCTTTCTGCAGATTAGCAACAGATCAGAAAAAAGCCGGAGCAACCAAATAACCACAAAGGTCACTAAGAAAAATCTTTGGATACTCCCAGAAATATGAAAATTTTTAAGATTTGTTATTGACAATTGCATAGTGTTAGTTATAAATTGCTTTTTCTGCCTTTCTTAAAAACTAATAGTATTTGTGTCTTTGAAATAGGGCTTCTAATCTGAAACAAGTATTGAGATAGCATAGCAAAGTTATGATTGTTGGTGTACCAAAAGAAACTTTTCCGGATGAAAGGCGTGTTGCCTTAATCCCACAAAACATACCAAATCTTACAAAGGCGGGTTTCGAGGTTTTTGTAGAGTCGGAAGCAGGAGAAGGTTCCGGTTTTAGCGACTCTGAATATACCGATAAGGGCGCAAAGATTACAGGGAACAGAAAAGAGCTTTTTGCTAAAGCCGGTGTAATCCTTCAGGTTCGCGGGTTCGGCACTAATCCCGATAAGGGACAATCCGATCTTGTGCTGATGAAAGCTAATCAAATTGTGGTTGGTCTTCACGAACCACTTAGCGCAATTGATGCCATAAAAAAATTAGCAACTCGCAAAGTTATCGCGTTTGCGATGGAACTTATACCACGAATTACTCGTGCCCAGAGCATGGATGTCCTTTCTTCTATGGCTACAATAGCAGGTTATAAATCTGTTCTGATGGCCGCTGAATCACTTCCCAAGATTTTCCCCATGTTAATGACTGCTGCCGGAACAGTAGCGCCTGCCCAGGTGTTTGTGGTCGGGGCCGGAGTTGCCGGACTTCAGGCGATTGCAACAGCGAAACGTCTTGGGTCTGTGGTTAAAGCCTATGATGTGCGCCCTGCGGTTAAAGAGCAAATTGAAAGTCTGGGCGCCAAGTTCGTGGAAATGTCTGTTGAAGCCAAGGAATCTGAAGACAGAGGGGGATACGCGAAAGAAATGGACCAAACCTTTTATAAACGACAGCGCGAGATGATGTCCAAAATCGTAACGGAAAGCGATGTTGTGATTACTACCGCCATGATACAGGGCAAAAAAGCTCCGGTATTAATTACTGCAAGCATGGTCAAAGAGATGCATAAGGGTTCGGTAATAGTAGACCTTGCAGCCGAATCAGGAGGAAATTGTGAACTCACAAAATCAGGAAAAACAGTGGTAAAAAACGGGGTAACCATTATTGGTCCTACAAATATTACTTCTGCGATACCGTACCATGCAAGCCAGATGTATTCAAAAAACATTACAACCTTCCTTCTCCACATTATAAAAGAGGGAAAGTTGACTGATGATGCTGATGATGAAATTTTAACTGATACGATGGTGACTAAAGACGGGAAAGTTGTGCATGAGCGTATAAAAGAACTTACCGGCGCCTGATATTTAACTGCACAGAGCGCAGAGTTCGCTGAGAAAAAAATCTCTGCGATAGCATAAAGGAGAATATAAATATGGAAATTTTTGTAACTGCATTAACAATTTTTATATTAGCAGTGTTTGTCGGGTTTGAGATTATTACAAAAATCCCGCCGACTCTTCATACACCCCTTATGTCCGGGTCCAACGCAATTTCTGGAATCACGCTTGTTGGCGCGATACTGTCTGCGGGATCTCAACACACAACTCTTACAACAGCGCTTGGTTTTGCCGCAGTAGTGTTGGCTACGATTAATGTGGTGGGCGGTTTTCTCGTTACAAACCGCATGTTGGAAATGTTCAAGAGAAAGGATTAGTTTTTTTTAACCTCCCTTGTCACCGCATTAATAAAGGGGCAAACAGGGGGTTGCAACAAGGAGGGGAAACGCACTTCTCCTCTTGTCATTCTGAGCGAAGCGAAGAATCTCATTAAGTAACTCTGAATAAGCTCCGCGCAGGGTGTTCATAAAATTTTTTCACTTTTTTTAAAAGATTATGCAACAAACAGTCATTATCAACTTTGCTTATCTGATAGCGTCCGTCCTTTTTATTTTAGGACTAAAGGGGCTTACCCACCCCCGCACCGCAGTACGCGGAAACCTTTCAGCAGCACTTGCCATGTTTATTGCTGTTGTTGTGACTCTGCTCGATAAGAGCATCGTAAGTTTTGATATCATCATAGCCGGTATTATCATTGGCGCTGCAATTGGAGCGATTCTAGCTGTTAAGATTCAAATGACGGCAATGCCGCAACTGGTCGCGCTATTTAACGGATTCGGTGGCGGGGCTTCAGTGCTTGTGGCAGGCGCAGCGCTTATCGAAGCAGGCATAAAAACAAAAAATCCTGACCTTCAATTAACAATCGCGACGGTAGTATCAGGACTTGTGGGCGCAGTTACATTCTGGGGAAGCCTCGTTGCTTTTGGAAAACTGCAGGAGCTTAAGTTTGCAAAGGACGTAAGATTCTCAGGTCAGCAGATAGTTAACGCAGTAATGACGGTAGTTTCCGTGGCAGTCGGTGTGATGGTTGTAATGAGTCCAACTAATATTTCTTACTATTGGATTTTAGTAGGAGTTGCCTCTATCCTCGGCATTGTGCTTGTAATTCCAATTGGCGGAGCGGACATGCCTGTAGTCATCGCTCTTCTAAACTCCTATTCAGGGCTTGCGGCGGCAGCCACAGGTTTTGTATTAGGCAATAATATATTGATCATTGCCGGTTCACTTGTTGGCGCTTCAGGAATGATTTTAACGATGATCATGTGTAAGGCCATGAATCGCTCTCTTGGGAATGTTCTTTTTTCTGTTCTGGAACCTACAGGGGATTCAGCATCTGCCGATGAAGTATATTCCGGAAAAATAAAGGCTACTTCAGCAGATGAGGCTGCCATGCTTTTTGATAATGCAAGGCGAGTTGTATTTGTGCCGGGTTATGGAATGGCAGTTGCTCAAGCACAGCACGCGGTAAGAGATCTGACTAACCTGCTTGAATCAAAAGGAATTGAAGTAGATTTTGGCATTCACCCGGTTGCGGGACGAATGCCCGGGCACATGAACGTCCTGTTGGCAGAAGCTGATGTATCATATGACAAGTTGAAAGAAATGGACATCGTAAATCCTACTTTTCAACAAACAGATGTGGCTATTGTGTTAGGAGCTAACGATGTGGTTAATCCGGTCGCGCGTACCGATCCCAAAAGTCCCATTGCCGGCATGCCTATTTTGGATGTCGATAAAGCCCGAACAGTTATTGTGATTAAAAGGAGTTTAAGCCCCGGATTTGCCGGAATCCCTAATCCCCTCTTTGCCATGGATAATACATTAATGCTGTTCGGAGATGGGAAGAAAATGATCCTCGACCTCATCACAGCCGTCAAGGAAGGATAGCCTCCTTTATACTTCACCGCAGAGCGGCAAGGCCACACCACAATGACTTAGATCTATAATTAGTTTTTTTCAACATTTTTTTTTGCTTCCGCAAAGTTCGGATTAAACTCTAATGCTTTTTTAAAGTGTTGGACCGCATCCTTTTTTTTTAACCACCCTCTATAAATACCATCGCCAGCTTCAAAAACATGCTTTCCTTGAATACCTATGTATTTCAGCATGTTTTTTATGGATCTTCTCATGTTCGGCATATCATCGACTACCAAAACATTTCCATCCTTGAAATGATCAAGAAGAGATTTTTTTATTTGGATTTCCGCAGTTAACAGAAGTTCAATGTTCATATGTTTTACAAGCCCTTACGGAGGCTCAGTGTTTTGTTTTTCAAATTTTAAGCTTATTCTATAATATTAATTTTAAAGTGATTAAATTATAAAAAAGATTTTAATAGTATACTTAAAATTCTGACTCAAATAAATTGGAAACAGAAAGGAACCGATCAATTTCAGAATTTTTTATTTTGTTGGTTCTTTCATAATTGCTTTATGTGTTAAAATAATATTTATTTTAAGAACATCTCTGCAATCTCTTCAACAAATAATTGGATTTTTATTATGGCGCCTCAAGAAAAAACCCCAATGATAAAGCAGTATTTGGACGTTAAGTCCAAACATCCGGATTCTATACTCTTTTTCCGGATGGGGGATTTTTATGAGATGTTTTATGAGGACGCCAAAAAAGCCTCCCGGATTTTAGATATTGCCCTGACATCAAGGAATAAAAACGCCGCAGACCCTGTTCCTATGTGCGGAATTCCCTATCACGCTGCCGACAATTATATCGCCCGTATTATTAAAGAAGGACTTAAAGTAGCGATTTGCGAACAGGTGGAAGACCCGAAATTAGCGACAGGAGTTGTCCGCAGGGAAGTTATCAGAATTGTGACTCCAGGAACAGTGATTGACTCATCTCTCCTTGACTCCAAAAGAAACAATTATTTAGGAGCGATTTGTCCCTCTAAAAATGCTTATGGCCTTGCTGTGCTGGACATCTCCACAGGTGAATTCAAAATTACGGAGTTTGCAGGCACTGACGCCTTTGAAGCCCTCTCTAATGAAATCGGTACCCTTGATTTGGAAGAAATACTTATTCCGGGCAATGCCGCTGAGAAGGATGCTGGTTTAAACAGCATGAAAGCGCTGAATAACAAAATATATAATTCTTATGAAGAATGGGTCTTTGAGTATGATATTGCGTATAACGCGCTTAAAAATCAGTTCCATACTATCTCTTTGGACGGATTCGGATGTGAAGGATTGAAGTTGGCTATTCCGGCAGCCGGCGCAATTATCCATTATATAAATGAAACTCAAAAGTCCGTTCTGGAGCACATCAACCGCCTTTATTGCTATGATAAAAAGGATTTTTTGGGACTTGATAGTTCCACAATCCAGAGTTTAGATCTGACTTATGAAAAAGGAAATATCAATAAAGGTTCCCTCTTGAGCCTCCTTGATAAAACAATTACTTCCATGGGAGCAAGAAAGCTAAAAGGTTGGATTTTAAAACCTTTGATTGATTTAGAGCAGATAACTCTCCGCCACAAGGTCGTAGAAGAGTTTGTAGAAAACATTTTTCTCAGGAGCGACATCAGGGACCTCTTAAAGGGAATCCATGATATGGAACGGATTATCGGCCGAATATCCTTCTCCCTATTTGGAGCAAGAGATATGGTCGCCTTAAAAAAATCAGCCCTGATTTTACCTGAGCTGTGGAGAAAATTAGAAGAAATCTCATCACACCTCATGCAGAAAATACTAAAGGACTGGGACAACCTGCTTGACCTGGTTGATTTAATTGACAAAGCTGTTATGGAAAATCCTCCCGCTGTTATGAAAAACGGTGGGGTAATAAAAGATGGATTTAATAAGGAACTGGATGAATTGAGATCTATTCTAAGGGATGGAAAATCATGGATTACACGGCTGGAAGAAGAGGAAAAGAAGAAGACAGGGATTACTACTTTGAAAGTCCGTTATAACAAGATTTACGGCTACTATATTGAAGTGACTAAGAAAAATTTGGATGCTGTGCCGGAAAATTACATTCGGAAACAATCGTTGGTTAATTGCGAACGATTTATATCACAGGAATTGAAAGAATATGAAGAAAAAATCCTGGGTGCGGAAGAAAAAATGATCGCCCTGGAGAATCAAATCCTGCAAACATTACGGGAAAAGGTAGCGAAAGAAGGAAAAAGAGTACAAAAAATGGCAGCCAAAATAGCAGAGATAGATGTTCTGCTGACCTTCTCAGAAGTTTCCGCTAAATATAATTACGCAAAACCAGAAATGAATAATGATTTTGAACTGGTAATTACTGACGGCAGGCATCCTATTATGGAAAGGATGGATCTGGAAACCGGTTTTATTCCTAATGATACTAATATGGATTGCGATCAAAACCGGATTATGATTATCACGGGTCCCAATATGGCAGGGAAGTCCACTTACCTGAGGCAGGTAGCGCTGATTGTGCTAATGGCTCAAATGGGCTGTTTTGTACCGGCAAAAGAGGCAAAGTTAGGGATAGTAGACAAAATATTCAGCAGGGTGGGAGCGCAGGATAATATCCTGAAAGGACAGAGCACTTTTATGGTGGAGATGAATGAAACTGCTAATATCCTGAACAACGCCACTAATAGAAGTCTTATTATTCTGGATGAGATCGGAAGGGGTACTTCCACCTTCGACGGGATTAGTATCGCCTGGTCTGTTGTCGAATACCTGCATGATAAATCAAAAGCAGGGGCAAAAACCCTTTTTGCAACCCATTACCATGAACTGACGGAACTATCCATGATTTTAGATGGAGTCAAAAATTATAACGTCCTGGTTCGTGAATGGAATGATAAAATCATTTTTCTCAGAAAGATTGCTGAAGGGGGTGCGGACAAAAGTTATGGAATTCAGGTAGCTCGGTTGGCTGGACTGCCGGACGAGGTTTTATGCAGAGCGAAAGAAGTATTATCCAACTTAGAAAAAAAAGAATTCAATGAAGCCGGTGTCCCAACGCTTGGACAAAAGCAGGAATCTTCTGATAATAAAAAGAAAAAACCGGATCAACTCCAGCTTTTCAGGGAAAAACAAAACGATGTATTATTACAGGAATTAGAAAAAATTGATATTAACAGCACTTCACCCATCGAAGCATTGAATATATTGAATGAGCTGAAAAAGATCAAAGAGGATAAGACAGATTAATAAATTTATGCTTCGCCCCGCTGAGCGTGGCTTCGCAGATTCGCTCATAGAAGTATACCTGCGAAGACTTGAATTGAGCTTCCAGATTTTGCACTGCTGATGGCTGTTAGAGTCAGTTTTCAGGGATCAGGTGACAGAAGGCAGTAGGCAGAAATTTTTGCTTCTCAAATTTTGCAAATTTGAAATTATTTTTTTTGCTATAGATCTAAACCTGCTGAAAAGATTTATTACTTTGGATCATAACTGAACTTTTGCCCGCCTACAGAAGCTTCATACATCAAGCCGCCTTTAGCAATGGTGAATATAGCAACACCGTTATTATAATCTGCGTCAGCGGAAACCCCCGCAGTTGCAGCCACGGCGGATGCCTGTGCCCCAAATTCAAAGTTGCCGCCCTTGAAGTCGTCCAACGTTTTTTTATCTTTAAAGAAAATTATTTCGCTGTACGCCTGTCCGCCAAGCTGGAAGCCTATGGTCACCTGAGTCAGGCTTGAAAAGCCGATCAGTTTTCCTTTTTTAAAGACCTCTCCTTCACCATAAGCGCCCCCGATACCGAATCCTCCTTTAGCCACTGTTGGAAATACGGCATAACCATAGGCTTTATCAAAAAAGACTTTCATGCTGGGATCACTGTTTTTAAAGTTTGCGATAGCTTCAGCAACTTTTCTGTTTTTTACTTTTTGATCTTCCGCCTTTGCGGTTTTTAACGGATTCCAACCCGCGTAAGCAGGTACAAAAGACGCAGCAGCAAAAATGACAACTGTGAAGCTAATGGCAATTAGTTTTTTCATGGAATACCCTCCTGCAACAATGTTAAAAAAACTTAATTTCAAAAAAACAATTAAATATTGTAACAAAGAAAAGAGCTCAGCAAAAGAAACTTTTTGGGTCACCCATTAAAAAGCAACTCCATTCTTGACTGCATATAGTTTTTATAAATTTTTTTTGCTCACAATGATTTCTTAGATTTCACTGAAGGGCAGTGCATTTGGGGTGCAACGTTTCTTTGTGCCCTTTGCGGCTTTGTAGTTAAAAATGTCCTTTCTTATATCTTGGTGGCTGAACTCCGGTGTGATAACATTTTAATGTGAAGTCGCAAGTCCCAAAAAGATTATTAAAGATATATGATCGGCTGTTTGAGCATTTTGGCCCACAGTGCTGGTGGCCGGGTGAGACTCAGTTGGAAATCTGTGTGGGTGCGATATTGACTCAAAATACAGCCTGGTCTAACGTGGAAAAAGCGATCTCAAACCTGAAAAAAGAAAAATATCTGAAACTCAACCGATTAAAAGTCATAAAAACTAAAAAGCTCGCCTCTCTTATCAAATCTTCCGGTTATTTCAATATTAAAGCAGAGCGGTTAAAGTCGTTTATCGATTATTTTGCTAACCATCACAAGGGAATTTTTAAAAATCTCTTTAAAGGAGAGCTTGAGAATATCCGCCATTCTTTGTTATCCGTCAAAGGAATCGGCCCTGAAACAGCCGATTCAATTCTTCTTTACGCAGGAGGAATTCCAATCTTTGTTGTAGATGCCTATACAAAAAGGATATTTTCCCGGCTAAAGTTAACCGCCGAAAGCGCGACTTATGATGACGTACAGTCTTTCTTTATGAAAAACCTGCCGAAAAAAACCGCCCTTTATAACGAATACCATGCGTTAATTGTGATGCTTGGCAAACATTACTGCAAGCCGAAACCTGTTTGCGACCCATGCCCTTTAAAAAAATGTCCGGCAAGAAAGAACAAAAATTCTTAGCAGACCCGTCGCTCGGAAGACTGTCCAAGTGGCTCCGGATACTTGGCTATGATATTGTTTACTTTTCCACTCCTTTAAATGAACAGCAGTTTTTTGAAAAAGCAAGAGATGAAAACCGCCTGATTCTTACTCGTAGTGGGAAAATCATAACGCAGCTTAATAAAATAAATGATGAAACTGCCCAACCATCAGAAAGCTCCGGTCTGTTAATTAATTATTATTTTATTACTCACAACCATATTGAAGAGCAGTTAGAAAATCTGATAGCCAAAGGACTTATTCTTCAGCCGAAACATTGGTTTACCCGCTGTACGGAATGTAATGAAATTTTAAAGGAGATAGGCAGGGAAGAAGTCCACGGAAAAGTTCCCGATTACATTCGGGAAACAGAGGAGAGTTTTCGGCAATGCCCTCATTGCAAAAAAATCTTCTGGGAGGGGACACACTGTAAGAGAATGAAAGAGAAAATAAAGTTTTTATTTAACCACTAAGCCCACTAAACACACGAAAAAAACGAAAATAACGAAAATAATGATTTTGTAATATTGCCTGTTTTTCGCGGGTAAAAAATATTTTCTTCGCGCCTTTTTACAGAAACTGCTCATTAATAGTAACGTTTGCATTTTTTCTTAAATTTACCAGCCATTCTGACAGCACTTCATTTTGCTTAACCTCAAGAAAAGATTTTAAGAAACCATCCTTGTCTTTTTTGTATATCTCCTCATCAAATCCAGGTCTTGCAATCATCAAAATGACGTAGTACTTCCCTGAAACAGGGACTACAGCAGATTCTTTCTCCTTTAGCTTAAAAGCAGCATCTAACAAAGACCTGTTCATCCCAAACTTATTAATTGCTTCCTCCCGGTCAAAAAGAAGCATGTGTGATACTTCAATTTCTGCCTCCCCTGCCAAAGCGTCTATACGCTTACCTTCATTAAGTTCTTTCTTAAGCCGATGCGCCTCTTCTCTGGCAATTTTGTCTCTCTCAAACTGTGATAAAGATTTTTTTACCTCATCTCTGACTTCATCCAGCTCAGGAATATAAGAGGCTTTTTTCTCCTGCAGCCTGAGTAAATAATAACCTTTTACTGTTTCCACAAGGCGGCTAACCTCAGAATCTTTTAATGAAAAAGCTTCTGCCTTGAATTGAGAAGATGTTCCAATTGTAGGAATTTCCTGATCTTTCATACCAAAAAAATCTGTAGTTCCCTTTTTTAAAGAACCTTGAGAACCGGATTTTTCAAACTCATTAACAGGGTTCGGGCTTTTCAAAATTTGTAATAGGGACCGTTTCGCAAGTTTTTTGCTTTTTTTATCAATTAATTTTTCCTTGATTTCATCTTCCACATCACTTAGTGGTTTTGTGCCGGCCTCTTTTTTATCAGTTATTTTTATAATATGGTATCCATACTTTGTTTCCACAACATCGCTTATTTCACCAACCTTAAGTGAAAAGGCGACATCTTCAAATTCTTTAATCATCCCCCCTCTGGAGAAATAGCCAAGATCTCCCCCATTTTGCGAGTTCGAATGATCTTCTGAGTATTTTTTTGCTAATTCTTCAAAATTTCCATTTTCCTTTACCTCTGTTAGTATATCCTCGGCTTTTTTTCTCGCTTCTTTTTTTTGTTTTTCAAGATCCTCTTCAATTTTCTTTTTCATTTTTTCACTGTCTTCTAAATCAACATTTACCGGTAAATTTTTAGTCAAAATATGACTGGCGCGCACCGACTCGGCAACAATAAATTCGTCCACGTGATCCGTGTAATAATTTTCAATACTCTGCTTACCTATTTTTACCTCTTTTCCAAACGAAACAGGATCAGCAAAAAGGTATTCGACTTTAATCTGGTTCGGTTTTTGGAAAGATTTTTTTTCTTTTTTAAAATATTCGGATACTTTTTCATCTGTTATTTCTTCTTTGCCCACAAAAAGATCGGGCGAAATCACAAGATAATCCAAATTTATTTTTTCATGCTTCCACTTATATGCTTCTCTAAGTTCCAATCCCGAGACTTTAACGCTCTTTCTTATCAAGTTTTCTATTTTTTCCGTAAGCATAACTGTGCGTTGATTGCTTTCAAAATTTTTCGCGCCAATTCGATTATATTGCAGGAAATTATGGTAGTAGCTTTTATCAAACTTCCCATCATTTTGAAACGCAGGCATACTTTTGATTCTTTCACTCACTTCCTCATTAGAAACCTCCATTCCCATTTTTTTTGCTTCATTTAAAAGCAACTTTCTCTGGATTACAGTATTGAGCGCCGCCCTTTTTAATTGTGCCTGGGGTATTACATCTTCTACATTTCTACCTTTTACAGCGTTTCTGTATAAGTTATATAAATTATCAAGGGCCTCCCTGTATTCATCATAAGAAATTTTCTCATTAAGGACTTCCGCCACCATTCCCTGCTGTTCGGCAACCCGCCCCATGCCCCACGAATAAAAAATTGTCCCTACAAAAGCCGCAACAACCAACCACAAAACCGATTTAATCAGCCAGGAGTGGGCATGTTCTCTCATTAACTTAAGCATATAAAGATTCTCCTAAAAAAGGTTTTCCCAAACATAGACAAAACAACCACAAATTATATTCTATTTAATTAGTTTAATTTGCGCAACTTGCGGTTCCAAAGATTGATAAAACGATTTTAAAACATTAGCAAAACCTATGTTGGAAATCAAAAAATTCTGATTTATTCTCCTAAAGATAATAAAAACCAGGTTATATAAACAGCAATCTCATCGCTGATATCCATGTTAGGCATTTTTGAATCTTTTTTGAACGCTGAGGGATTTTTAATTACATTAAAGATTTCTTGTGGTTTCATTTTAGATTTTATATTGTCCAGTTGTGCCCCTGATTGGCCGCCAAGTCTATTTACCTCATGACAGCTATTGCAGCTGTATTTTTTGAAATAATTTTTTCCAATCTTGATGTCTCTTTTCCCATTCGGAATTCCTATCTCTACTTCTTTAAGCATGAACTTGGGTTTTTCCCTGCCAAGTACAGAGTAGTCTATCGTCCCTGCCTCGTTAGGGTGAAGGGTTCTCACGTAACCTGCTAAAACTCCGACTTCATATTCAGAAAGGGTCTTTCTTCCCCACGGAGGCATAGTAATGGCTTTGTCCACCCCAGCTCCTCCTTTTGTAATAACGTTAATAATGTCTTGATTAGATAATTTGACCATATATTTTTCTTCGCTGTCAGTCAAATCTCTGGGTTTAGGATCAAGGAATTCTGCGTTAACCCCATCACCCTTCCCTTTCTCACCATGACACTGAACACAGAAATGAATAAAGAGTTTTTTTCCAATAACTTCCGGATCTTCTTTCCCCACGGAAACAGATGGGAAAAGTAAAGATAGATTAAACAGGCATATCAGAAAAACAGCGAAATGAAGCCGCCGCCTCTTAGCAGCAGACAGTAGACAATAGGAAGTAGGCTGTGCACAGAAGGCCGTAGAAAATGAAATCATGGGATCATTTGCTCATGACACTATGGGCCAAGCGAAGTCCGACGGAGTAGGATTTATCACGCGGGTCATAATCGAGGCGCATGGTTGACCGGAGATGTCTTGGCAAATCTACCCAGGAGCCGCCCCGTATTACACGGTAAAACCCTTTCAAAGATCCTTGAGGATTATCACGAGGGCTTTTTCCATAATATTTTTTCCCATACCGATCAGATACCCATTCCCAGACATTACCTGACATATCATAAAAACCAAGGGAATTCGGTTTTTTTGTTTTTACTGTATGGGATTTCAAACCTGAATTATGCTCATGCCAGGCATGGTCATCTAATTCCTTAAAGACGCTTGTCCCTGACCATACTAACTTTTTCCCTCCACCCCGTGCCGCATATTCCCACTCCGCTTCTGTGGGAAGCCTGTAATTCATACCGGTATTGATATTCAGCTTTTTAATAAACTCCTGAACATTGTTCCAGGATACTTTTTCAACAGGACAGTCTTTTCCGCATTTGTTAAAAGAAGACGGATTATTTCCCATTACTTCCTGCCATTTCCCCTGTGTTACCTCATGCTCCCCAAGATAAAAATCATCCAGACATACCTTATGGACAGGTCCTTCATCCGAACTTCCAACCTCATATGTGTCTCCCATATTAAAACAACTTCCTTTGATAAAAATCATTCCTTCAATAGGCTTGTCATTGCTACGAGAAACAGCGCTCACTTCAGGATCTGTCTTAATGACTTGAGATTCTGCGGCAAAGGTATTCAATGAAGGCAGATGAATTAACAGTAGTACATTCAAGTAAAAAAATGTTTGTAACATGATTTTATTAAAGCTCCCGTAGGAAGCTACGGGGAATCTTCAGTGTAGAGTATAATTTTATTTTAAATGCGCTCGCTAAACACTTTCATTATAAATCTTTGAAAGAGTATTTTCTATCATCGTATTCTCAATAAAAAAACTATACAGCAATCTCCCAAGAAAAGCAAAAAAAGTTTCAAGGTATTGTTGAAATATTAGTTTTAATATGATAAAATTAAAGACTTTTTTGCTGTTAAATTAGTTTTCTTAATTTTTTTGTTAACTTTTCACTTTTAACCAGCGGGGAAAAAAGAGTTTTATACCTGAATCTTACACGAAGACCGAAATCATAGAAATATCAAGGGCAATCCTTTAGGCCTCGCCTGCAACATGCTAAATGCTGTTGGTGCAAGATTCAGGTTTAAAATTTAGAAACCTTTTTTATAAGGAATCCAAATGGGTAAAAAAAATGAAAAAACTAAAAGATATGACATTGATCAAATAAATGAAACCAGGCGTTTGTCTGGTTTAAAAGAAATACGAACAAAAGGCCGCAGATGCCTTCGCTGTGGCAGAAAATTTGTTTCAGAAGGGGATCACAATCGTTTGTGTGATACCTGCCGCAAAGTCAGTGTAAGTGAATTTGTATAATATCTGCAGAGGATTTTCTTAACCTCTTGATTCATTTGCGCCTTTCATAAAACTTTTGCTACCGTTTCCCTGGTAGACATATTGTATAGTGTAACAACTGCTTATTCTTTTTTCCTCTTTCTTGCAATAAAAATTGATAACCTGCATTTTGGCGTAATTCCCTTCAGTGGTTTTTATTATAAACACATTTTTATGTGACTTAAGGTAATGGTCCCAGAAACTATATTTATACCATTTCGCTAAATTAGCATTATTAGTATCAGGTATCGAGGGAGGACTAATATTTTTTATAAATTTCGCGTTTTCAGGAACCCGAGTTACGGAATCAAAGTCTATGGTCTCCAGTTTTGCGACTGAAACCTGCCCTTTTCTACTTTTGTCTCCCCCATTAGAAGCAATTTTAGCCCGGCTAAATGCCAGATCCCAACCCTTTGGTGCCCGTGGGCTGGCTATATCTGAGATAACACTTCCTCTGGAAAAATCAAAAAATACCCAATTATCTGTATCAGTTGCCTCAAAAGTATATATTACTGTATCTGTTAATTTTTGCCCTACCTCTATCGGATTAATAGATGATAAGGTATATAGTTTTTCAGGCTTTTCCTTTGAAAGATCTGGCATTTTAATATTCATCTGGCCCACCATGATTCTATAACCGACCTCTATTAAAAGAAGCACGATAAATATATAAATAATATTTGGGAGATGTTTCCTTAGTTTTTTCATATGATTAAAGTTAATGTGTTTGGTAATTCTTGCAATCAGTGAGTATAATAATTAAACTACTTTGTAAATTACTTTATGGTCTGATTCAAAAGTTATACTATTACTTTGAAAAACTTCTTTTTTTAGACGCTGTTAGTTCTTTCTTTTTTTAGTCGCAGTTTAGTCGTTGTTTGTTTTTTATCTTTTACAACGGCTTATGCAAGGCTTGGTTCTTCCTATACTGCGACTTATGCAAAGCACAGCGCCTTATGCAAAGCCCCGCTAAGCGTGGCAAAGCTGAGGAAGTTTTTTCTGTTTGTTCTTCAGGGCGGAAGCCCAATTTGGCTGTGGCGCCTCTCCGCTTTATGAAATTTCCGAGACGCAAACATCCATTTGTATTTTTCTCCTTAGTATAAAACAGATATGATTTCATTAAAATATTTTGGCTACTTTAAAAACAATTTTTTTCTAAAATATTTAAGATCCATCTCAATGATCTTAATTATTTTATTAGTTTTTTTGGAAAATGGGGTTAGTGGACAAAAAAAGGCATTCACAGCAAAGATAAATAATGATGGTGTTCAAGTGATTGAGATGAAAGCAGGTGACTACTACTTTTCTCCTAATTTTATTACTGTAAAAGTTAATGTACCGGTAGAAATTAAGCTTATCAGAAAATCCCAATACGTAATACATAATATAATACTGAAAGCTCCGGAGGCAGGAATTAACATTAATGAGTCTATGCTTTTTGTTTCAGAACCTAAAACTATAAAGTTTACTCCTACCAAAACCGGTAAATATCTTTTTTATTGTGATAAAAAGGTATTCTTCTTCATAAAACACAGGTCAAAAGGCATGGAAGGCATGCTTGAAGTAATTGATTAAAAATTTTTTCTGCTTATTCTACGATTTTGTCATCCTTATCCCATGTACTGTTTTGGTGCATATGAAAAAACAGAATCAATCCAAAAAAAATTTATTGCCTTCTGCCAAAACTGACAGCCCTGGCACCAAAGAAAACTTTTTAATAATCATTTCCATATTGATTGTACTATCCCTTATATCTCTAGTGGCATGGCATAAAGCGAGTGTTGAGTCAACTCATGTAGATACTATTTCTTCGGAAGATAAACAGAAATTAGGAGAGCTTGTCCTTAAAGTGGCAAGCAATCCCGGAGACCTAAAGAAAGTTTATAATAGTTTCTGGAATGTTTTGGATAAATACAGCTCATTATCCGCAACTCAGCTTACCCATTTGAAAAAAGATATGAGAGAGTTATTTTATTTGCCAAAACTTTTTTTAGAAGATGCCGGGAAAACTGTAAAAAACCAGATTCCCTTTAAAAGTATTGAAAGAGAAAAGCTCGAAAAACGTTTTCTGCAGAAGGGCTTTTTAACGGAACAGCAGGTTCAGGATGATAAAGAGACGATGAAACTTATCGCGCTAAATAAACCTTTAAAAGCGTCTCATGGTCTGGAAATAATTATTGAAGAAAAGCGTATTGGTGAAATGTTGCAAAATTGGAATGATAAAGAAATCGAAAAAATTGTGGATAGGCTTTTTATTCCTTCAAAAAACCCGGTTCCCATGGAGGCAGGAAGGTAATAAATGATCGGCGATTTGGATTGCAATGGCAATTTTACTAACAGCGGAATCGTTAGAATTTCTACACATCCAATTGGGTGAGTTCGAGGATATAGGAAACCATCTCATCGATATTTTACCTTATATGTTGTTTCTTTTGTACGATTTAAATCGCAAGCAGTCATTGAATACGACACAAAACCAATTTAAATTCGCTCGCTAATCCCGCAACAAAGCTGAGCTTAGCTCTGCAAGTTACGGGGAATGCGCTCGCTAAACACTTTCATTTATCGCAGGCATCCGCCAATCGTTGAATCACCACAATTCATCTATTGACACTAACGGCGGCGGCGGCGGAAGTTTTTGATTTTCCGGCTTTTTATGAAACTGGCTATCGTAAGTAAGAGCAAGCCACATGGCCAAAGCGGGATAGTCATCTATCCAGGGCATCATTGGGGTCTCTTCCACTC
>CEQE01144859.1_pt1 | contig 24713 bp, 21 predicted proteins | sample 356201 | NCBI WGS metagenome assembly CEQE01 (sample SAMEA2619970, study PRJEB7988) | marine metagenome | biome: marine biome (ENVO:00000447); feature: mesopelagic zone (ENVO:00000213) & marine oxygen minimum zone (ENVO:01000065); material: "saline water (ENVO:00002010), including plankton...
GGCAAAAGAGGCAAACAGAGAGAGGGATAGAAACCAGTCTCAAGGACGGGACAGATCGGACGATTCAGACAAGCGCAATCAGGGACGGGACAGATCGGACGACTCAGACAAGCGCAATCAGGGCAACCGGCAAAGAAGCCAGCGCCGTCGAACGCGATCTGAAAAACCACAGTCGTCTCAACAGGTCGAGGAAGCTGTCGCCGCAGCTCCTTCCGTCCCAGAAGAACAGGTGGTGCTCGAACAGACCGACACTGATGTCACCAGTGCCACCGATGCGCCGCTGGCCACAGCAGTAGAAGCGCCCATGGCGGAAGCGCGGCAGGTGGATGAAAGCAGCAAGACTGCAAGTGAGGAACGTCCTGCCTCGCAACGTGGGCGAGCATCAAATGACCCAAGGAACAGCGAACCGACTGGTCAGGCGTCGCACGCTGAAGACTCCACAGAAACGGAATCCCCCGCAATAGAAGCCGAGGAGGCTCAAGTAGAAGCAGCGAAGAGCTCAAACGAGCCCGAGGAAGAATCGGTACAAGTTGTCGAGACCTCGGTAGAAGCTGTCGAGACCTCAGTAGACGCTGTCGAGACCTCAGTAGACGCTGTCGAGACCTCGGTAGACGCTGTCGAGACCTCGGTAGAAGCTGTCGAGACCTCAGTAGAAGCTGTCGAGACCTCGGTAGAAGCTGTTGAGACCTCAGTAGAAGCTGTCGAGACCTCAGTAGACGCTGTCGAGACTTCAGTGGAAGCTGTCGAGACCTCAGTAGACGCTGTCGAGACTTCAGTGGAAGCTGTCGAGACCCCTGTTGAAGCAACAGAGGCTGTCGAGGAGTCAGCAGAAGCCGTCGAGGATCTAGTAGCCGAGCCACAGATTGCCGCAGCGATAGCGCATACTGAAGTTCAGCAGACAGCACCGACTGAAGAGGCCGTACCTGAGCTCACTCCCGCGGTGAACCAGCGGGGCCGGGCAAAGAACGACCCGCGCAATAGGAGGACGGAGCCCGAAAGTAGCTCAGCCAAGTCGTCAGATTTGCCATAGGATCGGTCGGAACGGGCGGCAGTAGCTGTGAGTTCCGCACGTGAAGACGTCAGCCCAGTCGCAGAAGATGATTCAGTCTCTGGACATTGACACGTACCGAATCCGCCACCGTATCAGCAGATGGTCGGTTCCAGTTCTAGGGAAACGTTGAACTTGCGGCGCACAGAAACCTGAACCCGGTTCGCCAGTTGCAGGAAGTCTGACGGTTCTGCCCTGCCCTTGTTGATCAGTACCAGCGAATGACGATTGGATACTGCAGCATCGCCGACCTCCTCGTTCTTCAAGCCACATTGATCGATCAGCCAAGCAGCGGTCAGTTTCATCCCCTCCGTCTGGTCAGCCACACCCACCAAATCCGGATAGTCAGACTTGAGTTCGGTGTACTGCTGAACGGACACGACTGGATTCTTGAAAAAGCTGCCCACATTTCCAACTTCTGAGGGATCAGGAAGCTTTCTCTGTCGAATCCTGCACACCGCTTCACTTATGCTGCGTCCATCGACATTCTGCACGCCCATTTCTCTCAACTCCTGTTGGACCTGCCCATATGATTGATTGAGTTTAGAGTGGTCGGTGAGCTTCAGACGAACCGATATGATCACGCAGCGGCCCCTTAAACTCTCCTTGAATACGCTTGTTCGATAGCCAAACTGACACTCTGCCATGGTTAGGTTGCGCTGCAGCAGCGTATCTCTGTCCAGTACGGTGACATCCAGCAGGACCTCCTTGAGCTCAACTCCATACGCACCGATATTCTGTACCGGCGCTGCGCCGACCGAACCCGGGATAAGAGAGAGATTCTCAAGTCCGTAGAGATCATGCTGCAAGCAGTATTCCACCAGCCGATGCCAGTTCTCGCCGGCCGCAGCCGTTACGATCGCTTCGTCGTCCTGCCTTGTCACCTCGATGCCCTGCAACGCTATCCCTATAACAAGTCCGTCATAGTCACCACTAAAGACTACGTTGCTGCCCTCCCCCATAATGAAGGTCGGTAACGACTTTCCTTGGGCGAAGGTGAGCGCGCGCCGAAGATCATCGATTGAACTCACTCTAACGTAGTAACGACTACTCACGCTCAAACCAAGTGTGTTGAGGTGCGTCATCGAGCAGTTCTGCTGGACGCTGTATACCACCGTCATAACCTTCAGTCGATAAGTCTGTAAACCATCTTACCGGTTGATGCGCTGACTATGCCAGCTCTGAGCGTGTATACTTGCGCTTTTTCCGCTAGCGCATCCATCACTGCTATTTGCAGGGGAGATAGACATGGATCTTCAAGACAGAGTTGCCTTTATCACCGGCGGGGCTTCAGGCTTGGGATTGGCAACAGCGCGCAACTTCATCGCTGCAGGAGCTAAGGTGCTGCTATACGATCAGAACGAAGAGAATGCCCGCAAGGCGGCCGATGAATTAGGTGCCAATGCTATCTTTGCCGCCGGTGACGTGGCCAGCGAAGAAGCTGTCCAGGATGCCATCCAGAAGTGCGTGGACGCCTTCGGTACCATCCACATCGACGTCAACTGTGCGGGCGTCGGCTTCGCTACCAGAACGGTGGGCAAGGACGGTCCACATCGTCTGGATGTATTCGAAACGGTGCTGCGCATCAACCTGCTCGGAACGTTCAACACGCTCAGGCTCTGCGCTGAGGTGATGCAGAATAACGAACCGACTACCGAAGACGGCGAACGGGGTGTCATCATCAACGTTGCTTCCGTTGCGGCCTTCGACGGCCAGATCGGCCAGGCCGCTTACAGTGCCAGTAAGAGCGGTATTGTCGGCATGACTCTACCCGTTGCCCGCGATCTGAGCAGGCAGTGCATTCGAGTCCTCACCATCGCGCCTGGCATTTTCGAAACGCCCATGATGGCCGGTGCTCCTGCGCAGGTCCGTGATCCACTGATCGACATGACGCAGTTTCCTAAGCGTTTGGGCAATGCAGAGGAATTTGCCGAGACTGCCGCTCACATCGTGAAGTGCAGCTACCTGAATGGCGAGACCATTCGGCTGGATGCATCCATCAGAATGCAGCCGCGCTAGCCGCACGACCTGCACTACCTCAGTGCTCTGCCCTGATGCGTAGGAAACTGGCAAATCTCGGCACCCCATGCACCGTTTTGCCGAAGTATTTGTATGTCACAACAGTTCCTAAACGTGGTGGATTTCTGCGAACTGCATCGGTAAAGCCGCTACCGACCGCAAACCGCTTGCCCCGGGGCGTCTCTAACAGCAGTGAACCCATCAGTCCAGTGTATTTGCCGCGGCCCGGAATATGTGCAATTACTGTCGCCTCCGCATCCTGGTAGCGTTTGAATTTCATCAAGTCATCACTGCGCCCAGCCTGGTAGTAAGACGCACCTCGATGCAGCATCAGACCCTCACCACCCAGCGCAATGGTTCGATCCAGTTCCTTCTGCAGCATGTCGTTGTTGGCGACTCTGTATTGCTCGACGACCCTTAGGTGATTCAGCGCCGGTAACTTCCTCATCGCCGCAACGCGCTGATCGAAGGTACCGCCGTGGCTCGGCATATCAAAGACCATAAAACGAACCTTCCGCCACTGACTCTCATCGGGAATTCGTCTGCGCACGGCGCCCGAGACGACTTCAAACTTGTTGCGCCCCATCCATAGTTCGCCGTCCAACGGCAGCGAGGGAAGATCCGCCACGAACCATGCCGGCGCGCTGAAGCGATTGCCCTGCCGTGACATCAACTGCTTGCCGTCCCAGTATGCACGAACGCCATCCAGCTTTTCACTGACCCAGTAATCGTCGACAACGACGCCATCCCTATAGACGTTGGCCAGCAGTAAGCCTGGCTTGGCCTGCGCCAGACATAACTGTGGAACGCTGTGTGTGAGCAGCAGAACCAATAGAACGGAGTATTTCATGATCGTCAGGAAGTCAGAGTTTCCTAATACTAAACCGTGCACCAGATTCGTCTGTGAGCTTTAGCTGCAATCTATGCGCGATATAGTCACCGATCGATGACACAAGCTACTGGTCGGCGAGAATCCCTCTGACTCGCTCGAGGTCCTTTTCCGTGTCGACTCCTGGCGGCATCGGGGCCATCGCCTCCGTCACGTGAATCCTGGCCCCATACCACAGCGCACGTAACTGCTCCAATCTCTCGGTAACTTCAAGTGCACTGGGTTGCCACGTTACGAAGTCGTTCAGTACCTTGACGCGGTAGGCGTAGATACCCAGATGCCGCTGGTACACGATGGTCGGCGGCAGTTCTTTGCGATCAGCGCCAAAGGAGCCCCGGCTCCAGGGTATTGCAGCCCTGCTGAAATAGATGGCATATCCGCTCTGATCGGTGATGACTTTGACGACATTGGTGTCGAACAGGTCATCGACGGAGTCGATCGGTTCACTCAGCGTAGCGATCTCCGCAGTGTTCGCGGCGAGGTCAGACGCCACCTGATTGATCACTTCAGGCGGCATCAACGGTTCGTCTCCTTGAACATTGACCACGATCCTATCATCACGATAGCCCTTCCCGGCAGCGACCTCCTGCAGGCGATCGGTTCCGGAGGGGTGCTCCTCGGACGTCATACATGCTTCGCCGCCAAAACTCTCCACGACCTCATAGACCCGAGCACTGTCGGTCGCCACGATGACCTCGTCAGCGTCACTGCAACATGACCTCTCATACACATGCTGGATCATCGGCTTTCCAGCGATGTCAATAAGGGGTTTGCCAGGCAGCCGTTCTGATTGAATACGTGCGGGTATTATGACGGTAAAAGGCACAACGCGTTCTATCTTGCCAGTTTCTCTTCGGAAGTGAGTTTCCTGGCCTCGGATTCAAGCATCACGGGGATGTCGTCACGAATCGGGTAGGCAAGCCCATCTGCCTTGCAGATCAACTCCTGTGCATCCTTATCGTAGTTGAGGGACCCTTTACAGATCGGGCACACTAAAATACTCAAAAGTTTTTTGTCCATCTATACTATTTCACTCGATTAATGCATTGCTTGGATTTTCTGTTTGCCAATGATGACGCAGACAGCCCCCTAGAGGGCGACAGTTCGTGCCAGCTTTTCGTCGCTTTCCAATCGTGCAATCATCAGTTTCATGAATTGGTCATCTATGTCTACGGACACTTTCAGATACCAATAGTCATTATGCATCAGCTCCCGATTCAGCAGACGGCACTTCACGGCATCTTTTTCGGTCATTACGACCGGCAGTCTATCACCGAAGACAAGATCACTCACGTGGTAAGATTGATGATCTTCATAGAGATGCTCTACCACATCAAAACCCAGCTCGCGCAGGGTATCAAAGAAACGATTGGGATGGCCAATTCCGGCGACAGCATGAACTCGTTTGCTGCACGGCCAAGCGCTGACATCCAATTCCTCCTGAGAGTGGAGATTGACCCACGCAACGGGTTCGAGAGACATATGTGTAGCCGCACACGGGAGATTCAGGGGCTCCTGCCCATTGACCACCACAAAGTCCACCTCGCTCAGCCTCGCGGGAGGTTCTCGCAAAGGACCTGCAGGTATGCACAATCCATTTCCGAGGCCCCTCTTACTATCGAGGACCGCAATCTCAACGTCTCGTTTCAACGCGTAATGCTGCAGCCCATCGTCGCAGATGACAATATCGCATTCATTGTCGGCAAGAAGGGCTTGCACGGCCTTGGTCCGATTCTTGTCAACGACGACAGGACATGCCGTTCTTCGTGCGATCATCACGGCCTCTTCACCCGCCTCACCGGGTGCACTGGTCGATGTGACTTCAAAAGGATACTGCGGCGCACTGCCGCCATATCCCCGGCTGACGATACCGGGTTTGAGGCCGGTGATCCTAAACTGTTCGGCTAACCAGATGACCAGCGGCGATTTTCCCGTACCGCCAACATTGATGTTACCTACAACTACCACAGGGACAGGAGGATTCCACAGCTCATTCCCTCTATCTACATAATCCTGTCGCCTCTTTCGTGCCAACAGCTGAAAGAGATAGCTAAACGGTCGCAGCAACTTCACCCACACGCTATTGCTGTACCACGCCTTGAGCAGTGGGTTAAACTGCTCGGATCGCCAGGGTATGCTGACCTCTCTACTGAACTGAACAGGAAAAGATCCTTTGCTTCGATCTTGCTCCTGCCCCTTATGCATGTCGGCTCGGCCGCTGGAAGCCAGCTGATGCTTGTGCAGTTGCGTGTAGAACGAGTTTCTTGCCAGCAGTTCTCTGTGGGATCCCTGTTCCACGATCCTACCTTCATCGATGACAAGAATTACATCGGCATTCTCTATGGTGGATAGGCGATGCGCGATGATGAAAGTGGTACGCCCCTTTATTACACTCTCAAGGGCTGCCTGAATGAACCTTTCCGACTCCGAATCGAGCGCCGAAGTCGCCTCGTCCAGAATCAGGATCGGCGCGTCTTTCAAGAATGCTCGCGCCAACGCAAGCCGTTGCCGTTGGCCGCCTGAAATCAGCACGCCATCATCACCCACCAGGGTGTTCATTCCTTCTCCCAATTCGCCGATGAACTCCAGTGCATTGGCTTTCCTGGCCGCTTGCGTGATCTCTTTCAGATCGGCGTCCGCAAGGCTGCCATAGGCTATATTGCGCGCCACAGTATCGTTGAAGAGCGTAACCTGCTGAGTGACGACTGCTATCTGGCTGCGCAAATTGAGCAGACTCAGGCGTTCGATTGGCTCGCCATCGAGCAGTATTTCGCCTCGTGTAGGCGAATAGAACCTCGGAATCAGGCTCGCCAGAGTGCTCTTGCCACTTCCTGATCGACCCACCAGCGCGATGGTCTGACCCGGACTGGCAGTGAAACTGATATCCTTCAAGACTTCCGGGGTCTCCCGGCCGTACGCAAAGCTCACGTTCCGGAACTGGATTTCTCCCTTGACCTGCGTCAGTTGCTTGTCGCCGTCATCCTCTTCGATCGCCTCATCGAAGAGATCGAAGATGTCCTTGGCTGCCGCCAAGCCCTTCTGAATGGTGGCGTTCACTTCCGACAGTTGCCTAACAGGCTTCATCAGCAGGCCCGCGGCGGTGATGAAAGCAATAACGTCCCCCGCTGTCATATTCGACATGAGGGATGGGTCAAGAGCCAGCCATACGAGAAATCCCATTGCGATACTGACCACGAGTTGTATGACCGGCGTGCTGATGGCGGCTGTTACCACCATCTTCATGGACTGCTGTCGGTTGTAATCGCTTACTTTGTGAAATCTCGTTCTCTCGTACTCGGCACCGCCAAAGGTCCGTACTACCCTGTACCCCTGAACAGCCTCTGATGCAACGTGGGTGACGTCACCCATCGAATGCTGAATCCGTTCGCTGATCTTCCTAAATCTCCGACCGGCAAAGGTCACCAGCAATGCTATGAGAGGGGCGACAAGAATGAAAATGATGGTCAGCAGCCAGTTCTTGTAGAGCAGATAGAGCAGCAGCCCCATCACCGTAAAGCCTTCACGAATCACCACCTTGACAGCGTTCGTTGCCGCTCCGGTTACCTGCGTCACGTGAAACGTGACCTTGGCCACCAGATGTCCCAGTGCATTCTTGTCATAGAAGCTGCTGGGCAGCTTCAGCAGTTGCTCGAACAGTTCACAACGAAGCGCGTGCACCACGTTTGCCGACACATAGGTAATGAAGTAGGTACCCAGGAATGAGCCGATGCCGCGAAGGAAGACTACGATTACCAGGGCGATGGGTATCAGCATCCTCTGCGTAGGATCGCCGAGGCCAATTGCATCCACGATGTAACTCATCAGTTCCGCCAGCGCGGCATTGGAACCTGAATAGATCAGATACCCCAGCACACTGACCATAAACGCAATCCACCAGGGCTTGACGTAGCCTAGTAATCTCGAGTAGATCTTCCAGTCGCTGATCTGCTCCGTAACCATTTCACTCCTCAAGCTCAGCGCTCTTGGTGGTGATACTGAGGTGAATGAACCCCATCTGTCCGGCAGCGTCCATGGCCGTCACGACTGACTGGTGGGTGGCAGCAGCATCAGCCGTGATGACAAAGGGAATGGTGTGATCTCCCTGGCTTATCTTTTCGATCGCTCTCTTCAACGTTTCCAGGGAGTCGTTCACCAGTGCGACCTCGTTTACCGCAAAGTGTCCTGCTTTGGAGATGGAGACGTCGATCTGATCCTTGGCAATCTTCAAGGGATCGGCACTCGCTTCCGGGAGATCGATGGATAGATGTGTCTCCTTGGTGAATGTCGTTGAAACCATAAAGAAGATCAGCAGCAGGAATACCACGTCGATCAGTGGCGTTATGTTGATATCAACTTCTGACTTCTCTCTTCTAGCGAATCTCATCAGCTAACCACCCGGGTGAATGCTGGCTTGCCGCCCTCCCTGACCTCTTTTTCTCTGCTGTCCTGTTTCTCACCCCGGTCGCTGTGCAGAGCTTCCACCAATTTGATCGCTTCCTGTTCCATACTCACGACCAGATCATCAACGCGACGCTGAAAGAACCGGTAGAAGAATAAGCTGGGGATGGCAACGGTTAGTCCCGCAGCAGTCGTTATCAGCGCCTCTGAAATCCCGCCCGCCAAAACTGCGGTATTGCCGGTACCTTCAAGTTTGATCGAAGAGAAAACCTTGATCATGCCGATTACTGTACCAAGGAGCCCCAGCAAGGGCGTAATAGCGGCGATGGTACCAAGCGGGTTGAGATACCTCTGCATCTCATGCACGACTTGACCTGCCACCTCCTCGATGGCCTCCTTCATGATCTCTCTGCCACGGCGCGAGTTGTTCAGTCCTGCCACCAGAATCTGCCCCAGTGGTGAACCCATGCGCAGTTCTCTGAGGTGTTTGTTGTTCAGCTGATTGTTGCGGATCAAACTCACGACGGTAGCAAACAGATTCTTCGGTGCTATCTGGCTCGGCCTCAGCGTCCAGAACCGCTCGATACAGATCGCTGCAGCAATGATGGAACACAGGATGATGGGAACCATCAGCCAGCCACCAGCCCGAACTAATTCAAACACTTAGATGAATCTCCTGCGGTTGTTTATGCGCTTACTGTAACACAAATTCGCTGCTTTTTAGATCTCGTAAAGGCCGACCCTAACAGGCTGAACAGCACGTCTCGATGACATCAGGTTAAGTAGCAAATCGGTCACTTCGACAGCTCGGTCGCGTCCGGTGTAGTGCTTTGATCTTCACGGCTTGGTTTAGTTTCCACCGCCAGCGACAATCCCCTCATCGCGCAGCTCGGCAACCTGCCCAGATGACAGCCCCAGTTCGTCCATCAACACCTCATCCGTGTGCTGGCCGAGAAGAGGCGCCGGTGTGGGATCGTGGCGTGGTACGCTACTGAAGTTGAAAGGTGATCCCGGTGCTGGATATGTGCCGATGCCGGGCTGTCGTATCTGCTTGAACATCGGGTTTTCTTCGGAACAATCCGCGTCCTCCTCTACCATCTCCTTGAAGGTACGGTAGGGTCCCCAACAGACGCCGTTCTCATCGAAGACGTCTTGAATCCAATCCGATTCATGTTGGCGGAACCAAGGCTCTACCAACGCAGCGATCTCTTTTCTGGCGGCAAAGCGATCCCCTTCCAGATCCAGATTGAGCGCGAGCCGGGACGCGAGCTCTGCTGATTCGGCTTCGATCCCCATGGCTTTCTTGATGCCCGCCCATTGCCGATCCGTTAGCCCCACGACCATCAGGCGCCTGCCGTCGGCACACACAAAATCACGACCAAATGCGCCATACAGATAATTGCCGTATTTGGGACGGTCGCTGCCGTTGATGACCACTTCGGATATATTGCCAAGATGGCCGGCAGTGGCGAGGGCCACATCTTTCAGGGCAAGTTTGACGAGTTGTCCCTCCCCGGTCAGACGCCGGTGCCTTTCCGCAGCCAATAGCCCAACTACGGCCATCTGTCCGGTGATGTTGTCCCATGCGGGCAGTAGATGGTTAACCGGTTCGTCGCTACCTTCGGCACCGGTAGAATGAGTGAATCCGACCGCGCAATTGACGGTGTAGTCTACGGCGGAGCCGCCGTGACGATCGCCCATTACATTCACATAGATAAGATCGTCGCGTAGCGCCCGCAACCTGTCATAGCCAAGCCAACCACGCTCCGGAAAATTCGTCAGGAAGATGCCACTGTTGTCGCCAGGCGCTGAGATCAACTCCGTCAACAGTTCGCGCCCCTGCGGCGCACTCAGATCGACTTGAATCGACCGTTTGCCCTTATTCATGCCAGCCCAGAAAAGACTGTCGCCCGCTTCTGTGACGGGCCACCGTCTGTAATCCAGCCCACCACCGATGGGATCGAAACGAATAACGTCCGCACCCATCTGCGCCAGCGTCATGCCGCCCAAGGGAGCCGCCACGAATGCGGAGCCTTCAATGACCCGCAGACCGGAAAGAATACCACTCATTGACACTACCTACGCAGAACGTACCACTTCATTTGGAGGCCGACCCATACGTATGCACGGACACCCCACTTATGCAACCGTACCATTTCATCTGTAGGCCGACCCAGCCGTATGCAGGACACACCACCTATGCAAACAGTCCAACCAGGTGCCAGTCCAGTACTTTGACATCATCGCCAGGTTCCGGCGCTTCAGTTCCTCTGGTTGCATACACCTCAACCTGAATATCCAGCAGACCGCCGCCAGAATCCAGCGCGTGCTTGTCACCCAAGGTCACTTCAGACCGAAGTAGGTCCTGCTCGAACACCGGCGCCACATGATCGCAACTGCGCCATGCTATGATCGTTACTAGATTGGGAAGCGCACGCGTCATCTGAGCCGCCGCTATGCAGATGGTGTGACCACCGTAGACCAGCCGTTTGTCATAGACGCTCTTAGTGGCATCCAGATGGGTCATCGCCATGTTGAGGGTCATTCTGACCAGCTCAGGCGCACTGGTGACCGTGTCCCGGGATTCAACCATGAGTTTGCTGCCACTGACCAGCTCTGCAAAGTGGCTGCCGTGTACGCGATCACTAAATTCGTTCAGCCCCCAGTCCGGTACTGCTTGGGTCACTTCACTCAGGTTTAGCTGCTGCGGTAGATCATCGAAGGAGTCTTGTCTGCCGGTTTCCGCTGCAGGGTCTTTGCAGGGAATCATGGGGCAGCGCCAGAACCGCATCACCTGCCCTCCCCGCTGGTTCTTAACATCGATTTCCAGCGCCACCATGCCGCTCGCCGCGCGCCCCTCCCTGATTCGATTCTGTTTCAAGGCGACGACTTTTGTAGTCGTCGTCAGGGTATCGCCGATATAGACCGGCGCCCTGAAGACGAGTCCACGATAGAACAGGTTGCCCATGACGCGCTGGGAGGCGAACGTCGACTGGCCGATGGCTATATTGCACACCAGACCCGAGTTGACCAGCAGCTTCTCCGACCCGGTAACGCGAGCACACAGATGGGCATCCAAGGGAAGTCTCTGCCTGTCGCCGAACATTGCCTGGTAAAGGACCGTGTACCCATCGGAGATGGTTACGGCTGGCGCGTCAGCAAACAGATCACCAACTTCGAACTCCTCAAACCAGGGACCGGATAGGACGGCGGGGTCATTGGCTTCATGCCCGGGATCCGGGTCCGGCGCATCTTTGGATTCTCTCGACATGGGATCTCAACCGTAGGATTGCCGATTCGACCGGCGTACAGGTTACTGGGAACGATCCCCGGCTGCAATCGGCCGGATCTCCGCCGAACACAACGCTACTGGGATCGGCTACTGGGATCGACCTCTGGCCGCAATCGGCCAGACCTCCTCTACCATACCCTTGCGGTATGGAAAATAGTAGTCATAGAGGTTCACGGTGGGATCACAGTGGGAGGTGATCATGGCGAGCTTATCCCCCAGATTGATCTCCTTGGATGGATTTCCCAATCGGACGATGCCGTGTTCATCGCCACCCCAGTGGAATTCTACCCCCTCTATATCCCTGAACTCGGGTCGGACGGTATCACTGGCAAACGCTTTATAGCCGGCGTCCACTGTAATCAGGCGCTTCTGAGGCTGTGAGATGGCCGTCACCATGACGAACAGAGACGGTTCGAAGTCGACAAATCTGTCGCTGTCGCGACCGCCGATATCCCGGTATTCCACATCCATAAAGAGGTAGGAGCCGGCCTGCAGATCCGTAATGCCGCCGATCTCAGGTTCTATGTCGTAGGTACCGGTACCACCACCGCTGAATACCGGAACCACGAAGCCGTTGGCGGTCAACAGATCTCGCGTTGCCAGACCTTCTTGCAGGATCTGCCGGTACCGCTCGCGACGCTCCTCAAAACCGTGAATGTGCATACAGTGCCCCGCATAACATTGCAGCCCGCTGAATGTAAGGTGGTCACAGTTATCTCTAATATGTTGCGCCAACTTCAGTGCGGGGCTTCCCAGTTCGACGCCGGTCCTGCCCATCTTCGGATCCAGATCGATGAGGATCTCGAGGCTCACCCCGGTGGCGACCGCTGCCCGGTTTAGCGCATCCGCACTGGCGTGATTGTCCACCACCATCTGCAGTCGCGCATTGGTCGCGGCCAGATGCAGCACGCGGTCGATCTTCTCCGCGGTGGTCACCGGCGAAGTAATCAGGATCTTCTCTATGCCGAACGCCTGCATCACCTCTGCTTCACTGACGGTCGCTGCACAGATGCCGATAGCGCCCCCATCCAATTGCCGTTCTGCGATGATTGGACACTTGTGCATCTTGATATGGCTGCGCAGCCCCATATTATGGGCATCGAGGTGGGCCTGCATGTTGCGCAGATTCGTCTCCATGACGTCCAGATCGATCACCAGGGCGGGCGTGTGCAGATCCGATAGTGGCACCGGCTCCTTCAACTTGATGGCTTGGCAGGCGTGCGGCGAAACCTGGTCGGCTATAAAATCATCGAGAGATATGGGCAACTTCATGGGTTGATCATAGTCGTCATAGGTGTACCACAGTCGTCATCCATTCATCACAGTCGTCATAGGTTGATCACAGTCGTCATAGGTTCATCACAATCGTTAAAGGTTGATCACAATCGGTCAATCACAGTCGTCGTTGGCGCAGTCCTCGTCTCTTTCGACCTGCAGCGTGACGTGGTGAATATTGAATCTCTCGCGCAACGCTTTGCTGATTTCCCCGTAGCCCGTCTCCGAATCCCACAGGGTGTTTTCCGGCATGATGAGATGGGCGGTAAGTCCGTTCTCATTGGTACTCATCCCCCAGATATGTACATCGTGAATCCTGGTGACACCTTCGACGGATCTCAAGTAATCTTCCACGGCGGCACGATCGATCCCCTGGGGCACGGCGTCCAGAATCAGATTGACGGAATCCCGCAGCAGTCCCCACGCACCCCACGTTATGATCACCACGATCATGACGGCGGCGAGCGGATCCAGCCACAGCCACCCGGTGAAAAGAATAGCGGTCGCCGTTATCACGACCCCAACGGAGATCAGCGCGTCAAACGCAAGGTGCAGAAAGGCAGCCTTAAGGTTGAGATCCTCCTTGCTGCCTTTTATGAACAGCCAGGCCGCGCCGGTATTCACCAGTATACCGACAGATGCCACCACGATAACCGGTATCTCCTGAATGGGCGTCGGCGCGATAAACTTCTCGACGGACTCGAACGCAATCAGGGCAGCGGCGAACACCAGCACCAGCGCGTTGATAATTGCAGCCAGAATGGTGGTTCTGCGATACCCATAACTGTACATGCGGCTGGTCTTCTTGCCTGCCAGGTAGGCAGCTCCCCAAGCCAGCAGCAAGCCCAAGACGTCACCCAGATTGTGACCGGCATCTCCCAACAGGCTCACTGAATCGGCGATGTAGGCATAGGCCGCTTCGAAAACGGTGAAGGCCAGGTTAGCACCCACCGCAACGAAGAAGATGGTGTTTACATGATCGGTCCTATGCAAAGGGTTGTGCGGCGGGTGCTGTTCAAGATCAGCCGGATCGCTGTTAATGTCAGTCACGAATTCTCCATCTCAGTCACGCCAACATGACTGTGGTGCTCGATTCGCTACTTTAGATCCTGAAGCAGGATGAGAGTCAAGTAGTTTGTGCCGGATCCAGATCAGAAATGACCCCTTAGCAACGAACCGACCTCATCCGCGATGGCAAGCGATGCCGTCAGACCCGGTGATTCGATGCCATATAGCTGGACCAGCCCTTCGATTCCGTGGGTCTCGGCTCCCTGAATAACGAAGTCCTCAACGTCGCCGTCAGCCGCCTGAAGTTTGGGTCTGATCCCGGCATAGGCCGGACTCAAACCGCCGTCTTTGAGACCCGGATAGTATCTGCGAATCGCGTCGTAGTAGCTCGCCACTCTCGTCTCGGAGACCCGATAATCCACCTCTTCAACGTACTCCACGTCCGGACCGAATCGAACCTGCCCGGCCAGGTCCAGGGTGGCATGGATGCCCAGCCCGGCGCCGCTCGCATCGGGAACCGGGTAGATCAGATGGGAAAACGGTGACCTGCCGTTGTGCGCATAGTAGTTGCCTTTACATAGGTGCAACGTGGGTATGGTGCACTCATCCAGGCCATCCATCTGATGGGCGACCCGCTGTGCGCCCAATCCTGCTGCGTTCACCAGAACCCGACAGCAGAAGGCGTATTCCTCCTTCTCTTCGATCAGCGTGTGCACGATAAAGCGGTCCTTCTCAATGTCCACGCCGGTGACCCGCGTACGTGCGGTAAAAGTCGCGCCGCTGCTCTCGGAATCATGCAACAGGGAGAGCATCAGTTCATGAGCGCTTACGATCCCGGTTGAAGGGGAGAACAGTGCCAGAGTTCCATCTACAGCAGGCTCCTCCTCATTGAGTCTCTGCCGCGACCAGTAGGCAAGATCATCCACACCGTTATCTCTCGCCCTGGCCAGAATGGAATCCAGGACGGCTTCCTCTCCTGATCTCGTTGCCACGATGAGCTTGCCGGTCCTGCGGTGGGCAATGCCCCGCTCCTCACAATACCCGTAAAGCAGATGTTTCCCCGCCACACACAGACGTGCTTTCAGCGAGTCCTTCGGATAGTAGATACCGGCGTGAATTACCTCGCTGTTGCGGGCGCTGATATCCTGCCCAAAGGCAGCCTGTTCTTCCAAGATGAACAGACTTCCGTCGGATTCGGCCAGCCTGGCACCGATAGCAAGGCCTATAACACCTGCACCGATAACACAGGAATGTACTTCATCCATAATGTGACCCCTTACTAAACCAGCACCTCGCCCGATGAGTCCACACCGATCTCACAATGGTTCATCGGTGAGCTGCAATGCTTGCCAATCCGCCATCCACAACGTGGCCCCAGCCGATTCCATGCGGTTGCTTTCCGTTCGATAATCGTGAAAGAATGACTGACGATACTAACTATCCGACTGGGCCTATGATCAAAGCGCTTGGGGTACTGATTCTGCTCGTCGCTGCCGCTTTCGGCACAACTCCCACCGCCACCGCCGGAATCACCGACTACGACTGGCCAACCTATGCCAATACCCCGGGCTCATCTAAATACGCGGCCCTCGATCAGATCGACCAAGGCAACGTCAGCAAGTTGCAGATCGCCTGGATCTGGGATTCGCCGGACAACGCGTTCCTCGAGGCCAATCCAGAATATGCAGCAGGTGGCTTCAAGAGCACTCCGATTAAAGTTGGGGACGTACTCTACATCAGCACATCCATGGGGCACGTGGCTGCAATCGATGCAGAGAGCGGCGTTCAGAAGTGGGTGTTCGATACCAGAACCTGGGAACACGGCAGACCGGCCAATCTCGGTTTCAACCATCGAGGCGTGGCGTATTGGGAGGACGGCGACAGGCGGCGCATATTGATGGGTACCAACAACGCGTTCCTCTGGTCGCTGGATGCCGACACCGGGCAGCCGGACAAGTCATTCGGCCAGGATGGAAGAGTAGATCTCACCGTCGGGTTCGGGCGCGAAATCAAGCGATCCTTCTACTCCATAGTGGCCGCGCCGGTCATCGTAGCCGATACCATCGTACTGGGCGGAGTCGTATTCGACATTCCGACATTTAGCTGGATCCCAGAGAAATTTACCGACAGCCCACCGGGCTATATCAGGGGGTTCAACGTCAAGACCGGAAAGCAGAAGTGGGTTTTCCACTCCGTCCCACAAGCTGGTGAAAAAGGCAACGAAACCTGGGAGAACAATTCGTGGCAATACACCGGTGCTACCAACGTCTGGTCTCTTATGAGTGCGGACCCGGATCTGGGCTACGTCTACCTGCCATTTGGTGCTCCGAACAACGATTGGTATGGGGGGCATCGACTGGGTGACAACCTGTTTGGCAACAGTCTTGTTTGCCTGGATGCACGTACCGGAAAGCTGGTCTGGTATTTTCAGATGATCCATCACGATCTGTGGGACTGGGACCTTCCGGCGGCGCCTAACCTCGTCGATATCACGGTGGATGGAAAAGCGATCAAGGCGGTTGCTCAGGTATCGAAACAGGGCTTCATCTATGTCTTTGACCGAGTAACGGGCAAGCCGGTATGGCCGATTGAGGAGCGACCCGTGCCACAGAGTGACACACCCGGGGAGCGCACGTCAGCGACGCAGCCCTTTCCAACAAAGCCGGCGCCATTTGAAGTTCAGGGCGTTTCAGAAGATCTGCTGATTGACTTCACTCCGGAACTCCGCGCCGAGGCGGTGGAAATTATCAGTCAGTACAATTATGGCGAGATCTTTACCCCGCCTTCAGTCAAGGGAACGATTCAACTGCCTAACGATGGCGGCGGAGCCAACTGGTCAGGGGCAGCAGTTGATCCGCAGACATCCATACTCTACGTACCCTCGTCTACAGGCGCGACCCTGGTACAGCTTGTCGAACCTGAACCCGGCAAGACGCAGCACCGATATGTGCGGGGCGGTATCGGGCGTCTTCGCGGTCCGCAGCGTCTGCCCCTCATAAAACCGCCCTACAGCCGCATCAGCGCCATCAACCTGAACACAGGTGAGTACGAGTGGGTCGTTCCCCACGGCGAGGGAAAAGCCATACGTAAACGGATCATGGAGATGGGTATACCCGACCCGGGTCCGGTAGGGTCCCGCGCCCGAACAGCTCCATTGCTGACCAAAACGCTGCTGTTTATTGGGGGATTTGACGACAAGCCCTTGCTGCGTGCCTTGGATAAGGCAACCGGCAAGACCGTTCATGAAGTGGAATTACCAATTCGACCCTTAGGTGCACCGATGACCTATATGGTCGGGGGTAAACAGTACATCTCGGTGTCCGTGGGTGGCGCCAAGACTTCGAAATTGGTAACGCTGTCGTTGCCATGAACCGAACTGGAGATACCGATTGACTGCACAAGAGCAACATCCTGTTGTAGCCGAGCAGCCAGACGTTGAGGGCAGAAGGTATCACGCCATGGAAGAGCAGCTTGGCGTCTTTAGAGATGCCATACTGAATAGCAACAACGAGTGGTGTTTCACAGAACGTGTGAAAGTCCAGGAAAGGGTCGAAGCAGAACTGTCTGCGACCAGTAGGGACGAAAGATACGTCCGGGCGCTGGAGTGGATGTTAGCCGATCTATCGACTCCTTTGGCGGAAGGAGAGGTGTTCGCCGGTCGCATGGTGGAAGGGCCCTGGCCCCGCGACGACAATCCGCATCACTGGAAGTCAAAGCCGTTCTTCTCCGTCGGACACACGACCCTTGACTGGCCTTCAATGCTGACGCAAGGCCTGCTGTCGATGGCAGACGATATCGTGGCAAACGCAGCCGCTATAGGCACTGAAGAAGCCCGTCGATTCGCTGCTTGTGCGCTGCGCTGCTGCCGGGCCATCGACGGGTTCGCCAAGCGCTATGCAGAAGCCGCTAGAAGCAAAGCGGAAACGACACATAATCCGCAATACCGACGGCAACTTATTCGCATAGCCGACGCGCTGCAGAATGCCCCCGCAAGGCCCGCGCGCAATTTCTTCGAGGCCCTGCAGGCGATCTGGCTGGTGCACCTTGTCACCAGTTGCATCATCGGCTCACGCGACTTTGCCTTTGGTCGAATGGATCAGTATCTGTTGCCTTATTATGAACGCGACAGCACCCTCGATCGGGACGAGGCGCGATTGCTGCTGGCCCATCTATTCATAAAGACCAAAGAGATCACCGGCACCTGTGCTGACAATTACAGAACCAAACCTGTTCCAAGTACCGCTTCCAACCAGTACCTGACTATTGGCGGGCGCTCCATTACAGGTGATTTCATGGCTAATGAGGTCTCCTACCTGATTCTCGAGGCGGTCACGCTGGCACGGGTACCCCAGCCGGAGATCAACGTACGCATCGACCCTGAGAGCCCATCCGAATTCAAGGAGGCCGTGGGACGGGCGATGCAGACATGCGCAGCACAGATCCAACTGTGGAATGACAGCCAACTCCTCGACAGTCTGCTCAGCCGCTACCCTCAGGTGCGTGAGGAAGATGCCTATGATTACTGCTTTACCGCCTGCAACCGCATCGACATTCCGGGTCGCATGAACGTATTCCACTCCGGCGGCGACAACTTCCATATCCTGCCCACATGGCTGCTGGCCTCTCTCGATGGTGGACGCAGTCCCACGTCAGGAGAGCTGATGGCGGACGGGTTGACACCGCTTGATGCGATCACCTCGCTTGAGCAGATCCTTGCCAACTTCCGCTGCCTGGCTGAAGAGGCAGTGTCCGCTACGGTGAACTACCATCTGCAGAAGGTTCGCGATATGCCGGCGGACACATTCCACTTTGAGTCGGTCATGCAACATGATTGCATCGAGACGTGCGTGGACGTCTCAAAGGGAGGGATGCGCTATCCTCTCGACACGCACCTCTTTGTCGGTATCGCCACGGTCGCGGATTCTCTGGCCGCAATCGAACAGATGGTATACGTAGAGAATCGGCTTACGTTGGCGGAGTTTATGGCGATCGTCCGAAGTGACTTCGATGGTCAGGACGCACTGCGAAGTGAGATCCTGCACAACTGCCCACGCTACGGCAACAACAACGACAACGCTGATCGCTGGGCGGTCGCTGTTACCGATCTGCTTTTTGACGTGGTCAAGGAGGTGGAACAGCCCATGCAGAATCTTATCGTCCCCGCGTTATATTCCTTACACCTGCATTCCCATCTGGGCGACGACTATCCAGCCACGCCTGACGGGCGCAAGAAGGGGGAGTTTCTGAGCGAAAACCAATCACCAACACACGGGGCGGACCGCTCCGGCATGACCGCCTTGTTGCATAGCGCGGCTAAGCTGCCCAATTGGCGCACTCTGGAAAGCGGACTGGGTGTTCGCATGCACGGCAAGCTGGGCTCGGAGCACTTCCTCGCCATGACGGATGCGTTCTTCGAATTGGGTGGACAGCACCTTGGCGTGACCGTGGTGGATCGAGAGACGCTGCTTCGTGCCCGGGAACATCCTCAGGAATATCAGGATCTGTGCGTGCGTGTAACGGGATTCAGCGCCTATTTCAACACGCTTTCACCGCAAGCAAAGCAGGATGTCATCGACCGAACCGGTTACTGATCGGTGTACATCCGGACATGATTCTGCGCTGCCGGCACCTTTATCACTTACCGTTCCACCGGCACCGGCCACTTAAAGGACCCGGTAGCCAGGAACGTGGTGATCTGCGTGACGCTCTGCTCAGATTTCCTCTCTACGGCTTCTTCCGTGTTGAATGCGTTGTGTGGGGTGAGAATCACATTTGACATGCCTGCAAGCCGTTTGACTGCCTGTTTCTCAGGGTCATCCTGCTGTTCCCCACGGTCGGCATCCCGGTGGCCGGCATCCCGGCTCCGGGCACTGACAGCCAGAGCCGGTTCGTTATCGTAGACATCCAGACCGACCGCACCGAGGCACCCCGCCTCGATCAATCGGACCAGATCGACTGCCGGTGAGCACTCCCCACGCGAGACGTTTACGAATATCAGCCCTGGCTTGCAGCTCCGCAGCATTTCATAGTTGAAGTATCTCCTGTTGTCCGCAGTGAGATTCATGGCACAGACAAGAATGTCGGCGTGCGCCAGCGCCCCCTCAAAGTCCACATATTGGACATCGGCATGCTTCGGGACTATATCGACACCGCTGACGTTCATACCCAGCGCAGTGGCGATGGAAACCACTTCGTGGCCGATATTGCCGACGCCCACCACGAGCAGGTTCTTGCCCTGACATTCCCGCCCGGTCAGACCGTCCCGATTGAACCCTTCAAACTGTGCCTGCTGCAGGGGAAGTTTGCGAATCAGCGCCGTCCACAACAGCATGGCCTGTTCGGCGACCGCCCGGGCACAGTAGAGTGGCAGGTGACCGCAGGGAACGTCACTGTCCGTCAGGCGCCGGTATGCCTGCATATGGTCATAGCCGGTGGTACGTGCCAGGATCGCCTTCACTTTGCCGGCCCACTCGGGCGGAATGATCGACTGAGTTCTGACGCTGACGATCTCGGCCGGTGGTTCACGCGAATCCAATTCCTGGATCGTTTTTTCGCTGAATTCCGCGGTCATTTCCGCGGGAAGATAGGAGCGAAGACAGGCTGCCTCCTCCTCAAACGCCTCGTAGAAATAGACTGTTTTCATGGCCGGGCAGTATGCTCAAAAACAGCAGCAAGAGCAATCTGACGCCAGCGTCCGGCAACCACGACCGAGACTGATGTTCTCCGCTTGGTGTTAGAATGGCTGGCGTCTTCTCAATCCACACTGCTACGGCTTCATAATGAGTCAGTTCGATCCGTTGGCCTCCGAGTCGCCCCTCATCGTCTACATCGACTACAAGAGCCCCTATGCCTTCGTCGCCAAGGACCCGACCTACGCCATCGAAGACCAGCTCGGCATTGATATCGACTGGCGGCCACTGACTCTCGACATACCCAGTTTCCTCGGCTCCGCGAAGCTGGATAGCCACGACAAGGTGGTGGAGAGCAATCGCACCCCGCAGCAGTGGAGTGGCGTGAGATACGCCTACCACGATGCCCGGCGCTATGCGCGCTTAAAGGGCTACACGCTACGGGGCACCACCAAGATCTGGGAGTCTTCACTGGCCGCCATCGGCCTCTTGTGGGCCAAGCGGCAGCATCGTACGATCCTGAGGGGCTATACGAACCGGGTCTATGAACGGTTCTGGAAGCGCCACCTCGACATCGAGAACCCACAGGTGATCGAGTCCGTTTTGCAGGAGGCCGGAGCAGACGTGTCCGGTTTCCGACAGTTCCTGTCAGGTGAGGGCAAGGATCTACACGATGAGATGCAGGCCAAGATATTCGGTGCCGGTATTTTTGGCGTACCCAGTTACGTAGTTGGCGGGGAACTGTTCTTCGGACGCGAACACCTTCCCCTGTTACGCTGGCTGCTGAGCGGGAGATCGGGGCCGGCGCCGGATATCGCCTATCGGCACTTCGACGAAGAGCGGACAACAGATGAGTGACACGTTCTCGTCATCCGCTGACCCGTCCGCTGCCGTGCTGACCATATGCATCGACTTCAAGAGTCCTCTTGCATACCTGGCCAAAGACCCGAGCTACCATCTACAAGAGCAGCTTGCCGTCAGCATCGACTGGCAACCACTGCTGGGGGCTCCGCTGCAGCCACCAACAGCGCCGGCAAAGGGGGATGACCGGGGCACGCGGCACCGTCGTTATCGGGCAGACGCCCTGGCACACGATATCACACGTTATGCTGAGATAAGGGGCCTGCAGCTCGATGACATCTACACCGATGCGGACTCATCTCTGGCTGGAATAGGACTACTGTGGGTGAAACAGCAAGATCCTGAAATCGAACGCCGCTATATAGACCTCGTCTTCGAAAGATTCTGGCGTGGGGAGTTGGATATCGAATCCCTGCAGGCCATGACAACGCTGCTGCAGGAGTGCACTGCGACGACCGTCGGTCTGGATGAGTTTGCCAGCGGTGTTGGTCGGGCGCAGTTCGACCAACTGCAGATCGATCTGCGCCAGGCGGGCGTCTTCAACGTGCCCGCGTATTTGCTTGAAGACGAGATCTTCTACGGGCGCGCGCATCTGCCCATGATCGGCTGGATGCTGTCCGGTCGTCAGGGCGAACCACCAATATAGAATGGGCACCCACACCTGATGAACGACCGACCCATGAAACCCATTGAACGGGCTGATTTTGGAAAGACTGCAGCCGATTACGGTACCCATCGTGCCGGATTTCCCGCGTCGCTCTTCACTAGACTGAAGGAGTGGCAGATCGGCACGGGCGATCAGACCATCGTTGATCTGGGTACCGGCACAGGCACCCTGGCGCGGGGTTTTGCCCAAAACCACAACCGCGTGATCGGTATCGATCCTGCCCCCGCCATGCTGGCGCAGGCCTGCAAGATAGATGCTGCGGAAGGCATTCGCATCGACTACCTGTGCGCGTCAGCAGAGCAAACGTCTTTGCCAGGAGACTATGCCGATGTGGTGTCGGCAGGCCAGTGTTGGCATTGGTTCGACCGCGCCAGAGCGACCGAGGAGGTCAGCCGAATCCTGGTACCGGGCGGTAGTGTACTCATCGCCCACTACGACTGGATTCCACAGCCGGGCAACCTGGTCAGAGAAACGGAAAAACTGATCGAAGCGCACAATCCCGCCTGGCGTGGCGGCAATTCCATGGGCCTTCACCCGGCGTGGCTAAGGGACTTGGGAGAAGCCGGATTCCAGCGCATCGAGACGTTTTCATATGACGAGCCCGCAGTCTATACCGCTGAGGGGTGGCGCGGCAGAGTACGGGCCAGTGCGGGCATAGCCGCCAGTCTGGACGATGCGGCAGTGCGTCGCTTCGACCATGACCTGAAGCAGGTCATGCAGAGACGCTTTGCCGACGAAGTGCTTCGGGTGCCCCATCGCGTATTCGCTGTACGGGCTGTTTGCAACTGACCCGAAAGCTGGGAGAATTACATGGGTTGCAACGGGTGCCCCTTCTCATGGTAGAGCAGCGCTTTCAGGACTCCGAGCGCATACTTATCCTCAGTACCACACTGGATCTCGCCTTGGCGTTTATCAAGGTCCTGGTGGGGTGGCTTGCCAATTCCCATGCCCTGATCGCGGATGGAATCCACTCCCTCTCGGATCTATTCACTGACCTAATGGCCTGGTTCTTCATTCAGATAGCGGACCAGGCCCCCGATGCAGACCACCCCTATGGCCACGCTCGATTCGAAACCTTCGGTACCATGTTGCTGGGGGCCATCCTGTTGGCCGTCGCCGCGACTATCATCTATGACGGTGTAGTGCGTCTTTATAACATCGCCGACGTTGTGGCACCGGGATGGATCGCTTTAGTGGTGGCCGCCATCTCCATCGGCACCAAGGAGTGGCTCTATCGAGTCTCCCGCACCACCGGAGAGAAAGTCCAATCCAAACTTCTCATCGCCAATGCCTGGCACCACCGCAGTGACGCGTTATCCTCCATCGTGGTTTTTATCGGCGTGGGTGGCGCCATCGTCGGCATCGCCTGGCTGGAGATGGCAGCGTCCATCGTCGTCGCGCTGATGATCGCCCGAATCGGTTGGAAATTCGGCCGTCAAAGCATGGCTGAACTGGTGGATACCGCCCTCTCAGAGGCCGAAGTCAGTTCTATCCGGAAACACATTCTCACCATCGAAGGCGTACAGGGCGTGCACAGTCTCAGAAGCCGCACCATGGGCGCAGAAGTGCTGCTGGATATCCACATCCAGGTGGCACCGTCGGTGAGCGTCTCTGAAGGTCATCACATCGGCGAATGGGTGACCCGCGACCTGTTGCAGACATTCCCAAAGGTGGGCGACGTCGTCTTCCACATCGATGCGGAGGATGATGCTGATGCGGAGGGTCGGGATTCTCCCGTCGCCATCGCCCCACTGCGATCTGAGGTCCGCGCCATTCTGGATGAGGCCTGGAAACGGGTGCCCACGTCAGACAGCATCAGTCAGGTGACCCTTCACTACCTCAACGACGGTATCAACGTGGAGATCTACCTGCCACGGGGGCTTCTGAAAAGTACCGACCACGATGCGGAGGGCTTTGAGGCGGCGCTGCGGGAAGCTGTTCGGGATCTACTGTGGATCAGGCAGATTTCGGTCTGGTACGGGTAATCCCGCTGCCGGCTGTGACAGCCGCAAGATCAAGCTCTTAGAATCTAAGTGAATATTGCCTTCGCCCGTTATTGCCGGTAAGTCTATTCGGCTGGTATGGATAAGCGCGAGGCTGCACGTCCTCGTCGAGCATCATCAGCAAGTGGTGGCAAATAATCCGGCTTGTCTTACGCTTCTGCCGGGACTTTACCATAGCCTTGGCCTCTTTCAGGGCTAGCTTGGCATGCGTATCTCGGTCCATTTGGCACGTTGATCCTATACTGTTCGGATATACAGTACCATAATACTGACTATTTGTACAGTAGTATGTGCGCCTCATTGCTGTCGCCTTCCGGCCTGCAGCAGCCAACGCTAGGCTTTCTCTGCCAGCAACATGAAGGAGTTGCAGAAGTGATTCCTCAGATACTTTGGCCAGGTTCGCAGCCACTGCCCGGGTCGTTGGATCCAGTGAATCGCCGTAACCTCAAAGCCGGACCTGCTACAGAGATTGCTCAGTGTTGTGGGGCAGAACCAGCAGGTGTGTCCCTCGTGAACCTGGGGCCGGTTGTAACGCCAAATCTTCCAGGTCTGTTTGATATAGAAGGGATTGGGCGTACAGCAGGACGCCATCGCCAGTTAGGTGTTCAGCCACGTTGCGAAGGA